>ERZ761609.233-NODE-233-length-74264-cov-24.441941_pt1 | contig 74264 bp, 54 predicted proteins | sample MGYA00511163_ERZ761609 | MGnify/ENA primary metagenome ERZ761609 (study PRJEB28899, sample SAMN02445070) | bioreactor sludge metagenome | biome: EBPR sludge | place: Australia: Brisbane, Thorneside Wastewater Treatment Plant | collected 2011-12-16 ...
CTTCAATGATGACAGACGTTGGAGTTTTCTCCATCAGTTTTCCAGACAAATAATTATACATAGATTAGACCACCGACTGAAGACTGAAGACTAACGACTTTTTCATGAGGCACATTCTAGTTTTTTTTCGTTCGGCTCAGAAGAAGTTTTATTTTGTCACTCTTGTGTCGGTTGTCGTTGGTCGTTAGTCGTCGGTCTTTCACGATGCTTTTAGCGTTGTGAAGATGGCATATCGCGATCGCCAAAGCGTCCGCCGAATCAGCGTAAGGCGTCTCTTTCAAACTTAAAAGGCGTGTCACCATATACGAAACCTGCTCTTTCGTCGCACGGCCGTTCCCCGTAACAGATTGTTTAATGGAAGTCGGAGCGTATTCAGCCAGAGGAATCCCCGCCTCTTCGGCCGCAAGCATCGCGCAAGCGCGCGCTTCACCGATACGCACCACGGCCTGAATGTCTTTGGCGAAAAATAAATTCTCAAGCGCAAGCACATCGGGCTTGAACTCACGAATCAAGCGCTTGATCTCCTCAAAAATCTGGTGGAGGCGCTTTTCAATCTTCGCGGTGGATTTAGTTTTAATAACCAAGGCATCAATTAGTTTATAACGATTGCCTTCGCCCTCAATAATTCCCGCGCCACAGCGATGCGTCCCGGGATCAATTCCAAGAACTCTCATTCAAGACCCTTCAATACTTCGTCGGGAATTTCGGCGTTGCTGTAAACATTCTGCACATCATCATTCTCTTCCAATGCTTCGATCAGTTCCATTACCGCTTTCGCGTTTTCAGGCAATACTGCCACCATGTTCTTAGGAATCATGGTGAGTTCTTTTACCTCAGGCTTAATTCCCGCTGTTTCAAGCGCGTGCTGAATCGCGCCAAAATCAGAGGGCGCTGTTTTAATTTCAAAGCCTTCTTCCGTTACCGCAAAATCTTCCGCTCCAGCATTCAAAGCAAGCTCCATCAACTTGTCTTCGGTGGAAATGGATTTAAGAACGAAGAAGTACCCCTTTTTCTCAAACATAAACGAAACCGAACCCGCGCTCGCCGGAGAACCGTTATTCTTAGTAAAAATCGTTCGTACGTCCTGCGCCGCGCGGTTTTTGTTATCCGTAAGGCAGGCAACTAAAATCGCAACGCCCTGCGGTCCGTAGCCTTCGTAAGTAATGCTTTCATAGTTAACACCCTCTATGTCCCCGGTGCCTTTTTTAATCGCGCGTTCAATATTCTCCGTGGGCATGTTCACGTCTTTCCCCGCCTGAATAGCCGAACGAAGCCGGAAATTCGAACCGGGATCTCCGCCGCCTTCTTTTGCCGCGACCATAATTTCACGCGTCACCTTGGTAAAAGCCTTACCCTTTTTTGCGTCGGTAATTGCTTTTGCGTGTTTGATTTTCGACCATTTATTATGACCCGCCATTTTCACCTCACCCAGCTTCTGAAAAAAGTTATCTGCTTCGTTGCAAGCTTCGCTTTTTCGTGCGGCGTAGATTTCCACTACGCCTCCTAGGTCGCTTGCCTGCGCCTCGCATCTAAACTTTTTTGATAAGCCTTTTATTTTTTATTAATGCAAAAAAACATCACGGAAAACGCGATGAGCGGTTCTCCGATTAACAGCCCATCACCCCAAGGAAGCGATTAAAGTTTAAAGCGGTTTGATTTGAGCCGCGAGTTCTGCGTCAAAGGACGCAGCTGTTTGAGCGGAGCAAATCAAACCGTTTAAACTAACAACTTACAAACAACCCAATCGCGCATTCGCTTTAAAACTTGCGCCGTCAATCGCTTCCAGCATCTTCAAAACATCGCGCGTTGCTTTCACATCATGCACCCGAAAAAAGCGAGCGCCTTTCGCGTAGCCCTGTGCCACGCAAGCGGCCGAACCAAACTCGCGCTCATGCACATCCCGCCCCGTCACATGACCGATGAATGACTTTCTCGACGCGCCTAAAAGCAAGGGGCAACCCAGCCTCCCGAATTGCTCCAAATGTTTCAATAGAAAAAGATTTTGCTCGAAATTTTTTGAAAAACCTAAACCAGGATCAAGCACAATGGCTTCTTTCGCGACACCCTGCTCCAACGCGGAATCACGGGATTGCGCCAACTCTTCCGTTACTTCCTTAATTAAATCTTCGTAAACTGCGAGCTTCTGCATGGTTTCCGCGTTTCCCCGGCGGTGCATCAGCACAAGCCCTGCTCGGTACCGTGCTGCGATTTCCGCGAGCCTTCCGCCCGAATCACGCAATCCGCTGACATCATTAATAATTTCAGCACCCGCTTTCAAACAAGCTTCTGCAACATCCGGATGCGTGGTATCAATTGAAACCGGAACGAAAAGTTTTTTCAGTCTCTCTAAAACGGGCACAAGCCTTGCGATTTGAACTTCCGCCGAAACTGGATCAGCGCCGGGCCGCGTCGACTCCGCGCCCAAGTCCAAAATATCCGCGCCGTCGGCAATTAACTTTTGTCCCTGAGAAAACGCGGCGTCCGCCTCAAGAAATCGGCCTCCGTCGGAAAATGAGTCGGGAGTAATATTGAGAATCCCCATAATGCGGGGTTTTTCAAAAGAGAGATCACGAGATGGGAGTTTCCACGCCTGCATTCTGCCCTCAAATTTTAAAATTAAAAAAGTGACGGCGCCGGCGCAGAAAGAGTCGGCGGAGGCGGGGGCTCTTCCGTCTTGGGAGAGGCTAGACCGCATACGATACGAATTTCTTCTTCATCCAAAGTTTCTTTTTCAAGCACACGTGCGGAAAGCCGATCCAAAAGGTCGCGATTCTTTTCCATCAAGACGTAAGTCTCTTTATAACAGCCTTCCACGATCGTTCGGATTTCTTCATCAATCATTTGCGCGGTTTGTTCGGAATAGTCTTTGCCGCGTGAAAAATCACGCCCAAGAAAAACTTCAGATTGAGATTTGGAACCATAAGCCAAATTCCCGATTCTTTCGCTCATGCCCCACTCACACACCATCGCGTGAGCCAACTGCGTCGCGCGCTGTAAATCATTCGAAGCGCCGGCGGTAATTTCATTGAAATAAATTTTTTCCGCGATACGTCCGCCCAAAAGAACTTTGATGCGATTCAAAATCTTACCGCGTGAATAGTCGCGGTTTTCTTCATCGGGGCGCTGAAGCGTGTAGCCCGCGATACCGTAACCGCGCGGAATAATCGAAATCTTATGAACGGGATCAGAGTCCGGCGTCAAAATAGCAACGAGCGCGTGCCCTGCCTCATGCACTGCGGTCACTTTTTTATCTTTATCGGAAACCACACGGCTTTTGCGCTCGGGTCCCATCATGACTTTTTCAGTCGATTGTTCAAAATCTTCCTGCGTCACCGCCGGTTTGTTGCGGCGCGCCGCGAGCAAAGCCGCTTCATTCACCAAGTTCGCCGCGTCCGCACCGGAGTAGCCCACGGTGATCTTCGCAATTTTTTTCAGATCAACGCTGGCATCCATTTTAATTTTTTTGGTATGCACCAAAAGTAAAGCTTCACGGCCTTTCGCGTCAGGAAGATCAATCACAACCTGGCGGTCAAAACGGCCCGGACGCATCAAAGCGGAATCCAAAACATCAGGACGGTTGGTTGACGCAATCAAAATGACGCCGGCTTGTGTGTCGAAACCATCCATTTCCACCAAGAGCGCATTCAGAGTTTGCTCACGCTCATCATGTCCGCCGCCGACACCGGCAAAACGCTGGCGTCCGACCGCGTCAATTTCATCGATAAAAATAATCGCACCGCGCCCGCCCGCTTTGGCCGCTTTCTTGGCCTGCTCAAACAAATCGCGCACACGCGCCGCGCCCACACCCACAAACATTTCAACGAAATCAGAACCGCTGATCGAAAAGAAAGGGGCATCGGCTTCGCCCGCAACGGCCTTTGCGATCAAAGTTTTACCCGTTCCCGGGGGACCCATCAGAATCACACCCTTAGGAATGCGTCCGCCCAATTTTTGAAATTTGGAAGGCTCGCGTAAAAACTCGATGACTTCTTTTAACTCTTCTTTGGCTTCATCGCAGCCAGCCACGTCTTCGAACGTGACTTTATTTTTTTTACTCGCAATTTGCGCGCGTGATTTACCGAATGAAAAAATCTTACTTCCGCCCTGCGACATACCGCGGTAGAGAAAGAACCAAAGCAATCCGATGAAAATAAGCGCGGGAATCACATGCTGAAAAAAGTAACGCACAAAATAATTAGGCTGAACCACGCGAAAATCACGGATATTTTGGCGCAAAAGCGGAATCATTTCTAAATCCGCAGGCGGAATATCCACACGAAAATTTTTGCCGTCGATGGTCTTGCAATGCACGGAGCTTTCCATCAGCTCACAAGTTTGAATGACATGCGATTCGGCATTCGCGACCACACGGCGGTAAAACTCAGAATAACTGAGTTTTTCGCCCTCCACGCCCGGAACCACAAAAAACTGAAAAAAGGTATAAACCGCGAATGGGATCAAAAGCAGAATAAACGTCCGTTTGCGCTCCGGATCCGGTGCGCCGGGTTTTTTTCCGGGGCGCTTTCCCTGATTTTTCTTATTTAAATTATTGTCAGTCATAGTTCACTCAAAATGATGTCTCAAAGACTGCACAGTCTATCACAGAGGTATTCAAGAGGGCAAACGACTATCGGGCGTTTTTAGCTCGAGAGCATTCAACTGTAATTGTGTTCTTATTCCCCACAAGCTTAATCCCACGCGGTAAATCCATTACAAAAGCCGATTTCCCTAAACTGCTTTTAATTAAAGCGGCATGCTCAAACAACACTCCCGCGGAAGGGTCAAGCCTTTTAATCAACCGATCTAAAACGCGGAACTGCAAAGCAAAATGCGCCTCACGAAAAACAAGCGCACGCAGCCGAATCATTCTCTTCCCGCTCTGAATCAGAGCCTTTTTCTCAACCTGTACCGCCAAAGCTTCGATCAGCTCATTTTCATCGCGGACAATTTCGGGAATACGCGCCAAAGCGCGCGCCACCTGCGGATTGATTTGTTTCTGTAAATAAGGCAAAACTTGCAGGCGGATTCGATTACGCAAAAATTTTGGCGAGCGATTCGTTTCATCTTCACAAAAAGCAAAGCGGTGTTCTTTTAAAAAATGGCTGATTTCTGTTTTTAAAAAAGGTAAAAGTGGGCGGACGCATTTCATTTTTTCAAAAACAAAAACCTCACGAATCGCCTCCAATCCGCGCGGTCCCGTCCCCTGACACATCCGCATCAAAACCGTTTCGGCTTGATCGTCGGCGTGATGCGCTAAAAGCAATGCGTTTTGTTTTGTCTTTTGATAAACCGTGCGCAGAAAACGGTATCTTTGCGCGCGTGCCCATTCTTCAATCGAAAGTTTATTTTGATTTTTCTTTTCCGCGCGTCCCGCAAAGAATGGAACCTGATACTGCGCGGCAAGTTTTTTAACAAAGAGCTCATCCCGTTTTGCGGTTCGCGCACGAAGCCCATGATTAAAATGCGCTAAAGCCAAATGGGTTTCAGGAAAAGCCATGCGAACAAGATGAAAAAGCGCGACCGAATCCGCCCCGCCGGAACAGCCAATTAAATACGACCCTTTCGGCTTCAAAACCCCCTTTGAAAGGGCATGTCTTTGAAAGCGGTAAACGAGGGATTTTTGGTCGAAAGCAGGGTCTGGTTTTGACTTTAGAAATTTCATGCACGCCTATATTGTCGAAAATAAAGAGCTATGCTAGCATACGCGCTCTTCGCGACGGGGTAGCTCAGTTGGTAGAGCGCAGGACTCATAAGCCTGTTGTCGGGAGTTCGATCCTCCCCCCCGTCATGATTCACTCGCAAATCGATTTCATTCGCTCAAACAGCCGCGTCGTTGTCGCGGAACTCGCTCGGTGAAATCAATTAGCTCGCTCATTAAGGCCCCCCTGCTAGATCTACGCACGTGGCACAGCATATTTAAAAATCAGCTTGATATATCCGGTAAGTCCTTCAACTTTTTACCATTGAACGTGAAATAATTCGCTCCTTGATACGCCCCACTAGCTGTTAGTTCACCACGCTGCTCAAACAATCGATACGTGAGCGGTGAAAGTTTCCAAACTTGCCCCGCATATTCAACCTCACGTTCACCAACAACTTTTACTGTAATTTCTTTGTCAGCGACAAAAACAACCTCATCACCATCCTTCAAACCTTTACGATAAAAACTGAACCTCTGACTCTGCGCGCGCGCATTCGTCACTTCTTCAAAATCACGCTCTTTGTTCACTTCTTTTGGAAAGACAAGTTTCCCCTCAAATGAAAGGAGCAACTGCTTCACCAGCTCAACATCAAGCGCAAATAATTCGCTTTCCGCAATGCGCTGCCGCTCAAAAATTTCGTGAAGCAAAGCTTCTTTTTCCTTGTAACCTTCGAGCTCAATCGCAAACGCACGCTTCAAACCAACAACGTTGTAATAGCCATTTGCCTCTAAATTACGCATGCGTTCTTGGTAAGCATCTAAACCTGTCTGACCGATTTTTATAAGACCAGACACGGCGGTTGTCATGATGTAAACAATTCCCTTTTGCATACAACTTCTTCTTTCGTTTAATAAAAACCTGCTTCGCAATGATGAAAAAACACTATCAATGCCCGCACAGGAATTAACCCCTAAATAGGGTCAACTTGCGATTCCTGTGGAAGCGCGGGTTGACTCAAACCGTGAAACCTTTTTGATAAAAAAGTTTCTCCGTTTCACAGCCCCCTCACCCTATTGATGCAGGAAAGTTGAAACTAAAAGTTTGGGAATGCGAGTTCCGCGACAGCGACGCGGCTGTTTGAGCAGGCCAAAAGTTTTAGTTTCAACATGGGCCAACTTTTGCATCAACTAAACAAAAGCTTACCAGGTCACAGCACCTTCGGAAGCAGAGCTGACGGATCTGGCATACTTCGCCATCACACCCTGAACATAATGCGGCTTCGGAGCCTTCCATTTCTTAAGGCGCTTCTTGATTTCAGCGGCTGAAACGACCATATCGATTTTATTCTTATCCACATCGATGCGAATAATATCGCCGTTTTTCACAGCGGCAATCGGACCGCCCATCGCGGCTTCCGGAGAAACATGGCCTATCATAAACCCGCGTGTCGCGCCCGAAAAACGACCGTCAGTAATCAACGCCACATGTTCGCCGAGCCCCTCGCCAACCAGCGCCGCGGTGACCGCAAGCATTTCGCGCATCCCGGGTCCGCCGCGCGGCCCCTCATAACGAATCACAACCACATCGCCTTTTTTGATCTTCTGATCTTTGACGGCTTTGAACGCGGCTTCTTCCGTATCAAAAACTTTGGCGGGTCCTTCATGAAAAGTTCGTTTATGTCCCGCAACCTTAATCACACAGCCTTCGGGCGAAAGATTGCCTTTTAAAATCACAAGCCCGCCCGTGGGCTTGATCGGATTATCCAAAGGACGAATCACTTGCTGATTCTTAAGTTCTTTCGCGTCGATCGCTTCTTCGCTGATGGTTTTGCCCGATACAGTGAGACATTCAGAATGCAAAAGCCCGGCGTCAAGCAACCGCTTCGCCACCACGCGGAATCCGCCGGCGCGATAAGTATCATTTGCTACAAATCGCCCGCCCGGCTTCAAGTCACCAAGCAAAGGTGTTTTTTTGCTGATCTTGTCGAATTCGAAAATATCCAATTTCAAACCCGCTTCTTTCGCAAGCGCCATCAAATGCAAAACAGCATTCGTTGAACCTCCGGTAAGACAAACGGCCGCGATCGCGTTTTGAATGGATTTTTTCGTGATGATATCCGAAGGACGAATATTCTCTTTCAAAAGCCGCATCACTTGCCGACCCGCTTCATAACACGCTTCATCTTTTTTGGGGTCCATGGCAGGAATTTCATTCGTGCCCATCGGCGAAATTCCCATAATCGCGAAAGCCGTTGCCATGGTGTTCGCGGTGAATTGACCGCCGCAAGCACCAGCATTGGGACAAGCTTGGTTTTCAACTTGGCAAAGCTGCTTCAGGCTGATCTGACCGGCGGAATATTTGCCCACCGCTTCAAAAACTTCCTGAATGGTAATATCTTTACCTTCATGACTGCCGGGATCAATTGTTCCGCCGTAAATCATCAGTGACGGAACATTCAAACGGGCAAGTGCCATCACAGTTCCGGGAATTGTTTTGTCACAGCCTGAAAGCGCGACAACTCCGTCAAAATAATGTCCGCGCGCGACAAGCTCAATCGAGTCCGCGACAATTTCACGGCTGATGAGCGAAGTCTTCATGCCCTCAGTGCCCATCGTAATTCCATCGGAGATCGCAATCGTGTTGTACTCTAGCGGCGTTCCGCCCGCGGCACGAATGCCTGCTTTCACTTTTTCGGATAGCCGGCGCAAATGCGAATTGCAGGGTGTGGTTTCAATCCAGGTATTTGCCACACCGATCAGCGGTTTTTTCAGATCATCATCGGTTAAACCCAGCGCTTTCATCATCGCTCGCGCGGGCGCCCGTGATGGACCTTCAGTAATTGTGGAACTGTTTTGATTAAGCTTCATATTATGACTCCTGGTACTTCCTCTGATACTGAAATGACGCTTGGCGGCATTTTTAAACATGACTCAGCGCCGCGGCTTGTCGCCTAATACCTAATATTTAGATAGTAACAAACCCTTGCGGGAAAATAGAATTATACTAGCGCTTCCTTAAAATTGAAATGATGAGTTCATCATTTTAAAATATCCCTCTGCACTATCTCCAACCTCAAAAATAAAATCGCACAGGGCAAGATGGAGCCGAAATGAGAAATAAGAATTCAGAATTTGGGAGTTCAGGTGTATAATCGCCCTCATGATCACGAAAGTAAAACCCATTCAGGGTAAATACCCCGTTTCAAAAGAACACAAGTTTGACGCTTTTATTTTTGACATTGATAATGTCCTTATTGATACACGCCACTCTTATCTTGAAAGCATTATTAAAACCATCGAGGTCTATTTAACCCACGGGCAAATTCCCTTTTTTAGCGGCAGTAAGGGCTCGGGGAAAAAAACCATCCTGACACTAGAAGACATCGATGAATTCAAAATGCTCGGCGGTTTTAATGACGACTGGGACTGCACTTACGGACTTTTGATTTATTTACTTTCGCTTCCGGTTAAAAAACGCACGCTTGAAGATTTGCGCACCAAAGTTGCCATGTCCACCTTTGTAAAAAAAGTGAAAACACGCCCGCTGGGCACCAACGGCATTACAGATATGCTCGGCTCGCATCCCGGAATTAAAATTGAGCGCATCGGCCGTATTTTTCAGGAAATTTATTTAGGCAAAGGTCTTTTTACGCAAACCGAAAAAACCCGCCCTTTCTTTTGGAAAAAACGCGGACTGATGGACCGCGAAAAACTGATTTTCCGTCCCCAGCTTCTGCAAAAATTCAAAGAATCAGGCATCAAGCTCGGCATCGCCACAGGTCGTCCCCGCTTTGAAGCGATTTACGCTTTAAGAAAATTTGAAGTACTTGAGTACTTCGATGCCATTACAACCATGGATGAAGTCAAAGCCGCCGAACAAGCCCAGAAAAAATCGCTGCGTAAACCGCATCCGTTTTCGCTAATCGAAAGCGCGAAAAAAATTGGTCTTAAAAAGAAGTTTCTCTATATTGGTGATTTACCCGACGACATGCTCGCCGCGAACGCGGCAAAGAAAGAAATTAATATTTGCTCCGCGGGCTTTCCGCTTTTCTCGGCGAATCCGTTCCACGCTCAGCAGGAACTCAAAAAAGCCGACGCTGATTTTCTGCTTCAGCATCCGCATGACTTATTGAAATTAGCGGGCATTTAAGAAAATAAAAAAGCCGAGTCTTGCGACCCGGCTCGCTCTTGGGATCAAGGTTTTTTAATTATGTTCTAAACCTCACCTTCTCTGCTAACCGTTTCATAATTTTAAATTCTTTACTAGTCCTATAATCACGCAACAGCACAACAAGCTTTTCGTTGGGCTTGATGACATATGGATTTAATGTTTCAAAATATTTGCGGCTATCAACTTTCAAGATACTCATGTATCCATAAAAATAAATTTTATAGCAATTCAATCCATCATATCGAGACCTTTGAGGGTTTAATTGGGGGACCAAACTTGAATCATAATCAAATTTGGAAACTATAACTGAAAACTGTTCTGAGCTACCTGGATCTCCACGGATTAGTAAATCGCGCAATTTTGCTTCATGTGAGCCTAAATCCACTTTTTCAAAAAAACCATGCGAAGACACGCCTGCGCGCCACAGCATTGACATGTAAAACAGCTTTAAACTCTTATAGTCATAGCTATCAACAACATAGGCCAACCTAGCCCCGTTATCGATCATGTATTTTTCTTCTACGAATTCTTGCTTAAAAAAAACTGCCGCGTAGCTATCCCACTCCCCTATTTTATTGTCACACTGAGCACAAAGAATTCCCTCATCATAAACCCCCACGGGTGCTTTTTTGGGGTATTCATTTGGCTTATTAGAAACTAGTTTTGTGGGCTCCTTAGCAGGCTCTAAGTTATAAAGTCCCTTAGGAATAATATGAGCCTTTATTAATTTTTTATCCTCTAAACACAAACAACATTTACCCGTATGCATATTTAATTCTATTTTTTAACTTATTTTGTTTGTGCTTGGATTGTCTCGCAACTAGACGCTGGGACATTGCTAAATGTATCAGGTTCAAAATTATACCGTACTTGTCAGATTGCTACCTTCACGACAATGATAAACAAGCGCAGCAGAGTAAGACGGAGCTGCGGATAAAACGGGAAACGCCGCAGGCAGACCTGCCAAGGCTTTCTCCGATGACAGCCCACCCACCCCCATTTGCGATAAACTCAAATAAAAATCTTCTGAATGCGAGTTCTGCGCCGTCAGGACGCAGTTGTCCGAGCAGGCAGAAGATTATTTATTTGAGTGAACCACTTATGAAAGACTAGATTCCTGCCTGTGCGAAAATGAAAGAAAGAAACGAATCGCAGCAATAAAAAAAGCCGGGTCTTGCGACCCGGCTTTTGAAGATTTAAAAATTAAAACTTAACGGTAATCTGTCCGTCTTGAGCGGCACCTTCAACCACGTAGACCAAGATACGGATACGGCTAAAATCAACATCCTTAAAAGCCCATAGCGGAATTTGCCACGCTTGAGCCGCTGTTGTAACTCCTCCAAGCCGAATAAAAGCTTTATTTCCATCAACATCCTCAATTTCAAGTTTGAGAGAAGGATAATTACCCTGAACAACAAAAGTCAGACTTGATGAAGCACTTAAATCAATGCTTTCAATTTCGGTTGAACTAAAGTCATCATAAGTCACGGCAACGCCTCCCCACGGCTCGCCTCCCGTAATGTTGACAGTGACTCCCGTTCCGGCTGATTGCCCGGAGCTCGGCGATGGATCATAAGCGCCTCCGACAGTAAAACCTGTCAACGGAGAAGGGCTGTTCGGCACAACTGTGTTCGGATCCAAAGCAGGGTTCGGGCTGAATGCCGGCCCGGCATAGGGGTTGTCACCGACATTCAGATTCAATACCGCTGTTTTTACCGTGACAAAGTCTTCAATGATCACAAAATTAATATTTTTAATCGCGGTTAAATCAACTTTGGTAAAAATATCCGCGTTGAACGAAAAAAACTGCTCGCTGCCATTTACTCCGTGAAGGTAAGCAATATCTTTTTTACCTTTCTTATCTTCGATTTCGACTTTGATTGTGCCAGTGCCCGCGGACAAACTCGCCCCGAGCGTAATCTGCATGTGACTTAAGTCCCGAGTTTCAACGATAGTCGTTCCAAAATCATCAAAGCTCGTAATGCTTCCGGCATAGCTGTTGTTTTTAGAAACATCAAATACCACACCGAACTCACTCGGGCTGCTTTGTGTCAGCGACGCGGTTGCCTGAGTAGCTTTCGGCTTGCTCGCAAAAACAACCAAATTATTAATGCCCGTCAGTTGAGCCACATCAGCTTCGGTTTTCGCGGGGTCGGCAAAAATCGCTTTCTGCGCCGGCATTGCGCGGCCGTATTCGTCATAAGCGGTTTTTACATTCTTCCAAGCGCCGTTCGCGAAAGTATCCAGATTTCTGACGAGAAGCTTATTAGTCGGATAATACTGCATTGAATCAAGCGAGGCGCTTTTAAGCGACCCGTCCGCATTAAAAACACGTGTATGAATCGTTAAAGATTTTCCCGCTTCATTCCATGTCCACTCCTTCTTCGTCCAAATCCCGGTCGCAGCCAACGTGTCGAGAGTTCTTTCGGCCGCTTTTCCGTTAGCATGATAAGAGCGGTGATCCAAGCTCGCGGTTTTCAAAGCTCCATTTGCGTCAAACACACGCGTATCGATAACAAGTGCTCGCGCCGCGGAATCCCAAGCCCACTCTTGCTTGGTCCAAACTCCGGTGGCGGCCAGCACATCCAAAGTTCGCTCTGCCATTTTTCCATTAGCGTGGTAAATGCGATGATCTAAACTAGCAGTCTTAAGAGAGCCATTAGCATTAAACACCCGCGTATTAATCACAAGCGCACGTCCTGCATCGTCCCATGCCCACTCTTGCTTGGTCCATATTCCGGTCGCCGCCAAGACATCAAGAGTCCGCGTTGCAGCCTTACCGTTCGAGTGATAAGTACGGTGATCCAAACTTGCGGTTTTAAGAATTCCTGTCGCGGTGAAAACACGGGTATCGACCACGAGCACACGACCCGCGTCATCCCATGCCCACGCTTGCTTGGTCCATATGCCTGCTGCGGTCAGCACATCAAGCGTGCGTGCCTCGGATTTACCATTCGCATGATAGGTACGGTTATCAAGATTTGCCGTCGAAAGAGCTCCGCTTGCAAGATAAATACGAGTCTCCAGCTTAGTCAGCTGATTGTTGTCCATCTCGGTCAAAATTTGCTTTTGAATCACAGTCGTATTTTTAAAATAATAAGTATCCTCTTGCTTCAATTCGTCACGAAGTCCTGTTTCAAAAAAAGTTTCGCTTTTGCGTTGCCCGTCTGTCGGACTCACTTTCACAAAATCTTTGGACGCAACTTTACCGTTTGCGTGATACGAAATACGGGTTGTTTGAGAAAGGGTTAACACTCGATTGCGATCAAATGTTTCCGCCAACTGATAAACCAGCCGACCTTGCATATCGTAATGCTTTTCGTCACGGGTTTTGGTAATGCCTCCGGGGTGAAAAGTTTCTTTCACAACAACCTGAAACGGCAAAATGACATCGCTTATTTCGATTGTGTACGGAGCGGTCACATAACCGTCGCTGAATCCAAAACTTTGAAGCGACACGCTGGAAAAACCGGCGCGCGAAATGGGCACAACCACTTCCTGCCAGGTGTTATCGCCCGAGACGGTGATGCCGAAATTTGATCCGATAAGGCCGAAACCCTCGTTTTTGGTTCCAGAATAAACATAAGTCCCGGTTCCCCAAAAACCAAGCGTCAAGGGTTGCTCGGACGAAACACGAAATCGAACCGTGATGCCCTCAATATTTCCGAGATTGATTGCGGGCAATTTAAGAACAGATACGGTATGGTTGACGCCATTGAAATCAGCCTGCACTTCTAAGTTATCATCCGCGTTTTTAGAAAGAGTTGTGTTAGATGTCCCTCGCCAATCTCCAAAATCATCCACCAGGTTTCTCCCCGGCAAAGGGGGTACCGTCGGAGGCAATTGAGCCATCTCGGGCGCTTCCGCAACCGATGAAAGAGGGCTGACATTATCAAACGGATCGCTCGGCGGTAAGCTTTCGGGGGCATCCTCTTGCGTCAGTGACTCAGGGTCATCAAGAGAAACAACTGCCTGCGCGTTTCCTTTCGAATCCAAAATTAAATCAGCGGCAAATAAAGGCTCAAAGGAGGTTGCCAGAAAAATGGGTAGCATCATGATTGCGGCTAGTTTTTTATTTTTCGATTTGTTTTTCATAACAATCTCCGTTTTACCTTCCTAAAGACTTTTAAAATTATTTAATCTTAAAGTATCGTAACATCCCGTAAAGGAATTTCAATAGCTATAAATTATAAAAATTTAATCTGATTCTTAGATTTAATACGTGCTCTACAATGCTATCTTTTACTATCTTTGGGATATACTCCGAACCAGAGCGAAGCAGGGCTGTTGGCAGTGCAAAAAGTGTCGACTAGCAGACTAAAAGAACGAATTTCCAGTCATGATCAACTGCTAATTAAAAAGAAATTAGTCTGCTAAAAAGGGTTCAGATGCAAGGCGTGTGCAAGCGACCGCGGAGGCGTATGCGGCAATACGCCGCACAAGGAAGCGCCGCACAGAGCGCAGCAGATGAGCCCTTTTCAGCAGAACTAGACGAGGATAGCCTTGCGGACAGCAAACAGACCGATAGTCACGAGCAGTAAATTAGGCAGCCACATCGCAATATACGGGGGCAGCACGCCCTTCGCCGCCATCGCATGCGCTATCGCGAAAAGAATGTAGAAAAGAAACGCGAATATCATCGCAATCGCAAAACTTACCACCGCCTCACCGCGGCGCACGATCACCGCAATCGGAATTCCGACAAATACAAAAAGAAACGCGCCGAGCGAGAAAGCAATACGCTCATGAATCGTAATCCAATACTGCAGCCGGTCTTTGGGACTCAGCTCATCCTGCGCCACGCGCAAGAAAAGTTCCACCAACGGAAATTCTTTTTTCTTTTTATCCACCTGCGCCAAGTTTTCTTTTCCGAAGGTTGGAAACTTAAAAGTTTTAAACTGCACCGAGTGTAAGGCGCCTTTTTCGTTCTCGGAAATACTGCCGTCGTAAAGATGAATCTCAATCGTCCCCGCTTTTTGATCGCTGATAATCTTTCCCCGTTCGGCAATTACTGTACGTACTGGGTTTTCGGAATCAACGCCTTCATGCGCGACCACATCGCGCAATTCACCGTCTTTCACTTCTTTGGCGAAAAAGATAATGCTGTCGGTAAGCTGAGCAAAACGCCCTGGTTCAATCAACGCCATGGGGTGGCGCACGGCTAATTTTTTCATACTTTTTCGAAGTTCATACCGCGCGCCCGTAGTCACATGATCATTAAAAACAAACATCACCATCGTGGTCAAAAGGCCTATGACCATCGCCGGGAGCATAAAACGGAACGGATGAACTCCCGCGGCTTTCATCGCGCGCAATTCGTTGTATTGAGAAAACCCGCCGAAAACGATCAAAGTTCCGGTAAGAAGGCTGAGCGGCACGGTATAACTGACCATCGGAGGCATCGCGAGTAAAAGAATCATCAGAGTTTCGGAAAGCGGAATCCCTCGCCCGATAATGAGATCGGCAGCCTTAACAAGATAGCCCGCCAAAAAAATAAAATTGAGAATCACCACGCACAAGATGCACGGCACGAACAACTCTTTCAAAATGTATTTTTGAATAATCTTCATAATAGTTTAAATCTTATAGGTTAAAGGTTAAAACCATAGGCTCGAACTTTTTAACCATTTCGAACAGTTTTGGACTTTGGGCTATGGTTTTTAGCTTTAACCTTGAGCCTTTAACCCGTATTGCGCAGTCCGTGCGCGATGCCATTGATGGACATAAACACTGCGCGTTCCAACTCTTCCGATATTTCCCCGTCCGCCTTGCGGATTCTCCGCAATAAAATCGTCTGCGCGTAGCTGATCGGATCAATATACGGATTGCGGAGGCGGATAGAATGACGCAGAGCAAAGGCATTTTCAAGGATTTCCTTTTGTCCCGTAATTTCAAGCGCCAGACGGATGGTTTGTTTATACTCCGTCTCGACTTTTGAAAAAAACTTATCGCGCAGAGACTCGTCTTCAACCAATGCCGCGTATTTTTTGGCAATATGCATATCCGCTTTTTGTGAACTCATCTGCAGAAAATCGACGACCATTTTAAAAAACGGCCATTCCTTGTACATTTCCTGCAGGGTTTCAAGGCCTTCCGGATTTTCTTTCAGCCATGCCTGAATCGCGGAACCAAAACCGTACCAACCCGGAACGGTTTGACGCGACTGCATCCAGCTGAATACCCACGGAATGGCGCGCAAATCATTGATACCAGGCGTTTTTTTACGGCGCGACGGGCGCGAGCCGAGATTCATGCGTGTCACTTCATTGATTGGGGTGGAGCCGAAATAATAGGCCGCAAAACTTTCGTCCTGATAAACCAGCTCCCGGTACGCTTCATGCGCGAAATCCGCGAGTTTTTCCATCGTCTCATACCATGACTCCCGTTTTTCGGAAGGCTTGTTATCAATCAAGCTCGCGTGCAAAACAGCGGATAAAACCAAATCAAGGTTACGTTCGGCCATATGCGGATCGGAATATTTCAGCGAAATCACTTCGCCCTGCTCGGTAATTTTAATGCGTCCATCGACAGTCCCGCGAGGCTGCGCCATAATCGCCTGATTCACCGGCCCGCCTCCGCGGCCGATCGCGCCTCCGCGGCCGTGAAAAAACTTATGCCGCACTCCGAACTCACCCGCAACCGTCGTCAGTCTTTTTTGAGCCTGAAACAAGTACCAGTTTGACGCCAAAAATCCGCCCACTTTGCAAGAATCGGAATAGCCGAGCATGATTTCCTGATTCATTTTCATTTTCTTCAGATGCTTCTGATAAATCTTCGAAGAAAAGAGCGAGCGCATCATGTCCGGCGCGTTTTTCAAATCTTCAATGGTTTCAAAAAGAGGCACAATCATCAGATCTTCATTGCCCGCGATTCTTGACAACCATAAAGCGGAAAGCACATCCGATTGCCATTTAGTCATGGAAAGGATATAGGCCTGAATGGCACGGGGCGAAATCTCGGAACGGATACGGCCGATGGTTTCAAAAGTCTTTAAAACTTCCTGCGTCATAGGTGTTAAATCAAACTTAGTCCAGTCAATCTTGCCGCGTTTTTCGAGAAAACGGTGTAGACGCTCAACCTTGTCTTCTTCCGGAAGATAGTCGAACGGAATCTCACGTTTCTCGACGCAATTCGCCAGTTCCGCCGCGGCCTGGCGCAAAATCCCCGCGTCTTCACGCACATCGAGTCGGGCGAAATAAAAATCAAACAGCTCCAATGCGTTCAAAACGGCGTTGGTTCGGCCCACAAGCATCGCGCCGCGATGCTTCACGAGCGACTCTTTTACGATCAAAAGGTCTCGCCGAAACTCAGCGGCATTTTCATAAAACGCTTCGACGGGAAAATTAGACGTGGGCGCGTTCGCTGAATCAGACTGCAAAAGAGAATTGATCAATTTGCGCTTGATGAAAGAAACTTTTTTGCGGTAAGGCTCAAAATGACTGCGGGAACTAAGTGAAGCCGCGAAAACCGGCAAAGCTTTTTCATCTTTATCGATCGAATCCATCAGCGCCTTGGAAACACCGACCCAATTAATCGACTGGCTATAATGTTCGATCAGGCCGTCCATCGCGGAAATATATTTGCGCAGTACGGCGGTTTTCTGGCGCTGAACTGTTTTCCACGTTACTTCATGCGTCACAAAAGGATTGCCGTCGCGGTCGCCGCCGATCCATGAACCGATTCGCAAAATAGGAATCAGCGGCATCGGCTTGCCGTAATGGGCGCTGAGGAGCTTTTGAAAACGCTCAAGCAATGCGGGTAAAACGGGAAAGAAAATTTCATCGAGATAAAATAGCCCGTTTTCCACTTCGTCAAAAACAGTTTGCCGGCGCTGGCGAATTTCGCTGGTCTGCCAAAGCAATGTGATTTTTTCGTAAATGCGCTGATCAATTGAAGCCCGCTCATTCGGCGTTAAAACATGAAACTCGCGCACGCTCAAAAGCTGGTCCATCGCTAAAATCTTTTCAAGCACGGAACGGCGCTGAGCTTCCGTGGGATGCGCCGTTAAAACCAGCTCGATGGAATAATCATGCACCTCGCGCAAAAACTCTTTCGCGCTGACGCCTGATTTTTTAAGACGCTCCATAATATCTTCAAGCGAACCTGGCTGGGCAATGCCTTCGGATTCATACATGCGCTTGCGGCGAATACGGTGCCGGTCTTCGGCAAGATTAACGAGCTGAAAATAAATTGTGAAAGCACGGAGCAGTTTGGTGAGACGATCGGGCGAAAGCGATTCCAGCTTCGCGATCAGCTTTTTCTCAAGCGGCGCGCGGTATTGCGAGCGGAGCTTAATCGAACTTTTGCGAACCCATTCCACGAGCTCAAAAAAAAGCTTCCCTTCCTGCTCGATTAAAACTTTGCCGAGCAGACTTCCGAGCCAGCGCGTTTGTTCGCGCAAGGGCTTCATTCTTTCAATTTCGTCTTTAGTATCGCCCATAAATCTCTTAAACCGAGAAAGACTCCCCGCATCCGCAGGTTTTGCTGGCATTCGGATTTTTGAATTTAAAACCCTTGTCCTTCAGCGTGTCAGAATAATCAAAAGTTGTTCCAGCCAAATAAAGCGAACTTTTCGGATCAATAAAAACCAGCAGGCCCTCAAAGTTATACTCCTGATCACCGGGTTTCTTTTCATCAAACTTCATATCGTACGACAAACCGGAACAGCCACCGCCTTTAACCGCGAGTCGCAAGCCTTTCCCCTGATCTTCCGGCTTGGAAGCGATCATTCTTTTTACTTCACTTACTGCTGCCGGCGTCACAAAAATTTGATTGCTCATAAATACCCCTTTAGCGCTGCTCTTTTAAATAGGCTTGATAAACCGGAGAAATCTCACGGAGCCCCTGCACAACCCGGATCACTTTTTGAATCGTAAAATCAATTTCAGACTCGTTATTAAATCGTCCCACACCAAAACGAATCGATGTCAAAGCCACCGTTTCATCCACACCGCAAGCGCGCAAAACAAACGAAGGCTCCACACTGGCCGAAGTGCAGGCAGATCCGGACGAAACCGCGATTTCATCCGTCAATGCCGTCATCAACTCTGCGCCGTCGACATAAGGGAAACTAATATTCAAATTATGCGGCAAGCGGTGCTCCGGATGCCCATTAATAACTGAATTTTCCAAACTATGCGTCAAAGCTTTCTGAAGTTTGTCGCGTAAAGTCCGGCAATGCGTGATTTCTTTTTCAAGCTCACGCCCCGCGATTTCACAGCATTCTCCGAAGCCCGCGATCAAAGGCACGTTCAAAGTTCCGGAACGCATACCGCGTTCATGGCCTCCGCCGTGAATCAAAGCCGCAAGGCGCACTTGTGGGCTGCGGCGGCGGACATACAAGGCTCCGATGCCTTTCGGGCCGTACATTTTATGCGCGGAAAAACCAAGAATATCGACACCCAATTCTTTCACATCAATTTTGACTTTGCCCGTGGCCTGCGCCGCGTCGCAATGAAAAACAATGTTGTGCTCCTTCGCGATTTCTCCGATTTCTTTAATCGGCTGAATCGTTCCGACTTCATTATTCGCGAACATAATCGAAATTAAAATGGTTTCGTCGGTAATCGCCTTTTTCAAATCATTGATTGAAATGCGGCCCGTGCGGTCCACCGGCAAATAAGTTACTTTGCAGCCCTGAGACTGTAAATATTTCGCGCTATCGAGCACGGCTTTGTGTTCGGTGACTTGGGTGATGATGTGGTTGCCGCGATCGCGGTAATTCTCAACAATCCCTTTTAAAGCCATATTGTCCGATTCCGTGGTTCCGCTGGTCAGCACAATTTCATCGGGCGAAGCATTAATCAACTGTGCAATTTGAGCGCGGCCTTTCTCAACCATTTTCTGGGCTTCCCAACCGAAAGAATGCGTGCGGCTGGCGGCATTCCCGAAGGCGGTTGTATAGCCGGGCAGCATGGCCTGCAAAACGCGCGGGTCAATCGGTGTTGTCGCATGATTGTCGAGATAAATCGGTAATTTGATAGTCATAAGAACCCGCAGTATAGCAGAGTTGAGGACGGATTTTAAGCGGAGAAATACTCGTACAAAAACCAGCCGGCAAGCACAAAACCGGCTATAACCACAAAAAAAAGCCAATCAAAAAAAGTCAAAAAACTTTTAGCTTGGGCAATCGCCTTGGGATCTTTATAGGAATCCGCCGCGATAAAGTGGCTTACCATCACTATCACAATCCAAAAAAAAGTAACTGTGAAGGCGGGCAAAAAAGGGATCAGCCAAATCAATTCATACGCCCGAAAATGCGCTGAAGCCAAGAAACCGCCGGGCATAACCGCTCCGACCGCTAAAATGCTTCCCACAATTTGAGCGATTGTCATTTTTCTCATTTTTTTAGTTCGCTCTCATACGCTTTCAACAAAAGCAAAAATTCATCCGGCCCGATATATCCGGCTGTGCGCATCGGCTTAATTTCTTCACCATTGCTGCCCAAAAACAAAATAGTGGGGACGCCCTCAATTTCAAATGCTTCAACCGCCGCCTGCGCCGCCTCATCATCTTCTTGGGTCAAATCCACTTTAATTCGGCGGAACCCTTCTAGCGCCTTGACCACGCGTTCATCGCGGTAAGTTGTCGCATCAAGCTCATGACAAGGAATGCACCAATCCGCGTAAAAATCAAAAACCGCGGGTTGTTGCGCGGCTTGAATTTCCGCAACTGTTTCAGGGCGATAAGCTTCCCAGACAACCTCTGTTTGGGACTGCGGTTTAAAAAGAAAAAATAACGCCCCCGCAATCAATCCGATTCCGATTACTTTTTTAAAAATTTCAAAGAAAGGTTTGTGGTTCCCTTTTTCAATCCAAGCCAAATCAATGCCGGCCGCAATCATCAACATGGGTAAAACCCACTTAAAAGAACCGGGGGAAATCGCGAGTGAGAAATAAAACGAAGCCCAAGCGATCATCACCCATCCTAATCCGCGTTTAATCCAAACCAGCCAAGCGCCGGAACGGGGTAATTTGCTGAGCGCGCCTGAAAAAGTTCCGAGAATGACATACGGAAGAGCAAGCCCCAGCGACATCACGAAAAAAAGCCAAAACGCGAGCGGCGGATTATTTTGAGACGCGGCGACCGCCAATAATCCGATAATCGGCGGGCCGACGCAGGGCGACGCGACAATGCCCGCGAAAAGTCCGGAAACAAGATAGCGTAAAAATCCGCTGCCCGGAATATGGCTCGGCAAGCCCGGAATATGCAGATGAAAAAGCTCAAACATCGAAAGCGCCGGTATTAAGAGAAATACACCGATACCGGCAAGCACCCACGGATTTTGCAGCCAGCTGCCGAAAAAACTGCCGGTTGCCGCGGCAAACGCGCCCAGCACGCTGTACATCAGGCAAATTCCCAGCGCGTAAATTAGGGAATGAAAAAACGCTTTTTTGCGCGAAGCTCCCTCCGCGGCAAAAAGTGCCACCGTAATTGAAAACATGGGATAAACACAAGGCGTGAGGTTAAGACTCAACCCAAGAAAAAAAACCGCGATGAGAGAAAATTCACCTGAAAACATATCTCATTCTAACCGTGAATTTTCGATTCCGTAAGCTCTAAAAAATCAGCGGATCACGTGGGTTTCGATGCGGTTTTTACCTTTTTGCTTGCCGAGATACATGAGGCGATCCGCTTCCGTAATCATGGCTTCAGCACTTTCGGGGGCTTTATGAAATGTGACGACGCCGATACTCAATGTTACCGAAAAAAGATGCTTATTCATAATCTGCGCCAAACCATTTAATCTTTTCAGAACCGTCTGCGCGCCATTTTCATCCGTCTCAGGCATAAGAACAGCGAACTCATCGCCGCCCAAACGCGCAACCTGATCAATCATCCGTGACCCCTTGCTCAAAGTCCGCGCCAGCGTCACCAAAAACCGGTCGCCGGTTGTATGACCGTATTGATCGTTCAGTTTTTTGAAGTCGTCCACATCCACATACGCGATTGAAACAGGCCTGTGATACCTTTTGCACCGCTCCGCTTCCGCCTCAAGCAATTCAAAGAATGCTTTGCGGTTCAACAGCCCGGTCAAGGGATCCGTGCGCGCCATTTGGCTTTCACGTCGGTATTGCCCATCCAATAAAACGGCTAAAACATAAACAACCAAAATCATTCCTGCGTTTAAATGGGGAATAAACCAAAAGACGTACTTTGCCGCGGAAAAAAGATCAATCACCAAAGTGATGAAGGCGCAAGACACGGAAGCGATCACTCCAACTTTCATTCCAAAAAATCGGGTGGCGGCAAGGATGGGAATAAAGTAAAGCAGAGAAAATTTAATCTGATGAGACAAGCTTTTTTCAATCCATGCGATAAAGACGACAAGCAAAATAACCGGAAACGCGAGAATCCATCCCCAATTTTTGCTGCTCTCTTGAAATCGCATCGGTTCTTTCATATTAAAAGCCTGCCTCGAGCCGTAGCTTCATTTACGGCTTTTTTGCGCAATTATTAAGCCGCCGTCAAGTCCCGCAAAATGTTTGGGTCACTCTCTCATCGGGTTTGGGCGGCTGCATTAAGTCGCTCTCTTGGGGTTGGTCATCATAAGGCCGCGCCAAAACACCAATCAATCGATTCATCAGATTAAAATCATTTTTTTGAATCGCTGCCTGAATCGCCTGCTCCACGCGATGATTGCGTGGAATAAAAGCCGGATTAACCGCATTCATAGCTTGGGTAATTTCCTGCGCAGACCTCCCCTGCTTTAAAAGCGCGGCATTCCATCGCGTAAGCCAAGATTCCAAATCCTTTGATTGATTAAAAACTGCGAGCAATTTAGGCGGGGCTTGTTTCTCCCCGACCGCAGTACTCAAACAGCGAAATGCGAGCGTGTGATCGGCATTGTTTTTTTGCATAAGCTCCAAATAATCTAAAATCAAACTCAAATCATCCAAATCCGCGTGTAACAGTCCTATTTTTTGACAGGCCGCTCGCGACCATGCGTTTTGAAAAACAGCTTCAAAATGATTTATCGCTTCCTGCGCCATTTTCAGCGCTTGCGCGGGATCTTCATGCAGTAAAAATAAAAGACATGACGCCAAACTACTCATATTCTCCGCGGCAATCACGGCCTGATTGCCAAACGCATAACGTCCATGGCGATCAATCGAACTAAAAACAGTATTGGGGTCGTACTCGTCCATAAAAGCGCAGGGACCGTAATCAATCGTTTCGCCCGAGACGGAAGTATTGTCCGTATTCATGACGCCGTGAATAAACCCCACCCGCATCCAATGAACGACCAACTCCGCTTTCGCGCGCAAAATAGCTTTCAGCATTTCAAAATAAGGCTGCGGCTGGTTTTGAAAGACCGGATAATGCCGCGCCATCACATAGTCCGCCAATATTTTTAATGCTTCTTTATCCTGGCGGGCCGCGAAATATTCAAATGTCCCGACTCGAATGTGGCTTGCGGCAACGCGCGTCAAAACGGCTCCAGGAAAAGAAGTTTCCCGCATCACTTCTTCTCCGGTTGTCACAATCGCAAGCGACCTCGTTGTGGGAATACCGAGGCCATGCATCGCCTCACTCAAAATATATTCGCGCATCACGGGCCCCAATGCAGCGCGCCCGTCGCCTTGCCGTGAAAAACGCGTTCGCCCCGAGCCTTTAAGCTGAATATCACGCCGTCTTCCGTCACTGCCGATCACTTCGCCGAGTAAAATCGCACGACCATCTCCGAGCTGTGGAACAAAATGTCCGAATTGATGCCCTGCGTAGGCCTGCGCAATCGGTTCCGATCGGGGCAATATCCGGTTACCTGAAAAAAATGCGGCAAGATCCTCGGACGGTACGCCTTCCGTATTCATTCCGAGTTCGCAGGCTAATTTAAAATTAAAACGGACAAGCTTGGGCAATTTAACAGGGGTAGGCGCAATGCTTTCATAAAACCGTTCGGGTAAGTTAACGTAAGTATTTTCAAATGAAATGATCGGCGATTTATTCATGCAGTCATTATAACTTGATTTTGAGGCCGGCGGTTGGGCAAAGCCCAAAGCCTAAATATCTCAGAATAGCGAGGAAGGAAAATCCTGGGGTGCGGCACTGGCCTTTTTCATCAGCGCTTCAGCGTCTTTTTTCCAATTCACCGCGATTTCATAAGTTTTGAAATCCCAAGTGGAGGTAAAAAGAATTTTGCCTTCACGGCAACCATATTCGAAAACTTCTTTGGTAATGCGCACATCTTCAAGACAGTATTTCTTCAACTCGTCCATGCGGCCTTCTTTCCAATACATGATCGCATCGAGACCGGAACCTGACTTTTTAGCTTTCAAAGTCGGCTTGGCAACGCTGTCGAGACTCGCACGATGACCTCGGCTTTTCTCAATTTCGGTCATGAGATCTAAATGCGGAAAGCGGTCAACGGGTGTAAAAAAATAGTTTGAGAGAACGGGAAGGTCAAATCCCGCAGAGTTAAACCCCAGCAGAAGATCCGCTTTTTGAAAGCGCTTATCGAGCTCCATGAGCTCTTTCTCTTCGTAAACCTTATAGGAATCAGTCAGGTATTCATAAACACCGACAATCGAAACACGCAGTTTTTTAAACGCCTCAGCGCGGGATTTGCCCGTCTCCTGAAACGTATTCTGCGTTTCAATGTCGAACACAATGATGTCTTTACCAGAAAACATAGGTTAAATCTTAAAGGTTAAAAGTTAAAACCATAGGTCAAAACTTTCAATTTACCGAAACCTTTGGGCTATTAGTCATGGTTTTGAGATTTAACCTTTGACCCTTGGGCTGAATCATGTACCCATGATTCTATAACCGCAGTCCACATAGATGGTTTCCCCAGTAATTCCACTGCCCAGCGGACTCAAAAGAAAAAACGCGGCATTCGCGACCTCTTCGATTTCAACATTGCGCCCGAGCGGAGCACGCTTAGCATGATTATCGAGCATGGTCGTAAAACCTGCGATACCGCGCGCGGCCAAAGTATTGACCGGGCCGGCCGAAACGCCGTTCACGCGAATATTTTTTTTGCCAAGATCCGCCGCCAAATAACGGATGGAAGACTCAAGCGATGCTTTCGCCATACCCATCACATTGTAATTGGTGATCACTTTGTCGGAGCCGAGATAAGTCAAAGCGACAATCGCTCCGCCATTCGTCATTAAAGGTTCAGCGCCTTTGGCAAGAGCCACCAGCGAGTAAGAGCTGATTTCATGCGCCAGCTTGAAGCCATCGCGCGAAGTATCGATTGTGCGGCCGCTGATATCTTCTTTTTTCGCGAAAGCGATGCAATGCACGAGATAATCCAGTTTGCCGAAATCTTTTTGAAGCCCGTCAAAGACCGCTTTGATTTGGGAATCATCATTCACATCGCAAGGATAAAGCGGCGATTTCAGGGGAAGTGTCGCCGCAAGTTCCGCGACGTTTTCTTTCAAGCGGTCGCCCTGATAAGTAAAAGCGAGTTCGCAACCATGATCGGAAAGTGCCTGAGCAATGCCCCACGCGATACTGCGCTTATTGGCAACGCCGCAGACAAGACCTTTTTTGCCTTTGAGTAATTCTGATTTAAAAACCGGTACTTCCACTTGATTCTCGTCGGACATAAATCCCCCTATTTATAAGTTCAAAACAATTCGCGCATTATAACAGCGCATGACGGTCAACGTACAGAGCGGCGTCAAACAGGCTGGCTAGGGCGTGTCATCAATTAAAGCAAGGCTACGGCGCGAAGATTTTTGTTTCGATCCAAAGAGCGAGGAGCAAAGTGTATCCACTGCGATACATGAGCGACGAGCGATGAAGGATTCGAGGCAAAAGGATCGCGCCCCTCGGGCTCAGGCGGAACACAGCCATCCGCTACGTTCTCGCTCCTTGACGTAATACATTGATTACGCCTGCGTTGCTCGAGCCTTGCGTCTGGCCGTGTTGCGCTCTTGAGCGCAGCCTTACTTTAATTGATGACACGCCCTACCTCAGCGGAAAAGCGCTTCTTGTACAAGTTAATGATCGGGCCGGTCATGGCAGTCGTCACAACCGCCATAATCACCATCATTGAAAAAACTTTTGATGAAAAAATCCCGAGCTCATAAGCGATATTCAGCACGATCAGCTCCATTAATCCTCGTGTATTCATCAAAGCACCGATTAAGAACGCATCATGCTTTTTGAGCCCGGCAATCAAGCCCGCAGCCCAAGCGCCGCCCCACTTCCCAACAATCGCCACGCCAAGCAAAACAAAGGTCGTCGGCAAATCTTCCGGGCGAATCAATTCAAGATGGGTTCGCAAACCTGAAATAATAAAGAAAATTGGCAGTAAGAAGATCATGCAGAAATACTCCAGTTTTTCATGCAGGAATTCGCGCAGCTTCGATTCTTTGGGCACAATCGCCCCCGCGACAAACGCACCGAAAATAGTATGAATTCCGATCGCCTCCGTCGCCAGCGTTGAAAAAAGCAAAAGATACAGAGCCAAGGCCGCGGCCGAGTTATCCGAAAGCTGAAATTTTCCGTAAACGTATTTAAAAAGAGGGCGCACAACAAAAATCATAAAAACAAGAAAAACAGCCAAAGCAATCATGGTCCATACCACAAGCAGGACGGAAGAAGAACTAATCACCGCGATAATCAACGACAATAATAGCCACGCTGTTACGTCGTCCACCGCGGCCGCCGAAAGCGCGAGCTGCCCCAGAGGGCTTTTAATTAATCCACTTTCCTGAAGCATACGCACCAAAACCGGAAAAGCGGTAATGCTCATCCCTATTCCCATCATTAAAGAGAAAGAAATAAAGTGCACGCCCGCGCCATACTCACGGTAAACCCAAGACGCAACTTGAACACCGAGAAAAAAGGGAAAGAAAATACCGATATGACTCACCATTACCACGGCATTGGTTTGATTTTTTAGAAGCTTAAAATCCATTTCCATACCGGCAAGAAACATGAAAAGCATCACGCCCAACGCGCCTAACATATGCAGCACAAGCCCCTGATCTTCCGCGAAAAGAAAATAAGAAACCTCCGGCAAACCTTTACCTAAGACCGACGGCCCCAGCAAAATTCCGGCAAAGATATGCCCGATAACTGAAGGCTGGCCTAACCGTATCGCTAAGCGCCCCAGCACATACGCGGTCGGAAAGATAACAAGGATTTGAAGCAGGATTTTTCCCATGCCGGTTGCGGCGCGCTTGACCAAATCGTCGCGGAAATAGCCAAAGTCGGCCGCCATGGAAACCCCGGTGCGCGGCTCAAGCTGAGAGTTTGCAGATAAATAAGCGCCGCCCTTAACTCCCCAGAGCAGAGACAGAACAATCCCTAAGACCAACAACACAACACTAATAAAGAAAACAGGAATAATTTTTTTCATGCTTTTTAAAAAATCTCGCTTAAATTGGAAATAACCCGAATTGCATGGGCTTCTGTCTTATCGCGCCCGCGCGCATGCCGGTCAATCCAGACCGCTTTCACTCCGGCGCTCATCGCGCCTTGAACATCATCTTCCAAACTATCCCCCAAATGCAAGCATTCTTCGGGGCGAAATCCGGAAAGCCGTACCGCCTCATCAAAAATATCCCGATGCGGCTTAGCCTTGCCGAACAAGGCGGAAATAAGCATAAAATCAAAATATTCAGTGATTTGAAAAGACTCACAAAGCTGAATCAGCCGGCGATCCCAATTCGATATCATTCCAACCTTCAATTCTTTTTCCTTGCAAGCGGCAAGCACTGAATGCGTTTCATCAAACAAACGCCACGTCGCTGGACTCGCGAATTGATCATAAAGATCTTCAAAAAATAATTCAAAATTATTAAACGAATTGAAAGGCCGGAAAGTTTCACGAACAATTTCACGCCACCAATTTTTTTCGCTCTTCTCATCTGTCAAGGCCGCCATGGCAAGGCCGTCTTTTTGATTCCAGACCTCACGGAAAACCTGATTGAGCTTTTCCTGGCAAGCCTGCACACCGTGATTGGATGCCACGCGCGCGTAAACTTCACCAACCGAAGGATAGGGGTAAAGCAACGTTCCGCCCGCGTCAAAAAAAACAGCCTTGATCCCATGCAATAAATGATTTGTCACTCGAACTCCCGGGCTTCCCGCGCGTCCCGTCTCCGGCTCATAAATTGATCGAACAACATCATTCCCGCCATCGGAACAAGCGCTCCGATCCCGCCGCCTTGCTTTTGCGCGCGCAAAGCGTCCGCGCCAAACTGCGTGTACTCCGCGCCACTGATGTACTCGCGCGTCCACCCGTCGGCGCGCGGCGGCGGTGTTTTTCTCTCAAAGGTTTGCTTATCTCCGATACCCTGAAGAGCATCCTGAACTTCGGGCCGATTTCCGCCGATTTTGCGGGCTTTCATGTAAGCATCACGCGCTTCTTCAAAAAAGCCTTGCTCTTCATAGACCGTGCCGATTTGCAGCCACGCTGAACCGATCACGCTGGCGGAGGGCATAGTGTCTTTCTCAGTTAGTTGAATGACGCGCTGAAAAGCATCGCGGGCCAATTCCATTTTGCCGCGGCGTTTATAAATCACGCCCAAATTGTAATGCGCGGGAACATCATTGGGACGAATCATCAAAACTTGTTCCAACTGGCTTTGACTCATATCCAAAAAATGCGTCTCTCCGACTTTTTTTTTGCCGCTCGGAACGGATTCATCATAAAGCGCGCCGTAAACGCGCGATAATTCGAAATGATAATCCGCGTTGCCCGAATCAAACGCGAGCGCCGATACTAAAAGACGGCGGGATTCTTCGAGCTCTTCCTGCGTATCAAACTTAAGCTGACGCAGAACAATCCGCGCGTCAGGTTTTTCAGCTGTATTTTTTAATTCCGCGGTTTGTCCCGAAATTGTCTCGCCGACCCCGTGCGGGACGGATAGCAAAAAAAATAGCGCTGCCAGGAAAATAGAGAAAAGAGACTTGCTCGGAAGAAAAGTCATACGTGGCGGGATTATTGTTTTTTGAAAAGGTCCGCGGGGTTAAAGCTATCCAGCCCTTCGGGGGCTCCGCTCATTTTAACGCGCGCCATGTATTCCACAACCAAAGAACCATTGGCGGTTTTAAAATAATCAATTTGCAAAATATCATTCGGCTTAAGTTCACGAACATTTTTAAGCCCATTCATTCCCGTCCGTTCCGTAACCTGAAAAAGGTACTCCAGCTTTTCTCCGGTAGCAGGGTGATCAAAGCGTGCGGAAAACGAAGACTGCTCAGGATGCGCTTCTGAAACAGCGGCGGAAAGAGTGTACATAGGCGACTCTGTCGCCCAAACAGAACCAAGGACCAAGGACCAAGAACCAAGCAAAAAGCCGATCAGCCTCAGCCGAAACCTAATGCTTGGTTCTTGATTCATGGTTCTTAAATTAATTTCTTTGCGGCGGCAATCGCGGCATCATAATTCGGATGCGCGGTCACTTCACTGACATACTCAACAAATTGAATGGTGTCTTGCGCGTCAATCACAAATACCGCGCGGGTCAAAAGGCCTAATTCTTTAATACGCGCGCCGTAAGCGATTCCAAAGGAGTGGTCTTTGTAATCAGATAAAAGCTGCACGGTTGTCGCGCCAGCGGCACCGCACCAGCGTTTTTGCGCAAAAGGCAAATCCATGCTTACGGTAATAACAGCCGCTTTGTCACCCAGTTTTCCGGCCTCTTCATTGAAACGCTTCGTCTGTAAATCACAAACCGGAGTATCCACGGAAGGCACCACACTCACGATGCGAACTTTGCCGGCGGAGTTTTTCAGGGTCACGGAAGAAAGATCATTCGCGGTAAGATTGAAATCGGGAGCTTTTTGTCCCGCCTTCACCTGCTGGCCGACCAAGGTCATGGCATTGCCTTTAAATGTGATAACGCTTTTGTTTTCGAGAGTGGCTGTAGACATAGTGGACTCCTCTGTTAATGCGATACTTGAGAACAAGAAAAAAGACAGAAAAAGAAATTTGAAAAAATTATTTTTCATGAACAGCTTCAACCACCGTATGAATCCCGCCGCGGACAAAAAAATCCGCTTTGATTTTCATTTTACGCGGCTTGCAAGCTTCGACGAGATCATCCAGGATTTTATTCGTAACAGCCTCGTGAAACGCGCCTTCATTACGATAACTCCATAAGTAAAGCTTCAGGCTTTTCAGCTCAACGCAAAGTTGATCGGGAACATAATCAATGTAAATGACGGCAAAATCAGGCTGCCCTGTTTTGGGGCAAACGCAAGTAAACTCCGGGCATTCAAAATGAATCGAATAATCCCGCTCGGGTTTAGGGTTCGGGAAAACATCCAAAGCTTTAGTAGGGCTGGTTGACATGGCGCAAATTATAGAGGGACAAGGCTTAGGGCACAAGAACCAAAGCAATCCTTCCCGCCTCACCAGGTTCCGCAACCACGGTTTCAATCAAAAACAAGCATCCTTGATCAAAGCAGGGTTTGTCCGTTTTGCCTCTATCAATCACTTCGCTTACGCCGTCCGCGGAACCCTACTTCTTTTTAAAACAAGGAAAAGGTTTGAATAACTTTGTCATTGCGAAAGCATGTCTATCTATAAAAGACACTTATCTATTTTTAAAACTACGTTCCCGCCTTTGTCCCTTTGCCGGTTTGAAACCGCCCGCCAAGACAGATAGGTTCAAATCAACAAAGCGAAAGGATTTTTATGAAGAACAAACAAAATACCGAAAAACAAAAAGCGCCCAGTTCGACAAGATATTTGATCGACGATTTCCTTGAAATGAAAACAAGGCTGTCGGTTTGCGAGAGAGAAATGCTGTTGGATAAAATCGAAATTGAATCGATCCAATCGGACAGCCTCAAGTCACAACCGGCATTTTGGATGGATGACCGTGTTTTGCTGGTCTTGAACGAACAACCCTCAGAATGCTGGTTTTATTACACGCGTTCGGGAAAAATGGAGAAAGTACGGATGCGGGGAATATCCTCAACCCTCGGGAAGGTCCTCGGTGTCGAACCCTGAAGTCGGCGCAGCGGCCGGTTTCCCCTTCACGCGTGTTGTCGGGGAAATATTCGCGGATGAGTCGCGGAGAGCCTTAATTTCATACTTGGTTAAAAATCGCATGGCTCCGACGGGCATATCTCCCAAGCCCAACGGCCCAAACCCCACGCGATGAACCGACTGGACGTTGTAATTCAATTTCCGGAAAAGTCTTTCAATATGGCCGGTTTTTCCCTGCTGAAGTTCAAGACTGAGAACGCGCGGCGAAATCTGTTTATACGAAGCCACTTTGAGACGTCCGTCACTGGTCTTAATTCCTTTTAAAACATGCGCCGTATCTCTCGCATCCCACGGCTTATGCAACCGCACCTGATAATAACGGCTGACACCGTATTTGGGATGCGTCAAATGATTCGCAAGATCTCCGTCATTGGTAAAAAGCAAAAGACCGGAGATTTCTTTTTCAAGCCGCCCCACCGCAAAAATACGAATCTTATGCGTCAACGCTTCATGCGTATGCGCCACAAATTTTTTCGGCAAAAGATCATAAACCGTTTTCTTCGCATGCGGATCCCCTGACGTGACCGCATACCCCAAAGGCTTATTCATCATCAAAAAAACCGGATCGGGTAAACGAACAAGGTTCCCCCTGTACATCACCATGTCGTTATCGCGGTCAACCTGCCGTCCCAAATCCTCAACTTTTTTACCGTTGATTTGGACATAGCCCTTCAGAATCAGCTGCTCGCATTTGCGCCGTGAATCAATTCCCGCTGTCGCTAAAAAATGTGCAATTCTCATGTTTTACTCAGTCGCCGTTAGGCTTTGTGTCCTCACCGCCGGACAGGCTTGCCGCTCCGAAGCCGCGGCCGACTCCGCATTCAAGTCCGGCGCTCAGACAGCTCTCGCTTTGCTCGAGAACTCGCGGCGGACTTTGAATGCTGAAAATTTAAAACAATATGCATTAATGGGGGGATTCTAAACCACGATTCAAATTTTGCGGAGAATAGATTTATATGAAACTGCCCGCCGCAATTGAGCGCTAGCGGAATTGCGGCATATAACAGGAAACGCCGCGGCAATTCTGCCAAGGCTTTCTCCGCTGACAGCCCCACCCCACCTTTGCGCGAAAGAGCTCAAAGAAGAAATCTGTCGAAGGCGAGTTCTGAAGCTTTGCTTCAGCTGTTTGAGCCAGCGACAGATTTCTTTTTGAGCTTTCTGGATTCCCGCCTGCGCGGGAATGACAAAATTATGCACTGAGCTAACCTAGACCTTCTGAAGCTCGATATAGTGCAGCTTTCGTCCTTCAGCTTGATATTTGAGCTCGTAATTCGTCAAACAAGTCGGTGCAAAGAACCGCTCATTCACGGTTTCGCGTATCAGCTCCCAGTCTTTTTGCGCGGCAATCACCTTCATCATCACCTGGTAATACTCTTCAAAATCGGTCGCAATTTCAAAAAAACCTCCGGACTTGGTTTTGTTCCAAACTGTCTTTAAAAAAGCCAAATCAAAAGTGCGCCGATAATGATGTTTGCGCTTGGGCCAGGGGTCGGGAAAATAAAGATGGAAAATAGAAACCGATTCATCCGGCACGGCCTTATCCAAAAAGAGCCCGGCTTCTGCTTTAAAATAAACCAAATTAGGCAGGTCTTGCCTGTCGGCGCTGGCTTTGCGGCGTTTTAAAAATTTCCAAAGCTTATCGAACGCGATGATATTGATTCCGGGATTTTCCTGCGCGCGCTGTAAAGCAAAGCGCCCCTTACCGCAGCCGATTTCAATTTCAAGCGGCTGTTTTTTAGCAAAAAGATCGGGCGCGCAAATTTTTTCACCGCGCTCAACGCGCGTTCTGAAATCCACCGCGTCGGGGATAACAATCGCGGAAGAACGCGGGCGTTCCGGATGATCCGATGTTTGAGAAACAGGCTCTGTATTCATTAATCCTTATCCGCGCACAAGCTTAACAAGCGTTTCTAAATGAGATGTTTTCGGAAAAAAATCCAGCGGATGAATCGACTCCACGCGCCAAACACCGCCCTCGGTCAAATCTTTCAAATCACGCGCCAACGATTCAGGCGAGCAGGACAAATAAAAAAGCACGGGCAATTCCGAGGTTTGCCGCAAACATTCAATCACGGACGGCGACAAGCCTTTGCGCGGCGGATCAATCATCGCGATTTTTCGGCCCGCGAAAGTTTCTGCCAAAACGGGAAGATGCTTTTCAACACTGCCTTCCAAAACACGCACATTTTCCATATTGTGATGGCTGACATTATAGCGCGCGATTTTATCGGAAGCGGGGCTCTCTTCAATCATAATCACCTGCCCCACACGGCCCGCGAAAACCAATCCAAATAATCCGACACCCGAGTAAAGGTCAAAAAAAACCGTGTTCTTATCCCACGTTTCAAGCGACGCGAGTTTATCCATCACTAAATCCAAAATGGAAAGATTTGCCTGAAAAAAAGTTTCGAGCGAATAAAAAATTTTGACGCCTTTGACCACCGTATAAAAATAATCTTCCGGCTGCATACGCAAGGAATGCCGCCCCATGCCGCCCCATCGAATTTTACCTGTGTCGTCGGTGCGCACCACGAGATTGGCGTTTTTATAGCCTTCGGGCAATTTCGCCAATGCTTCCGCTTTAAGTCCGGGCAATATCGCGTTAATTTCTTCGCGCGCGATCGGGCAATGATCAATCTCCATTAAATAATGCTGAATGGGATGAATATAGCCCAACTTCCACTCGCCTTTACTTCGCCGTAAAGTCAGGTCCAATCTTTGACGGTAATAATAAGGTTTGGGAGAAGCCGTTACGGGATGAAAAAGGCCGTCGGGCAAATCGGTTTTAAGCCGCAGAACGTCCTTCAGCTTGCCAAGTTTTAAGCTCAGCTCCTCCGTATAGGGAAGGTCCTGATAGGCGCATCCGCCGCATTGTCCAAATTTTTCGCAAAGGGGTTCCATAGACAACTTATGGTTTAAAAGTGAAAGCTCAAAACAAAAACTTAAAATCACTCAGCTTTAAAACCGAACACAGCTCCAAGTTTTTGAGCTTTAAACGCGAAGATGATACACTAGGCGCGATGACTATCAAAACAGACAAAATATTTATTAAAGAGCTCCGAATACCCTGCTTAATCGGCATTTTTGACTGGGAACGCAAAAAAAAACAAATTGTCTCCGTCGATTTGGAGTTTCCCTCCCCAATCGAAAAAGCCGCGCGTTCTGACAAAATTCAAGACGCGATCGATTATAAAAAAATCGCCAAGCGCACCATCGATTATGTCGGCTCCAGCAAGTTCTACTTAATTGAGGCTCTGATTGAAAATCTTGCTCAAATTCTTCTGAAAGAATTTAAGCTGAAAGAAATCACCCTCCAGATTGAAAAGCCGGGCGCTATCCGAGGGGCGCGGACAGTTGGTATCCGCATTACCCGCAAATCAAAACGGAGGTAACCGTGAAAGTTTATTTGCTCATTCTCGGTTCCAACATTGAGCCTGAAAAAAACATGCCTTTGGCGCGGGCAAGACTTAAAGCGGCTTTTCCGGGCATACTCTTCTCTGATTTTTACGAGACCGATCCGGTTGGACCGGCCGGCCCCGAAAAGTTTTGGAACGCGGCGGCCATCATCAAAACAGCTCTTTCACGCGAAGAAGTTTCCGTGCTGCTTAAAAAAATTGAAAGTGATTTAGGACGTACCCGATCGCCGGAAAATAAATTCACGCCCCGCACGATGGATATCGATATGCTGCCTTCTCCGGAATGGCAGGAGCAGGCTTTTATTATGGTTCCCTTAGCTGAAATTGCACCCTCCATTACCGACCCCGAAACAGGAAAGTCTTTCGGTGAATTAGCGCGGGCTTGTCTGGAACAAACTTCAGGCGTAAGAAGAATTGAAGATCTGTAGTGTTGAAGCTTGGAACTTATAGTTCTAAAAGCGGGATTGTTAACGCAGTTGCGGCAAAGCCGCGGAGCAAAATTAGAGAAGCGCGGCGTACTTAGCGTAGGGTGCCGCGCCGCTTGCCGCCTGAAGCGTCCCGCCCAGGACTCCGCCGATTGTTTTCGCGGTTCCCCGAATCGCGCCGATTAGAATTCCAAACGGAAAAGATTGAGTCGCCCCTCTTAAAATTTCTATCGGCAGAGCAAAAACACCGGAAACAATTCGGCTGGCTCCGCCCGCGACAATGCTGGCATCACGCACCGGATTTTCCGCATAGGCCGAAAAACACACCGACAGAGAAAACAGGCAAGTAAACAGGGCTTGAGTTGTAAGCTTTCGTCGATTCATGCCTTCTATTTACGGCATTCCCGCTAAACAGCCTAAGTCCTATTATTAGAGTCTGTCTCCCTTCAAATAGATTGATCTTTTAACAAAATTGAATACGATAGGGTTCTATGAAAGACATTCTTATCACCGGCGGAGCCGGATTTGTCGGCGCCAACCTGACTTTAGAGCTTCAAAACCGTTTTCCTGAGGCGCGCATCACCGTTTTGGATGATTTCCGGGTCGGAAAATTCAAAAATCTACTCGGCTTTAAAGGCGATTGCCTTGCCTACAATGTTGCCGGTCAAGACTGGCTCCCCTGGGCAAAAACCCAAAATTGGGATCATATTTTCCATCTTGCCTCCATCACGGATACCACCGTACTGGATGAATGCAAAATGATGAATGAAAACATCGAAGGCTTCCGTAACATTCTCGAACTGGCCTCCGAAAAAAAAGCTTCCGTAGTTTGGGCTTCTTCCGCCGCGACCTACGGCAATGTCGATAAACCCGTGCGCGAAGAAGACGCCGGCGCGCCCAATAATATTTACGGCTTTTCAAAGTGGGTTATGGAAGGTCTCGCCCGCAAATATTTCGGAAAAGTTAAAAAAGTGGTCGGTCTGCGCTATTTCAATGTTTTCGGTCCCGGCGAATATTATAAAGGCCACGCGGCCAGCATGATTTATCAACTCACCGTTCAAATCATGGCCGGCAAAAGCCCGCGCATTTTTAAAGACGGTGAGCAAAAGCGCGACCATATTTACGTAAAAGATGTCGTCGCCGCCACGATTCAGGCGCATCAATCCAAAGAAAACACGGTCTTAAACTTAGGTACCGGCACCGCAACTTCGTTCAACGCGGTGATCAGCGCCATCAATGAAGCCCTCGGCACAGACGTGAAGCCCGAATTTTTTGAGAATCCATTTTCCTTTTATCAAAACTTCACGCAAGCGGATATGTCGCGCCACAAAGCCATGACAGGCTTCACATGCAAATACACGACCCGGGAAGGCATTATTGATTATGTCCGCAATCACCTGCTCAAACGCCCTTTGGCTGAAATGAAAATTAAAACCATTGAGAACCGGGATTATTCACCCCAGCCGACTGGAATAAAGGGATGAAGCGCGAACAGCTGATTTCGGTCGTTTTTCTTTTGGTGCTGGTTTATGTCGCGTGGCAGATTTTTTCCATTTTTTCGGTTTTCACTAATGCCATTCTGGGCGCCGCGATTCTCGCGTTTCTTTTTTACCCAATTCAGCGCCAATTTTTAAAATGGTTTCCGCGGCAAAACGTTTTATTGTCCGCGCTGTTGACCGCGCTGATTTTTCTGATTGTTATTCCCCCTTTTGTCGTGCTTATTTTCAGTTTATCCTCGCAAATCATTGAACTAACGCAATCCGCTTATCAATTCGTGCAGAAAGGCGGAGTCGAGAAACTTATTCTGGAAATTCAAAATCAGAGCTGGTACCAGAGTCTCGACAGCAAAATCGTGGACTGGACTCCCATCAAAGACACCGCGGCAGATTGGATTTTAAGCAGCGCGCGCAAGCTCGGAAATATCACCGCGCTTGAAGTCGGCGCTCTGACAAAAAATATTTTCGCGATCACCCTTAATGTTTTCTTCATGAGCGTCCTCGTCTTTGTGTTCTTAAAAGACGGCCCTCAAATTTATGATTTCCTTTATCAAATCGCCCCCTTTGAAGAGAAAACAAAAAAAACAATTTCCGACCAAATCAAAGGGACTTTCGAAGCGGTGATTCGCGGACAAATCCTAACTTCTTTCGCGCAAGCGATTGTCGCGGGGGGGTTGTTTTCAGCGGTCGGAATCCGCGCCTATCTTTTCTTCGGTGTTTTGACTTTTATTTTATCGATGATTCCGGTAGGCGGCGCGGCTTTGGTGTGGGCGCCCCTCGCGGCATGGCTTTTTTTTACAGGCTTTAAAATCCAGGCGATTATTCTCGCGGTGGGCGGAGTCACCATCATCAGCTTATTGGATAATGTCATCAAGCCGGCGGTGATCGGAGAAAAAACCAAACTGCCTTATTTTCTGCTCTTCTTTGGGATTTTAGGCGGGCTTGCGGTCTATGGGTTCGTCGGGGTTTTTATCGCTCCGGTGGTACTTTCGCTCTTCTTCGCGCTGGTTAAAATTTACCGCGAAGAGTATCTGCACCCAAACTTACCGCGCTAAAACAGCTTTTACGGTTGAAGCGTCAGAAGAATCGCTTCCGGCCGCGAGAAAAAACGAATCGGCATAAAACGGCTGCTCCCCATTCCCCTTGAAATACAGCATTGAATATCCATAAACTTTTTGATTCCGGATGCGTATTTTCTGCCCGCGCGCGAATGCGTAATGATCGCGCCCCATCCCGGCAAGCAAACCTGTCCGCCGTGCGTATGTCCTGAAAAACAAATATCAATCTCATGGTCAGATAGCCCAAAAAGAACATCCAGCGAATGCGATAAAAGAATATTCGCCGTACCGGCTCCCTTCTGCACGCGCAGACGCGTCAAATCCGCGTGCCCGGTAACAGGATCATCGACGCCGTGAATGCCCACGCGCTGCCCCTCTATTTCGACCGAATGCGACTCATTGCGCAGCTCCTTAATCCGAAGCTTTTTATAAACTCCGCGCAGCTTCAAAGTTCCGTTCCGTTTGAGCGGATGCCGTTGCCCCTGAAAATTATGAAACAAACAATCATAGAGCCGGTAGTCATAATAATCATGATTTCCCATAACGGAAAAAATACCCTTTTTTGATTTTAATTTTGCAAGCTGCTTTTCCGCTTCATAAACGCCTTCACGGCAATCGATGATATCTCCGGTAAGAACAATTAAATCAGGCCGAAGCTCCGCCAAACGGTCAAAGAAAAGGCTGAGTTTGGGAGCCGGAGAAGCGAAGTGAATATCGGAAAGATGCAGAATCTGAATCGGCTTATTTAGTTTCACGCAGCGCGCTTCTTTGCGGACAATGCGGAAAAAACGGGGTTCGGTAATCAGCCACGCGATAAAAAAAACCGCGGCGGAAACCGTAATGAGCAGCATCAGCCCCCCAGAATCTTTCCTCCGGAGGAAGAGGTGAAAACAATTCCCTGCATCATTTTTTCCATCTCAACGGGCCGGCGGGCATTCTGAACCGCGGTTTCTTTCGTGATCAAATTCTTCTGATACATTGCCAAAAGAGACTGGTCCAGAGTCTGCATGCCGTCATGCCCTGAATTAACCAACGCCTGATGGATTTTCTCAAATTCCTTGTCCATGACCAGTTTTTTCATTGTGTAGTTTCCGATCAAAATTTCCGTGGCAGGCAACAATGACTTTCCGTCCTTGCCCACGAGTAACTTTTGAACCATCAGGCAAGACATGTTCATCGCGAAATGGCGCAAAACCGCGTCACGCTCATCTTGCTTAAAAAAACCCAAAATACGGTCGAAAATTTGCGTGACCGATTGCGCGTGAACCGTTGAAATAACAAGGCGTCCGACCTCCGCCGCGTTAAGGGCGAATTTGAGCGTTTCCGCGTCGCGCATTTCCCCGATTACAACCACATCGGGAGACTGGCGCACGACATACTTTAACGCTGAGTCAAAGTCCTTGGTGTCAGTTCCAATCTCGCGCTGCTCGATCAAAGAAAGTTTGTCCGGGTGAACAAACTCGATCGGATCTTCAACGGTGATAATATGCTTTTTTAAATTGTCGTTAATCGCGTTTACCATCGCGGCAATCGTTGTGGATTTTCCGCTTGAAACCACACCGGCAACAAGAATAATTCCGGACTTTTCCAGCGCGACTTTTTTGAGAATATCCGGAAGCTGTAAGTCGTCAAATGAAGGAATCCCTTTCCACAAAAGACGCAGAACCACGGAAAGCTGGGATTGCTGATAAAAAGCATTGCCCCGGAAACGAAAACCGAACTCGGGCACAGCGAAGGAAAAATCCACACTGCGCTCAATCTTCAGCTGCCCCTCATGATAAGAAGTGGTCACGCTCTTAAAAATAGCGTAGAGACGCGCTTCATCCACGGGGGCCGCGTCTATTGGAAAAACATCCGAACCGATGCGCACGCGCGGAACCTGACCCGATTTTAGAAAAAGATCCTGGGCCCTGAGCTCCGAAGCGATTTTAAGACATTGCAGTAAATAAGAATCGGTAGCAATCATGATGGAGTTAGGCTTTGTGCGCGTCTTCCAAAAGTTTTTTCAACTCACCTGAGTCGCGTAATTCATGCACAATATCGCAACCACCCACAAGTTTTCCGCCAATGAAAACCTGGGGGAAAGTCGGCCAGCTGGAATACTCCGGCAAAGTCGCGCGGATATCAGGATTTGCCAAAATATCCACCGCCGCGAAGGGATAGCCATAGCCTTTTAAAATTTCAACCGTAGCGGCCGAAAAACCACAACGGGGAGCGTCCGGTGTTCCCTTCATAAAAAGAGCCACTTTGTTGCCTTCAATTGTTTTCTTGATCGTTTCAATGGTTTGTTCGGTCATAAATTTTTCTCCTTGTTCAAACTAAACGGTTTCTGTTGCCGTTTTCTTCATAAGAAATAATATTGCGCGCGATTTCTTCAACCACCCTCGTCCGGGCTTCGGTGCTGGCCCAGGCGATATGAGGCGTCAAAATAAGCCGTGGAGCATTATACAACACATGCGTCCGCGGGGGCGGTTCCTGCGTCAAAACATCGGTTGCCGCGCCCGCAATTTTTTTCGCTTTCAAAGCGGCCGCCAAAGCTTTTTCATCAATAATGCCGCCCCGGGCTAGATTTAAAAGAAACGCGGACTTCTTCATTAAAGCGATTTCCTTGGCGCCGATCAATCCGCGCGTGACATCGGAAAGCGGTGCGTGAATTGTCACAAAATCTGACCGCTTCAAAACTTCTTTTAACGCCGTGCGCCCTTGCGCTTCCTTGGCGGAATAAACACGCCCCGGAATTTGAGCGATCATCACTTTCATCCCAAAAACACGCGCCGTTTCGGCTACACGCCGCCCAATAGTGCCATAACCGACGATCCCAAGCGTTTTCCCCGCCAACTCAAAAAAAGGAAACTGAGTCAGCGCAAAAAAATCTTGGCGGCTCCACTTTCCGGCTTGAACCGCCTGATCATATTCCTTCAAGCGTGATGCCAAGGCTAAAAGTAAAGTAAAAGTCAGCTGAAGAACCGACTCGGTGGAATAACCGCGGACATTGGTTACGGCAATGCCGTATTCTTTCGCCGCGTCCAAATCAATGTTATTAAATCCGGTAGCGGAAAGATGCAGTCCTCTCACGCCGTTCAAAGCTCGCAAAGTTTTGCGGTCAAAAACCACTTTATTTAAAACAATATGCTGAAACCCTTTAACACGCTGAATGGTTTGCGCGGGCGATGTGGAATAATGCTGTTTCAATGAACCGATTTTTTTAAGCGGAGAAAAATCCTGATCTCCCCAATCCACGGTTCCGGCATCTAAAAATACAATCTTCGGCTTTGTCATGGCAGGCATTCTAGCGGTCTCCCCCTCTAAATTGAATTAAAAAATTAGCATGCTAAACTAGTCCCATGACACCGGACATTCAACTCATCCCTGGTTTTTTGTCATACGCGGAGTCTGAGGCCTATCTTTCCGATTTAATTAAAACCATCCCCTGGCAGCAGAAAAAAATCATGATTTTTGGAAAACCTGTTCTTGAACCGCGGGTGACAGCCTGGGTGGGAGATCCTGACGCGACTTACACTTATTCGGGAGTACGAATGCCGCCGCTTCCGTGGACAAAAACTCTTCTCGAAATAAAGAAACGCACTGAAATGAAGGTAAAACAAAAATTTAACTCGGTTTTAGCGAATCTTTACCGCGACCACCGCGATAGCATGGGGCTGCACAGCGACGACGAAAAAGAGCTCGGGAAAAATCCGGTCATCGCCTCGGTGAGTCTGGGCGCGGCGCGGAAATTCATCATGAAACACCGGATGCTCAAAACCGCACCGCAAAGAAAATATCTTTTGGAATCAGGCAGTTTGCTCATCATGCGCGGCGACACGCAAAAGCTTTGGAAGCACGGCGTTCCGAAAGAAAGTCAGCCCTGCGGCGCGCGCATCAACCTCACTTTTCGAACCATTCTCAAGCCGTCTTAAACCTGAGAAAGCTTTACTTCATTCTGAGACTTCAGCGAACCTTTTTCATAGTCCGTAATATTTTGCAGTGTTGTTTCCGCGATATTTGCCAAAGCATTTTTCGTTAAAAATGCCTGATGAGAAGTAATCATTACATTCGGAAAAGTTAAAAGGCGCGCGAACACATCGTCCTGAATAATATGCCCCGAGTGATCTTCAAAAAAGAGCGCGGCTTCTTCTTCGTATACATCCAGCCCCATCGCACCGATCTTCTCCTGCTTCAAACCTTTGATTACCGCCTTGGTATCCACAAGTCCACCGCGGCTGGTATTAATCAGCATCACTCCTTTTTTCATCAGGCTCACCGCCCGGTCATGAATCAGATGATAAGTTTCGGTCATGAGCGGACAATGCAAAGAAATAATATCACTTTGTTTGTAAATCTCATCCAATCCAACATACTTGATTCCCATTTGCGCGCATTCCGGATGCTGAAAAACATCATACGCAATCACATTCGCGCCAAACCCCTGCTTCATGATACGCGCGAAAATACGGCCGATTTGTCCCGTACCGACCACGCCGACGGTTTTTCCGGCGACTTCAAAACCAATGAGCCCTTCGAGAGAAAAATTACCGTCACGCACACGGTTATGCGCCACATGAATTTTGCGGTTTAAGGCCATAATCATCGCCACCGCATGCTCCGCAACGCCCTGAGGCGAATAGGACGGAACCCGCACAACCGACATTCCCAGCTCATGCGCCTTAACGACGTTGACCTGATTGAATCCGGAGCAACGTAACGCGATCAATTTGGTTCCGTGTTCAGCCAAATCTTCCAAAACTTCCGCGTTCAAATCATCGTTCACAAAAGCACAAACGGCAGGAAAACCATGTGCCAAAGGAACAGTCTCTTTCGATAAATGCGGCTTAAAGAAAACCAACTCATGTCCAAAGCCGACATTCACTCCGTCAAAAGATTCCCGATCATACCCTTTGGTACTAAAAACAGCCGTTCTCATATCAGCCTCCGTATTTTTTAAGCATATCAATCAGCTTTTCAGCCAGCTTTTCATGCGCGCGTTCTTCACGCACTAAAGCAGATAAAATTTTTACGGGCTTACTATCTGTGCCCCATTCAACCAAACACTGGTCCAAAAGTTCCTGATAATTCCAGGCGGAACTTTCTTCCGTTCGCTTCATTTTCTCAAAACGCAAAGACCAAAGTGTTTTAAGAAATTCGTGATTCATGAAGCTTTTCTCCTAAAAACTCTATCAAATCTTGAAGCATTGTCTTGTGACGCTCGCTATCTTTCGACAACTTCTCTAAAATTTGACGCACCGCCTCGCGGTCTGTTTCATTAAAAAATGAGAGTTCATCCCGGTTTTGATAATGCCGCGAAAGCAAACTTATACCGATGTCTTCCTCTTCAACATCGGTCAAAATCCGATTAATCATCTGCCTCAATTGCTCCGAATTCATTCTTTCCCCCTGAAGAAAATGATCCCTTTTGCCGTCCAAGCTTTGAAAGTGTTATTATAGTCCAAATCAACGGAGGAATTTATGAAATCATCTCTTTTTATGAAAACGTTTCCGATCTTGTTCGTACTTGTTCTTATCTCAACAGGTTCTCAAGCTGAAGATCAAACCAAAGACGCTTGGTCTCAGGCAGGAACAGCCTATCGAACTGCTTCCTCTTGGGCCGCGCCGCAAAGCGGCACAACATCGCAGGACACCCTCCCTGAGCTTGATAAATTACGCCGCCGCATGGGTGAGTTTTTAAACCAGGGCATCGATGACTTTCAGAAAAAAGGCTACATTGAAAGTCAGCAGGCACCTAAAACCGATTTTCTGGAAAAAGACGGCGCTTATTATTTATTAGTGGATTTGCCGGGCGTTAAGAAAAATGAAATCAACATCGAAGTCAAAGGACAGGAACTTTTGATTTCCGGCGAACGCAAAGTTGAAGAAGAGTTTAAAGTTTCCAACCTCGTTAAAATTGAACGCCGCTACGGAAACTTTGAGAGGCTTTATTCTGTTCCGGAAGAATTCATCGCGGATCAAATCTCAGCCAAATATGAAAACGGTGTTTTGCAAATCAAAATTCCGCGCAAGCAAACAGTCGAAGCGGTTAAACCCAAAACGATCGCGATTAGTTAATTAAAGGTACCGCTTACCAAAGGGACGGGTAACGTGTTACCCGTCCCTTTGGTAAGCGGTACCTGAATAAGTTGCCCCTGCTGAGTTTGGATAAAACCTAGCTGATTCCAAACTTTAAAGAAAAGTCCGGGCTTAAATTTTGTTACCGGCTTAAGTCCTTCCGCCGTAGCGGCAAATAATCCTTCCCCCGCGAGCAATCTCTCTAAAATTTCCGCGCCCAAACCATTTCTGCCTTGCTCTTTTTTTGCGGCGGTCAGAGCTTCTTCAATCGCCGCCTCTCCGTTTACTTTAAGTCCCTTTAAAAAATTAAGAATACGCGTAATAATAAATAAAGTAAAAATATCTTCCCGCTTAAAAGAATCCGTCTCCCAAGCCATCGCGGTTAAACGCGACTTAAACACATCCGCCTCCGGCATTTCTCCAAAGGGACGCGCAATCGGTGAATTGGGCGTCATATAGAACATGGAAGCGCCCATCAACACCGGCTGACGCGCGTTGAAAACCAGCGTTTGAATCATCGAGTCTAATGTTTCATTCGGAAGCCCTAAAATCTGGTATGACACGATGTGAAACCCTAAATGCTGCGCTTCCCGCACAACTTCCAAATATTTCGGAATGGTATGGGGACGTTTCGTGCTTTCCCGCACGGTAATATCGGAACTGACCAATGCTAAATTCAAATGTGTAAATCCGGCTTCGCGCATGAGCTGCATCAGCTCCGAGTCTAAGCTCAAATAGGAAATTCCGTTCATCGCCACAAACTGCACATCCTTTTGAGGGAAAATCTCGATTAATCGGCGGCACAGCGCTTTCATTTCATCTTTGTAAAAAGTCAGGTTGTCATCTTCAAAATCAAATACGCGGATACCCTGCGCGTATCTTTTTTGAATTCCGGAAAGAACTTTATCAACACTTTGCCGGCGGTAACGAAACCCGAAAGTTTGATGCACCGAACAAAACGAACAGCGATGCGGACAGCTGCGCGAGGTTACGACAAAACTCAGCGGCTTTTTTTCATAAAGATAATTTTGAACATCTAAATCCGACAAATCGGGCTCCGGCAAATCTTCTATTTCAAAATTATCCTGCGGTTCATTAAAAACAAGCTCGCCGTTTTTTTTCCAGCCCAAGTTGGACACTTGAGAAAAGTTTTTCTCCGCGGCAAACTCCTTTAAAAATTCAACCATCGGTTTTTCACCTTCGCCCATAATCACAAAATCAACGGCAGACTCTGAAAGAACGCTCTTAGGCAAGGCAGATACGTGTGATCCGCCCATTAAAACAGGAACATTCAAAGCGGCCTTCAAATCGCGCGCCACACGCAATGCTTCACGAAAGTAAGGAGAAAAAAGCGATGAAATTCCGATCAAATCAGGCTTTAGAGCGGAAGCATCTTGAATAATCTCATCAAAATCGGCGCCAAAATGATAGTAATGATGAAAAACCGAAAAAGGGCTTTTATCATGATGCGCGTAATAATCCCGCAAATAGGAAAGTTCTTTGGGAACGGGAATGGTTTTTCTTCCCCAGCCGTGATGATAATCACGAATCACAACTTCCACTTCGGGTAAGTGTTGCCGAATGGCTCCTTTAATAAAAGCTAACCCAATCGGCTGAAGGCGAATATCCGTATCGTAAAAATCCTGAATCGGCGGCTGGATTAAAAGAAGTCTCATATCTAAAGACGATAGACTAAATACCCTTGTTTTGCAACGGTACGCATTTTTTAAACCATTTTAAAAAAGAACAGCCACAAGGCATCAACAAGCAGCCGAGGAGGCGTAGTGAAACCTACGCCGCACGAGCGCTGCGCAGTTGATAACGCAGTGGCTGACTTTTTTTAAGTGGTTTTTGGTTTTTGAGGGCGGATTTCGGGAAGCGCAGCCTTGATATTTTTTTGGCGCTTTAAAGCTTCGTGACACAGTGCCTCCTGGACGCGGTAAGGCTTCTCCCCCTCGGCAGGCTGTTTCAAAATATATTCGCCCTTAGAATTAAGGCCGCGTGCTTTTTGATTGTCGCGGAAAACATCCTGAAGAAAATCTAAAATACGTTTCTTGAGCTTCCGATCTATCAGCGGAAAAAGAATTTCGAGCCTGCGGTCAAGGTTGCGTGGCATCCAATCGGCACTCGATAAATAAATTTCATCATGCCCGCCATTTTGAAAATAAAAAATGCGGCTATGTTCGAGAAAGCGGTCCACAAGACTGACCACTTCGATGTTTTCGCTAACACCTTTTAAGCCGGGAACCAAACAGCAAATACCGCGGACATTGAGGCGAATGTGGACGCCGGCCTGTGAGGCGCGGTACAAACGTGAAATCAGATCCGGATCCGCGAGCGAGTTCATTTTTAAAATAATGAGGCCCGGCCGATCCGGCGTGCTTCTTAAAATTTCGCGCTCAATTAATTTTTCGAGCTTTTGGCGTAAGGTGTAGGGAGCCATATCAATTCTTGCAAATCCGACAGGCTGGGAAAATCCCGTCACCACGTTAAAAAAAGCGGTCGCGTCCTGCGTCATTTCATTGTGACTCGTAAAAAAACCAAAGTCGGTATAAATACGCGCGGTACGCTCATTGTAATTACCGGTGGCAAGATGCACGTACCGCTTCAACCCTTCCGGTTCACGGCGCACCACCAAACAAATCTTGGCGTGAGTTTTATATCCGGCAACACCGTACAGCACCGTCGCGCCGGCTTGAATCAATCGATTCGCCCAATCAATGTTGCGCTCTTCATCAAAACGAGCCTTCAGTTCAATTAGCACTGTTACTTTCTTGCCAGACAACGCGGCTTTCTCAAGCAGCCCAACCACATGAGATGACTGCGCCGCGCGGTAAAGTGTCTGCTTGATCGCAAGCACATCCGGATCATGCGCCGCTTCTTTCAAAAAACGCAGAAATAAATCAAACGATTCGTAAGGATGATGTACGAGTAAATCACGCTGTTTCAGTGTGTCCCAGACAGAGATATCGTCATCCCAATCCACCACGGAAACCGGCTCCCACTCGGGATATTTCAAATCCAGAAAAATAGGACGAAAAGCAAGCGCGCCGATTTCTTTTAAATCAATCCAATCCGGAGCGCAAAAAATACGGCTCTCAGGCAGTCCCAGTTTTTTCTGAACAATTTCAAAGGCCGCCCGGCTTCCCGAGGCTTCCATGCGGACAATGGTATTTTTTCGGCGCATCCGTAAAGCTTCCGACATCACTTTCGCGAAATCCTGATCTTTTTCTTCATCCAACTCCATATCCACCGAACGCGCGATACGCAAAAGCGCTTCGTCCTGAATTTCATATCCGATGAATAATTCCCGGGCAAAAAGTGAAACCAGGTCTTCCGCCAGAAAAAAATCCAGATTGCCCGCGGAAGGAAGCGTAATCATTCGCGGTAATGTTTTCGGAAGCTCAACCAGTCCGCAAATTTCTTCGCCGGAGGATTCTTTTTTCATTTTAAAAACACGGTAAAGCGCGAGATTAGTCAAGAAAGGTAACTCTCCCGATTCAGTCAAAGCAATCGGCGTCAAAAGCGGCAACATCTCTTCTTTGAAATAGCGTGTCAAAAAAGTGCGCTGAGCCTCTTCCAAACGCAGCAAAGCAAGCCTCCGGATTCCTTGCGCTTCAAGCTGAGGCAAAAGCTCTTCACGAAAATATTTCTCCTGTTCTCTCATCAGACCGAAAGCTTTTTCATAAACTTGTTTTTGAAACGCGGGCTGCTCTTCATGCGCCGGGACGCGCACCATAAAAAATTCGTCAAAATTGGAGCTGACAATACCTAAAAAACGAAGACGCTCCAGCAAAGGCACTTGCGGATTACGGGCTTCTTCAAATACGCGGAAGTTAAATTCAATCCAGGAAAGGTCTCTCTCAAAAAGAGGCAATTCTTTTGTCATAACTTTTTTTGTCTGAGAGCGATAGGCGCGCCGAAAACTTCGAGAAACAAATCACCGCGCCGGCGGACGGCTTCAACCTCAAGACTTAGATCTCCCAAATCGGATGAAACCCAAATGGTGTAAGCGTCTTCACCCGCTTCAACCTCTATGTTTTTTATCAACTGCTGACTGCTTTCATTCAGAGCGCAAGCCACCCGCAAAATTGCCGCAAGCTTTGAAACCATCGCGCGGTCATTGCGGTTAAGCGACATATAATCCACATGCGTCGATTTAGGCGCGGTTTTACGGTGATAGCGCACCACGGTCGAAACAATGGTTTTGTCAGATTTGCGCAGCCCGAAAAGATCAGCGGCCTGAATCAAATAACTGGAATGCTTGTGATAGCCCGCAATCGAAACATAGGCGCCGATGCCGTGCAAAAGCGCCGCAACCTCAAGTAAAAGCCTTCCTCTTGTCCCCAAGCCATGATCTTTTGTAAGGGCATCAAAAAGCTTAATTGAAAGCGAAGCCACGCAAGCCGCACCGGTTTTATCATAGCCGAATTTTTCACCCAAATGCCTTGCGGAGTTTAAAACCTGCTTGGACAAATCAGTCCGTTTATACCCGGAAAACATTTGCGCCATTTCCTGCAAAATCGCGTCACGGATACTCATCATCGGAACGATAATTTCTTCTGCGCCTGTTTCAGCCAAAAAAGCGCCGCAGAGAAAAAGCGCCGCCTGATACGCTTCGGCTTCGTCCAGCGCCATCCCATGCTCTTTCGCGATTTCTTCAGCGGTTTTCTTGGAAATGTTTTTGAGATAGGACGTAAATTCTTTTTTATCGAGAGTTGTAAAAGTTTGATTCGAAAGATCGGCGGAAAGATGCTGCGCGGCCTTACGCATATCACCACCTAACCCGATGAAGGTTCCGAGATCCTGAAAGTGACAATCGCGGTTTTCTCCCGCGCAAATTTGGCGCACAGCGCGTTTAATTAAGCGCGCAAGAACTTGGGCGTCCACACTGCCCAGAACGGTATCTTCGGGAAGACGCATCGATCCAATCGCGAAATTACGGTTAATCTCAACCGCGCCCTGGTTGAGTACGATCATTTCCGTACTGCCCGAACCCACCTCTGTAATCAAACAACGTTTCTGGTCTAAAGCGACTTTATCCGCAAGTGCGGTTTCAACGGCAATCAGCTCCAAACGGCTTTCTTCGGGAGCCTCCAACACTTCCACATCCAATCCCGCGCGCACAAACGCCTGATCAATAAAGCTGTCGCGGTTGACGGCATCACGCACAGCACTGGTGGTAACGGCCTGATACTTTTTGACTCCGTAATCATTCATCAGCGAGCGGTAATTCTTAAGCACTTCAATCGCCTGCCGCATCGTTTTCGTGCTGATATGGCCGGTCGCGAACACATCGCGCCCGAACGCAGTTGGTTTTTGCAAGTTTTCCAAATGACGAATTGTGCCTTTAGAATCGATTTCCGCGATCAGCATGCGAATCGCGCTGGATCCGATATCAATGACTGCCACCGATTCTTTATTTAAAATTTCAGACATTTGTTTTCCATTTCTCCGGAAATGCTAGATATCCTGATTCCCCGCCTTCGCGGGGATGACTCCACCCGCCTTCGGCATGAGGGTCACTTTATTTAAATTTTCTTCCATAAACTTTATTTTTGAGTCTCATCAAAAGCCAACTTAGCGGCACCGAGCATAACCGCATAATCACCTAACAATGCCGGCCTTACTTTTACAGGGCGCACTAAATCAGGCATCGCGTATTGACGCATCGTTTTCTCCGCCTCAGGCAAAATGATCGAGCTCAAAGCTTCCACTAATCCGCCGCCCAAAACAATCAGTTCGGGACTGAGTAAATTCACCGCGTTCGCCATCGAAATTCCAAGCACGCGCGCTTTTGCCTGAATCAAACTTCGGACTTCCGCGTCACCCTCGCGGATCGCGCGCGCAAAAGCTCCGCTTTTAAGCGACTTTAAATCAGTTCCGACATCTTTATAAAGGTGCGGTGCCTTTTGCTTCATCAACAATAGCCCCGCTTCCGAAGCCAAAGCTAAACGGCCCGTCATATTTTCCAGGGTCGGCTTGATCAGCCCCGAGCCGAAAGGAAGATTCATAAAAGTGTGCCCGATTTCTCCGGCCGCCTGTGTAAAGCCCCTGTAAAGTTTTCCGTCTAAAATCAATCCGCCGCCGACGCCGGTCCCGAGAAAAATACCCAAAACATGTTTAGCTCGTTTCGCGGCGCCGAATTGCTGCTCGCCGTAAATGCCGGCATTCACGTCATTTTCGACAAACGCGGGAACCTTGAAAGTCTTTTGAAGAATTGTTTTCAACGGACACTTTTTGAGAAAGGCAATATTCGGAGAAATTTGAATCACTCCGGTTTTGGGATCAATCACACCCGGGCAACCCGCGCCCACCGCGGCAATGTCTTTCAGCGTCAAATCATTTTCAATTAAAAGTTCATTGACCGCCGAAGTCAGCGACTTAACAAAAATACTCAGCCCCCGGTGAGGCTCCACTTTCAGCTTCTCCGTGTCCACAACGGTAAAGTTAGGGCGAATTAAACCGGCGAGAATTTTAGTACCGCCAATATCAATGCCGATGAAATATTTTTTGGAGGGCTTAGTCTTTTTCTTGGCCATAAACGTCCTTAATTAAAATGCCGAGCAAATTGAGCTGTCGGATAAGTATAGCCCCCCTGAGGGGTAGATTGCAATTGGCGGAGAGAAAAGAACACGTAATTAAAGCAGCGGGAACGAAACTATTTTTTCTTAGAAGTCATCCATAAATCGACCTCGAGAATGGGTTGGTTTTATGCTGTGCCGAGACAAGGAAGACGAGAAGCTCATACTGAACTAAGTATGGACGACGAGTCTGACGCAGTCGCAGACCATCAGAAAACAACCACTTTCCGAGAGCGGTTTACGGGTGGCTTCTCGACTTCGGGTTGTTTTTATAACGTTTTTGAGCCTCATCAATCACTTTCAACGCCGCGTCATAACCTGCCCATCCTTCGATGCCGGTTTCTTTGTATTCAAGGTCTTTGTAGGTGGTAAAGAAGTGTTCAATTTCTTTCAAAAGGTGCTGAGGCACATCGGAAAGATTGTTGATATGACTCCAAAACGGGTCTTTGAGCGGAACGCAAAGCACCTTTTCATCGACGCCTTTTTCATCCCACATTTTGAACACGCCCACAGGTTTCGCGCGCACCACACAACCCGGAAAAGTCGGTTCCCAAACCAATACCAGCGCATCAAGCGCGTCGCCGTCAAGCGCCAGCGTATCCATAATGAATCCGTAATCACTTGGATAATGAACGGATGAAAACAACATGCGATCGAAACGAAGCATCCCCATTTCCTTATCGTATTCATACTTATTGCGGCATCCCTTTGGGATTTCAACCATGATCGTCAGCGCGTCTTTTTCATCAAACATAAAAACCTCTTTATCAGACAACAGACTATAGACCGAAGACTATAGACAAAAATAAATCAAAATGACACCAGAAGCGACTTCATAAGTAGTCGTAAAGCCAAAGGATTGAGAGGAGCAAGCAGAGCAAGGAGTCCGAAGCAGGCAATGCCAAAGGGCGCATTGTCGATACAGGACGACGAAGCTATGCGAAGCTCATATCAATTCGACGCTTATGAATACTTGTGAATCCGCTTCTTAATAAACGGCTAAATGAGGAAGGAGCTTGAGAATGAAGTTTATGCGGCTAAGCGGAAACAGCGGCTTTAGCCTGAGCCTGAATTTGGAGTGTAATCTCTCCAACAATCTTACTGAGAACATCCGATACAATGCGCCAACTATTTACGTTCTCTTCTTCAAACAATTCTGCTGAAACCTCGCGCAAGTCTCCAATGTCTGTGGACTGACCCGCAACAACAGTTTGAGCAATGCGAATAGAATGCTTTCGGGGCTCTGCATCTTCTTCCTTATAGCTAATTAAACGGATGTCACGACGAGAGCCAATAGCGGTTTGAAGTATTGTTATTTCATTGAGATCTTGCTGTAAGCCAGTAATCTGAATAGGCTCTAAACCCACTCCTTGTAAAATGCGGCTCAATCCTCGGTTTAAAGCGGCTTTATCATTCACCTCGATCATAAACTGCTTGGGATATTGACTTCTCAATTCGAGCCACTTTGACTTAATTTCACCCGTCTTAACAATAAAACCATAACGAGAATCAGGATTAGCCGTTAAGATCGCGCGCATATCTTCAATATCAAGCTCTTCCAACTTTTGCTCTGTTGTAAACTCAATCGTTACGCTCTTTTTATCACCATGCCAACCATCCAGTTTTAAAATGGAACTTAACCGATTTTCAGAACGAGCAGGCATGATAAAGCCCGCAACAGAATGTAGATTTTCCATAGTTGCTTCTCCGGCAGCAAAAACAACTCCGCCAGCCACAAGCGCGGCAATAACCGGGGCGGTCGCACTAGCTTCCTCGCCTCTTTGAAGAGCATCCAATATATTTTCGGGCAATAAAACTCCGCGAAGCTCAGAACGAGCACGCCCATTAAACCGATAAACTTTCAAATAGATGCCGGGCTGATCATATCCGGATTCCAATTGAATCGGAGATGAATTCAGAAGAGTCCATTCCGAGCCTTGATAATCGGTCAGCGGCAAAATTCCGTTAAAAATCTGATTGCGAATCGCCAGCAGAGCAATATGCGCCCCAGGCTTCATTGTCTGCATTTTATTTAAAAACTTAGCTCTAAACATTTCCCGCTCAGACGGATCGCTGGGCTCCGTATAAAAATAAGTAATCAAATCATATTTTCCCCAATCAGCCTCGTCCGACAAACCATCGCCGTCCTGGCTGCTGTAATAAGCCGCATTGGCAGTTTGTTTGCCAGAAAATCTCCGCAGCAATTCTTTTGTTTTATCAGAAATACTTGGATTAATCTCATATCCATCAGCCTTCATTGAAAAATAATTAGCCGCGGCGATACCAAATCGAAAATCTCCGGCTCCGAAATCAAGCATTTGCTTCCCTTGGAGCTGTACACCTAAAGCACGTAAAGCAATAAAAAATTTCAGCACAACGCTCCAGGGCGCTGAAGCGAAAACGCCTGTGGCTGTTTTTTCCGTATGAAAAATTTGACCTGAATAAACTTCGCCTAAATTATTTAATTCCGGATGATCAAACTCTAAGCGCATTCGCTGATAATCGAGCAAGGCCAAATAAATTATTTCATCAAAAGCACCCATTGTCTCAACCGTAAGAACTTCCTGAGCAGGCTTATTGTTTTCTTGCATCCATTTCACTAAAGCCGCCTTCCGATCATCAAGCTGTCGGCTCGATAAACCCCGGGGGAAAATTCTGCTCAAATTAGCCTCCATAAAGACCACTATGGCATCTTCTAAGGAGGTTCCGCTTATTTTTACCTTTTGGCGTCCGATTTCTTGATTAATTATTCTAAATAAAATGCCAACATATAAGTTCAATTCTTCCGCAAAAAGTTTTTCTTCCGCATCCGCCCGCACCCGAGAGTTTTTTTCGGAACTCATCCAATCATCAGAAAGTAGTTTGATCTGAAACGCATCCAATTTTCTTGATTCTGAACGCGCAGACAAAGTAATCGGCTTTAAAAAGGCGGTTCCATTTTTAGAATCGCCCTGCTGTAAATGCCAAAGCATATAACTGAGAAAAAGCTTTCCGGCGGCTTCGCTTTCCGGTGACGTTTCTTTCTTTTCAATTTCAGCAATCAGTTTGGTAACAACTTGCGCATCATAGGTTCCGACAACAATCTGCGACGGATTTTGATCTCGAGTTAATTCCGTCACATATGCCTGCAAATGTGTTTCAAAATCCTGATACCCCAACTTAACAGTATCTCCGCTTTCAAGCAGCTGATTGTAGTGCTCAATCCAAGCTCTCTCACGAGGGCTGATTTCCGGGCGTTCAGCGGCTTGTCGCATAGAATCCATCATGCGTGAAAACTGCGGGGAAAAACGCGTAAATTCAAATCCAACCTGAAAGCTCTGCCGGGGATACTCTTCTTTCAAAGCGAATGTTTTTTCAAATAACTTTGCAACATACTGTTCCGCCAAAGCGGTGTGATGGCTGAATATCCTTTTGATATCCAAAAGATAAACCATCTCGGTTCTTTCAGCGGGACTACTCCAATGCTTGGTAAATTCTTTGGAAGTATCGACGACAAAAAGCGGTCTTCCGGCAGCGTGAGCCATATGCATAAAACCCGTGTTGGGCGTAACAACAGCATCCGCAATAGCCATAAAATCCCAAACCTGAGATAACCGCGCGGAGTCAATCATAGGCAATACAAAAATGCGCTGATTTCCGCTTGAATAGGCGATTAGTTCTTCCGCGACACTCATCGCAAAACTGCGGGCACTTGGGCTCGTACCGCCTGAAAACATCAGGTGCGAATTCGGGTTTGCATGCAGAACTTTACTCAAAAGTTGAACCCAAAATGCTTTATTAACCGTCTGCTCCTGAGTAACCGCGTCCAGATTTACGTAAACAACATTTGATTTTCCGGTAACAATTTCATTCATGGTCTGATAATTCATGATTTGTTTAAAAATGAGTGGAATAGGTTTTCCTGAAATCTTGCGGTCAAAAAAATCGGATTCATCCGCCGTGCGGATTAATCGCATCCAATCAACCTGATGCCCGCCCACCTCGGGATGGTTGTAAATATTCAAGGGCAATTCAGACTCGCCATCGATCAACTCCCAGTCTTTCAGAATCGCTTCAGCTTCATTCCAGAAAATCGGTCCTTCTTCTGTTTTAGAAATTTCTTTCCTTAAAATCGTTTTTCCGTTTTGATCCACAAGCTCAGATCGAGCTCCCCCATAAACCGCCAAATTCACTATATCCAGAAAATAATCCGTATTTAAATCAGCCGGCTTGCCGGAAAGCGAACGTTGCGCGATTGCCAGCTGGTATTTTCCTTTCGGAGCAGACACGGGTTTAATCCGGCTCCACTCTCTGTGATGCTCAAACATCTGAGCAAAATCCACTCCCTCAATTTCAATCGTCGCGTTGGGAAAGCGTTTCAGCAAAGCGGGAATCAAAAATGCGAAACGAACCGCATCGTAGCCGAGCTTAGCGCCATTACCAATGTCGTACTCGCCTGTAACAAAAATACGCTTCACGTCCTTGGCAAAATCAGAGTTTTTCGGATCATTCCAAGGAAGACCCAACGGAGCTTTAACTTGCCCTTCTTCCTCACGCATTTCGGAACGACCCATCAAATTTAAAATCCAATGCGTATCCTGTGCTGCGGAAAGAGCATTCATTTCTTTGGAATTAAATTTGCGGTCAATCGTTGAAGTATCGAAAAGATAGCGGTTCAGAAGATTTTGCCGCGATGGCGAATAAAAACCCATACGCGCGTAAAAACCGGCACGGGCAGATTGAGCTTCAACAGCCGCATTTTCATTGGTTTCAAAATTCGAATGAAAAATTTGCGATGCGGCATTAACGGCTAAACGCTCCGCCTGGGGATGCGCCTGAATGCCCAGTGCCGCCACTGCTTCATATATTTCGCGGCTGGACGGAAGGAGCGTTTGATCGCGCCCTTGAAAGAGATGAAAAGCCACAGTTAAATTGCGATTTAACCCTAGTGCACCCGCGCTTGTCTGCGGATGTAAGATTTCTTTGATGATCGCATATCCGATAATCGGATTACCGGCGGCATTCGGATTACGAATAAATATAAAGTCTCGTTCATTAATAATACCGGCATCTTCATCACCCGGCATTATCTGCACCGCCCGGACTTGAATGAATTCAAGCTGTTTATCCCCTTCAAACGCGATCATGCGACGCTGACCACCAAACTGTTCCCCTGCTCTTAATTCCTCCATATTGCCGCGAAAATCAAAAACTTTTCTTACGTAGGGATGCGCATTAATTGTAGCCTCATATTCTGTAACAATACCGCTCACGCGGTCCGCCGTAAGCACTTCGGCTTGCGGAAGATTTTTCCGGCGTGTGAGAATACGCGCCACAGTCGCCGCGCGCAGTTGATCCGCATGATTCTCAACGCTTGAACGAATAATGCCTGGCTGAGCAGTTTCGCCTTCCCGCATTTCGGAGCGCGTTAAAACTTCAATAAAATACGATCGCACCACTTCATCTAAGCTATACCCCGCCTGTGCTAATTGCGGTCTCAGATTAAGCACATCTAAAATCCAATCTTTCAACGGATTCCCCTCGAGGTTGCCATGCTCTTGAATAAATTCCAACCTTGTGCTTCTGCCTAAAATACGCTTGTGGTAATCTGCGGATAACTCTTTGTGTCCCGCATATTGCTTACGCTGAAGAAATGTTTTAACATCCGCCGGATCCATCCAAAGGTAAGCTAACATTAACGCCAAACTGACATAATCATCAAAAAAATTAGGTGCCGAAATTCTAAAGTCTTGCCCTCCAACCGTTGCCGGACTAACTTGTCGGTGCGACACAAAATCCCATGTCCCCAGAATCTCTTCCGGTTTAGTTCCGGCGAGCGAAGCCCGAATGTCAGCAGCCGCATCATAATCAATTAATTTCACTGCCATCTCTCCCGTTTCAGGGCTGATATCTAAAATTCCTTTCTCCTCATCAAGATATTGAACCTTAAATGCATCCAGCTTGATGTCACCGTGGACGCGGCCTGTAACTTTATGAAAACGATAAAGCGTTTCAACTAAAGCGCTGGCCAAGGCCTTATAGGCACCAAGCGGGTTTTCCGAAAAATTAAAATTAGGGTTGGGAATTTGATTGGGAATCTCCACCTTCCGATAACTTTCTATCCAAGTTTCACTCATCAATAAATCTTCCATATCTATTCCCGGCACCCAAACCATCAACAGTCCTTTTTTAGCCTTAACTCCTTGATACCCCGCTGCCGGATCGACTTCATACATGCTGTCGTTATCACCGCCGCGAAAAACACCTCCCATTAGTCCGGCTGGAATGTGAATCCATGATCCCGGCTGTCCCTCAATGGGCTGATCAATGGCGGCTTGCATTATTTTTTCATAGACACCCACCTCCGTAGCTTCCCGTAACTTATGAGTTCCTTCGCCATCCTGATAAATTTTTAAGACAAACTTGAGAGGCTGGTTATCAACCCCGAGAAGAACTGCGGGTTGGCCTGAAGGATCAATCAGTTGCACTTCATAAAAATCATTAAATCCGGTCAGAGAAATTTTATTGCCTAATACAATCGGCCACGATGCCATGGCGGCCCATGTTTCCTTACTCACAAAAACATCAAACCCTTGTACGACTCGCATTTCAGAACGCCCAATTAACTCGCGGACATTGGCTAAATACATCGTCAAATTATCCATCGGAGTTCCTCGATGCCGCGCAAGCAATCCCGCAAAAACTTCTTCATTAGACAAGCCGGGGGCAACAGCCTCACTGATTGTTTTTGCGTTTTGATCATCTGATTCCAAGGTCAAAATGCCGTCGCTGGCAACCATCAGAAAGTAATCACCTCCCAATTCTAAATTGAAAAACTCAACCTCTGGCTCCGTCCCAACCGCAGGCTCATCTCCGTGCCCCAGCGCCGACAAAACTTTCATCTGTGTTCCGTTTGGAAAAAAATAAAAATCCCCATTTAAACCCCACCCCCGAGAGATAAGATCAATTTTATCAGCGTCAGCTCTTATTGATTTCATCAGCTTTAAATCCATAGCTGTTTTAGAATTCTGATCGCCGACATGATTCAAAGTGCTTTTTTTAGAAATGGGATTTTGCGGTTGACTGCGATCAACCACCATAATCGGTGAATCGCCCAGTGAGATCATCACAATTCGTCCGCCAACAACAACCGCTATCGAAGCCGTTGTGCCTGATTGCAAATATCCCTTTTTGTTCATCTCGAGACTAACACGCTGAAACGCCGACTCAATTTGCGCGCGCCAATCATCATCCGAAGTTGCCGCGTCAACTCTCGCTAAAATAGTTTCCAACTCCAGCTTCAAAAGATTTTGCGCCTGCTCTGCCGCTTCCGCACCGCGTTTGCCATGCCCGTCAAAAACCGCCATCACAGCGGCCTGTCCCATTTTTGTTTTTACCGTAAAATTCATAAAACGATCTTGATTGGCATCATCCGTATTCTCTTTTTTCCGCAGTCCTACATGATTCAAAAATAATATTCCAGGGCCGTCAACTTTAGAGTTTGCTTTAAATGGCTTAGGCTGAAGTTTGATTAATGACTCCTTTCTGGGGCCGGGCTGCTCAAGCGAAACCTCAACAATGGAGGGATTATAGTCTTCTATCTCCGCATCATTTTCCGCCTCCAGCAACGTGATCGTGATCTGCGTGGATGGCTTGTGTTTTCTCACCTTCCGTTGAATTTCCGCAAGAATACCCATGGCAAGATTTTGATACTCACGGCTGAATGTCGGAAGTCCGTCTAAGTCGACAAGCCGCTTGCCGTCTCGCAATAAATAAATTTGGACATTTTTTCCCGGCTCGCCTTGAATCTCTAGATCGTAACTCTCCGTTTCGCTCCACTTATTTGCGGCTTGCTGAAGGCGTTCAAACGCCTCTATCAAGTTAAGTGTCTCGCCGTCTAAATTAAAAGTTTCCGCTTTGGAAATTGGTTTACCGATTAAGTTTTCAACCGCGGATATAAATTCCTCTGAAGCTTCCGCCCGTATTTCAGAGCGGGCGGATCGATCTTCCAAGCCTCTGATTGGCTCAGAAGTTGCAGGGGGATCAGAGGCTGGCTTTGACAATTTTTTTACTGCCACCAATACAACAAAAATCGCCACTATAGCGACTACTCCGGCAGCAAGCCAATTCAAAGTTCTGTCTCGAATGGATTTTTTTAACTGCCTCTCTTCGATTAAGAGCGCGGTTTGCTGAATAACTTGCTTTGCTTTTTTCTCATCTTCAGAAATCTCGCGGATAAATTTCTGGGTATCCGGATGCTCAAAAAGATTTGTGCGGCTATTCTTAATATGATCATTCCAAAATTGGGCGGGAGAAACCGGGTAAGCTTGATCCGGCGAATGGGCGCTAGGCGGTCCTTTTTGAAAATAACCCAAAGAAGCCAACGCAATCGAAAAGAAATTAAGCCTCAAGTGCTGAGGCTGCACAGAGCCTTGTCGGGCAAAATCGACCAATGCATCAACCTGCCCTCTAAATATCCCCCTGCCTAGGCGAGACCCTCCAAAAACATACCCGCCGGACGAACTCAAAAATTGCCCCACATCAAACACTGCAACTGCAGCTGAAAGCTCAGCCTCTTCTTGTTTATCTAAAAATGAATCAAGAGCCTGAAGCCTTCGCCCCCATTCAACCCACGCCTCATGTCTCTTTACATACGTCCAAATAGCTTCCGCCAAAATATCAACCATGCGGTCAACAATCTTTTCATTTATTTTGTCTACCGTAAAACTGTGTCCCTGCTCTTGTCCGTAACTCTCAGCCAATGCCAGCATCTCTTCTTTGTCAGACTGGAGCAAAGCAAGGAGATCTGCATCATTTAAACCGATTTTTTCTTTCTCACGCAATTCTTGAGTATTAAACACACTACGTTCTCCATTTCCAATTTTATTGGGAATAAAACCATTCTGCTGAATAAGCTGTCTAAGCTCTGCTGCAACATTTGAAATTTCTTTTTTTACAATCTTGGCAGCCTCTGAAACATCATTGGCGGCGGCAAGAGCATTGAAAAAATCATAAGAAACTGGCTCGGTTTGAAGATACCCATTAGAGTCAAGAAAAACCCGCATTTCGGAACGAGCACGAAGCGCTTTTGAAAAACCATCAAACCACGATTTAAAATTTGTATCCGTAAATGCACTATCAGACACCATGTTTGTCGGCGACACGTAAGAGCTTAAATCCGCTCTCACTTGAGCAGAAAACTCTACCGCTTTATCACTCCAAAGATCATGAAATAAATCCGCGGCAATTTGATGCGTATTGATTACCCCATTATCATTTGCAGTCGCCCATAAGGTGTATAAAAAGTAAACCCGATGTTTAGCGCTATCTTCAAGATCAAATCTTGCCCCACCCAAATCAATCAAAATCATTTTTTTTCGATCTTTTTGCCAAATAAAATTTTGATACCGAATATCCGATGGGGGTTTAAAATCAAGATCTTTTCCAACCCCTAATACGGTCCTCAAGTACCCGCGATATTCATCTAATGTAAGCTCAGATTCTTCCAGAACTTCAGAAAACTGAATTCCGTCGATAAACTCTTCTATCATCCAATGAAGCCCGTCTTGTGTTTGACCTTCTGATAAAATCATAGGGACATACTGATGGCTGATTTTTTTTAAATCTGCCGTCTCTTCGCTGGGAATAGTCCCGGCTACCCTTTCAACCTTAAACATAAGTGAAAGCGATCTCCCTGATACACGGCCAAAATCAATTCGAAAGCCATACTTACTCGTTCCGTCGTATCCATTAAAAATTCTAGCGGTTCCATTTAAATTTAAATCTAATTCCTCATATCCAAGCCGCCTGAAGAACTCTTTTACATTTTCTATATCCTGAAACCGTGGGGAGCGCAGAACATTCATCACTGACCGGGTCGTCGCTCCCGGAACTCCTCCGTCCAAAAATGAAAGCGTGTCAACTTCGTACCGCATTTCGGAGCGGCGCTGATCAAGTGAACTTCTTTCGGCATCCGGCCAAAGAAGCGGCCTGTTTTTCCCGGTAAAATTCAGCCTGAATTTTACCGGGTTGTCTTTGTCGCGCCGCAAAACTAAGTGAGAACGGGAAACCGAAGCGTCTTGGACAATTAAGTCATTGCTGCTGCCCCGTCCGATCAAAACTTCATTTTTATTTCGCGCGGCGGTAAACTTAGATTGTTGACCGGAAACTTGGACGATCACATCAAGTTCGCCGGCATAGCCTCCATTTCTGATTCTCATGACGGAGTTGCTGTTTGAAAGCTGAAACAAAAACGGCAGTAAAGCAGGATCCCAAAGAATGCCTTTTTCGCCCGCGCTCTTTAAAGCGATCATAAAAGCAAGGTTCAAATCGCGCACAAACTGATTTCGAAATGAATGGCCTTCCGCATCAAATTTTGGCTCCATCTCATACTCCTCGTTCGGATCACGACGGACGCCAAAAGCCTCAAAAGCAAGTTTCAGCACTTGCTCTTTAAGAGCGGTGGAAACACCGTACTGAACGGCGGCGGTTCTTCGCTCAAAAAAATCTAAATTTTTGTTAAATTCAGACTCCGGGTTCGCATCATTTAAATTGAAGTAATCGTAATATTGGGGAAGATCGGCTAAAAACTCTGTGTTTTGCATGCCATATCCCAACAAACTATCAAGCATAGACTTCGCAAACCACTTACCCGCATCATATTCTTTGCGTGCACGCAAAACACTAAGCACAGCGTGAAAGCGCTCAACCGGAAATTCCCGCATGAAAAGGGGGTAATTGCTGAATGGCCCTGGAAAACCGGCCGCCGACCATTCCTCTGTCTTATTTTTAGTACCTTGGCTTAAATCCACCACCCAGTCAGCAATTTCTTCGGGCGATTGATCCGCCACGCGCATTTCGGAGCGCCCCTTCGACCTGGCTACGATCACATACGGAGGTGTTTTTTGGCCGACTCCAAAACCGGTTGTTCCGCCATCGACAAACATCGCTGATTCGATACTATTGCGGGAAAGCCAGGCGTGAAGCTCCGTCATAAATGAATCTGTGGACATCCCCATTTTTCCCATAAAATCAGGTCCGTAAAACTCCTTGAAGAAAAATCTGCCTAAGCGGTCATATCCAATCGCAACGCGCCGCCCCCCCTGAAGCCCCTTATGCCAAACTTCAATTCCCAGGTTGAGATCTTCCCCGATTTTGATCCAAGGTCCGGCCTGAAATCCGATCGGGTACAACTGCACTCCATAAAGTTCAGGATTTTCAGCATATTTTTGGTAGTCAAAAATATGCGGCCTGCCGGTACCATCAATAAAAAACATCGCTTTAGCCATCGCTTTTTCCGAGAGGTTGTGATTAAAATCAACGATAGGTTCTTCTTCCTGAAGTCTCAAAAATCCGGTGGGCTGCTTATCTTCTAAAAAGAAATTTGCGGGTGAAATAATTTGAGCGTCGGAATCATTTTGCGCGTCTTCAAAACGCATGACCTCAATATTCCAAGACCGAAGATCAAAAAAGAGATCTCCCGAAGATGTGGTTGACGCTAAATCGGGCGAATTGATGCCGATATTGACTTGCTTGAGACCATAATTAGCTACAAGTCCACCCGTTCCAATGCCAGCCGCGAACAGCAAAGACCGACGGATAGCTTCCCGGCGAGTTAGCGGCTGAGCAACTCCACGTGCTTCAGAGCGCGCGGAAACAACCTCTTTTTCACTTCTTGGTTTTGGCGCAAAAGCCTCCCTGGGTAAAAATCCTTTAGCGAAAACTCGCCCCAAAGCGAATTCTTTTCCATACTTTATTTTTCCAAAAATAAGCATTGCGAAAAAAATCAAAATTGGAGCTTCAATAACCATCACAAGTTCTGCTGTGGTTAATCTGCCAATGAGGATATTGGTTCCTATCCATTTATTAGCTAACTCAACCCCAACAACCGAATACGCGTACACGGATCCGGATAAAGCCAAAGACATTGAAGATCTTCCGACAGCTGTTGTCATATTCGAATAGCTTGACGGAGTCTTTTTAAAATTGAATATTGCTGCACGGAAAAGTGCTCCTATCAAATAAAGCACCGCTCCGGCAAAGAAGACCTGCACAGGAAGCCCTCCGTCGGGCGCAATACGGGCAGCCCACTGCGCAAACGGTAAAGCAATTTCTCTTTGATACCAACTTAAATTAGCAGAAGGGACTTGGTTTTCAACTTGTGCTAATTCAGACGAGAAAACTTCAAGCGGAACCGTAGCAACCAACTCAGACTCAACGGCCGACGGTGTCCGAGCAACCGCGGGTAAATCCTGACGCGCGACCGCAGGCTGATCAAGAGTCGGAAACAATAAACTTTCCTCAAGAAACCCTCTTTCAGAATCCCACTTAGGAAGAGCCAGAATTTCATCCACGCTCGCCACTCTCGAACTTGTATTAGCTTGAGGCTCAGAAACAGCGGTCGCGAGCACAACATTCCAGCCCTGTCTCCCGCCGTAGCCGAAGGTGTGATCTTTGATCGCGTCCGCTATCTCTTGCTTTTTTGAAGCCGGGCTCGGTTTTGTCCGAAAATATTTGTCATTGAAAACTCCATCCTCAAGGTTTTGTGCCATATCCCGAAGGGTATCTCCGTTTTTTGCCATTCTTGACTTTACACGCTTCTCTTTTACAAAAAAGAAAAATGCATCCAACTCATAATCATCCATAAGGTCAAGTTGCATCACTCGATAAGCTAGGGCTCGGGCAATATATTCCGCCTGAAGACCAGCATCGTTTGGAAACCTCTTGATCGCCGCCTCCCGTAACTCAACAATCGCTTTGTAAGAAGGCTGACTTTCCCCCTGCGATGTTAGCTCAAGTTTTTTAGCAAGAAACTCCTGGTCAATTCGGCGGACATCTCCTTCTTTGGAGGGATATCCAAGCCAGGTCATCACATGATCTCCCAGGGTTCTGGAACGCGTTACTTCATGCTGAAAAATACCTTTGGCAATATCAATCGAAGGATGCCCGGCTTCCTTCCAATTCTTCTGATCGGCATACTGAAAAAGTCCCGACTCCATTCCGGTTTGAAATAGGGCAAGGTCGTGAAGGTCTTTCTTCTCTTGTTCGCTCGCGGAAGGGTAAATTTGATCGATCACACTCATAATCGAACCGGAAACAAGTTTCGCGTTTTCACTAAAATTTCGGCTGCCTAAATTGGCTTCAACCTGCAAAGCCATTGCAGCCGTTTTGTCTTTTTGCTGTCCTTGCGCCAAAAAGTCTCCGACTGAAATGGCGTGCACTACCGTCATAACAAGAAAATAACCCAAAGCGAGTACGATATAAATCCAGGGCTTGATTTTTTCTTGAAGAATTTGCTCCGGTGTTCCGGGAATTAAAACTTCAAGTCGAATTCCTTCTTTGACCCCAACCTTCTTCTCAGAATTTGAGGTTCCTGCGCCCCACCACTCCGTTAATGTTTGGACCGCCCCGACCACAAGCGCAATCCCCGCAAGATAAACGCCGACAAGAGGGGCAAACTTTGCCAAAGCAATCATGATTACCGCGGCAATCGCCGCTTTCTTTAAAAAAGGAATTACTCGCGCCTCGGAGCGGCTTGCTTCTAACGAGATAGTTTCATTCAGTTTCTGCTCAGGAGAAATCGCGCTTACATCCGCTTGCTTCTCTTCAATTCCAAGGCGCTGCAATAAAAATTGCGCTACCCATTGAAGTGTCGTTTGCGTGTTGGGATTTAAAGATGACGCCTTCAGACTTTTGATGTGGTTACGCGTAAAATAAATCAACCCGCCGATAACACCTGCCGCAACGACCAAGGCTGTCAGATAAGGCGCAAAAGCAAACACCGCCGGTAGAATCAACCCCAAACCACCCACTGCTCCAAGCGCCCCAAGCAACACCGGGACGACATAAGCTTGTTCTGATGAGTCTCTCTCTATTTGAGGATTGAGCCGCAGCATGTCGCCGATAATTTCTCTTTTCAAACTATCACTGTACTCTGCTTCAAGACGGGCAAGCCCGATTGTAATTCGGCTGACCAACTCACCTTCAAATAAGTGCTTTCTTCCAAATGCTGTGGTAAGCGCCTCGGCATCCCCATATCGCTGCTCATTGACCGCAGTAATCATTTTCTGAATTTCTTCAAAAATAGAGTCAGGGTCAAAGTCCTCATCCCGTATTTCAGAGCGCGCAGGAGTTAGTTCATACAGCCCCACTGCGTAATTTGTGGTTTTATATCCATCTGCTCTCTCAATCGTATAATTTTTTTCAGTATCCTCCCAAATCTCACCCATGCTCACTTCCGGAAGAATTAAAAATACCTTTCCATTTGGTTTCAAGTACTGAGAGGCTTCGCCAAGGAATCGGCGGAGCGTTTCAAATCCGGGGTCATTTTTTGCGAGAGCTAAGTTTCCGCCGGACGCTTCTGAATACCAAGGCGGATTCCAAAAAATAACATCAAACTTTTCTCCGTCGCGCACGGCTGAAAAAAGATCGCTTTCACGCGCGTCAAACTCATCGCCAAGCGCCTCTTTTGCGGCTTGCACCGCGCTGGGGTTAATATCAAAACCGATAAATTGAATTTGTTGCGGATTGCGCACTGCGGACTGCAACTCTTTTGTTAACACCCCCGAACCAATCCCCATCTCCAACACCCGAATATTGTCATTCCCCTGTTTTCCGGCGGACTGCACTATTTGAGCAATCACTCCGCGGACCAGCCCAGTAATCTGATCACCCTTGTTGATCAAAACAGGGACGACTTGTCCCGCTTGTTGCGGTCGCATCTCAGAGCGCACATCAAACTTAGAAAATTTTTCGGCAAACCCGCGAGCCGCTATAATCGCTTTAATTTGGTCGTTACGCGGTTTATCGAAAGCTTTACTCAGTTCCGCAATCCGCCCTTGAGGAATAAGCCCTTTCATTTCCGCCCAATACTCTTCCGTCGCGCTTCCATAATCTTTCAGCTTGGCTGATGAGGCTGCTTTTAACTCTGCGGTTTGGAGTTTTTCGCCCACCAAATTTTCAAGATAAAGATAGTTTTTAACAAACCTCTCAGCTGGCAATAAATTCCAATCTTGCCGTAAAATTCTTTTTGCCGAACCTATATCAAGTTCCGCTGTTTCCTGTTGTGCCAGTTTCGAACTCGAGGCGGTTATCAGCGGAATATCGATCCTTAGAAAAGGTTGATCTTGTCCTTCGCTCAAGCGTAACGCCAACCGGCGCATAACCAGAGGCTGTCTCTGCCCCTTTATAACCCTTCTGAACCCCGACCGAGGCAATTCGACGTTAAAGAAATATTGAGGCCATAAGCGTACGAGCTCGTCTTCTACCATTTCCACAGGATTAATCGGAACGATGCTTTCGGGAACCGCCAAAACCATGTCCAGGTCATTGATTAACCGTGTATCAATTTTTCCGTCGGCTTCGAGAGAAGCAGCAGAACCGTCGATAAAAATAACCGCCCCCGGCAAAACAGCCTGTACCGCTTGATCAACCGCAGCAAGCAAATTTTCCAAGTTAAGAATTCCGTCTTCGCTAATAACTTCTCCGGGTCGCGCTTCGGAACGAACCCGATCTGCTTCACTTCCAATTAACCCAGTAAACCATGCTGTGTTTTTTAGTTTTATAGAAAAAGCTGTAAAAATAGAAATGGTTGCGATAAATTCAATAATAATGGGTATTTTAGAAATAAGAGGATCACCAAGACCTATACCTAATAAAATAAACGAGTTTGTCAAGGAATGCATAGCCATCGGAGCAAGAAGATTTCCTGTCCGATGATAGAGATAAGCATAAGTGACCCCTGCGGAAAAAAGCTGTAAAAAAATATAGGCTGTAACAGCAATTCCACCCGCTCCAAATAAAACACCATGAATAACAGCAAAGAGAAAAGCACTCGCACTTGCTGAAGCTAAAAATCCCATTCCTGAATCCATCATTTTCTTAAAAATTAACTTCCTAAACATTATTTCTTCAATGATGGGCGCCAGAATAATCGAAGAAAGAATACTTGCTGTTGCTGCACTCAGCCCTAAAGCCCCCAACAAGGAAAGAGACACGGGAATCACAACGATAAGCATGAAAACTATGACGAGAGCTGGAGCAAAAACACGAATCTGCTCTCGGACAAATTGAAATTCTGTGTTTATTCTGTTTTTAAGAATCGACCCAATGTTACTCCATGAAACAGCACCTTCCGCGGGCATTTCAGAGCGGCCCCCGAGCACCTCTTCGACAGACTCAGAACTTTGAGTCCCAGCGGAAGAGGTTAACTCTGTCCGAGCTTCGGAGCGGAAAGAAGCTGCCAGCGCCTTAAGTTCTTCTATTCCGCTAAAAATTTCTCGCGCTTCCCGAATCAACTCATTGTCTTCTCCATCCGGAATACTCCAATTTTCTTTAAATTCACTCCATGTTTGATTTTGAGAAGCAACGGACAGCTCGAAAAAGAGCCGTTCTTTTAACTTTCCACGAAAAAAATCCAGATCCGCAAGGATTTTCCGATTCTCAGGAGTGGCAAGTAATTTGAAGATGGCTCGTACTTGCACAGCTTCTTGATCTCCAACCGGGTCAGCTGCATCCAGGCCCGCTTTCATTAGCGCCACTGTTTGCTCTTGTGGAGTTAAGCCATACCTGAAAATTGCCCGAAGGCCTCGCAAAGCCCGATTAAGGCTAACAGAGCCTGTCCCGCCCCATATAAGTCTTAAATTCGAAAGATCATCCAACGCATTTGAAATTATTTTGAAATCAGAGCTTGAGCCAACATCATCATCCAATTTAATTTGAAGATATTTTTGTCCGCCATTTTCTTTAACTTGAACATTTAAAAAAAGTTGATTGATTGTATAATTTTGCTGTGTCAATTCATCAAGCCACTCTACCGGTGTAATTCGCGCGGCAAACGCGCTCAAAGCATCTGCCACATCATGCTCGCCCGGATTTTGTCGAACAACCAAGTCAAGATCGGACGCAATATCTTTAAGAGGACTTTCTTTTAAAGCCCCGCGCGCTGCTAGCAAAAAATAAATAGCAGCGCTTCCAAAAATAGTAATCGAAGTTCCGCTTTGTAGTTTTAATAAGCTTTCTTCAAGTTCTTGATCTAACCAAATTTTGATGCTTTCATTTCCAGAAGAATGTGCGATTTCATATTCTTGAACCCATGCAGGCGCTCGAAATTCGGAGCGAGATTTCAACAGCATATTTACGCTAATCGGATAAATCTCTCCTTTACTGATGGCATATTGAATCAGTTTGCTTCGTAAAGTTTTTTGAAAAACAACCATTTCACGCAACTCGGACACAAATTGTTTAAGCACTCTATTTTCAAAAATAGTCACGCCAACAGCACCTTCATTGATCTCGCTTGAATTCACCCTGACAATCAACCTGGCCACACTCTCTAAAAATTGTGTCTGCTCTGCGGCAACCTGTTCAGCGGCAGCAGCAGCTATGCTGACATTTGCCGTAGTGCCGGAGGCCTGATACTGAAGGTGCTTTCTCGGGAGTTTTACCCAAGTCATATTCTGAGGTGTTTTAAACTCAGTGAAGCCTGCTTGTTTTCCTATAAAAATATTCTTTATAAAAATTTGAAAGCTCTTCCAAAGCATGACAAATATATTAAGATTAACCCACTCTCTCCATTGGCCCGCTATAGAGTCTGATAGAGTTGTTACGAATATTTCAGGATCCGTAAAATTTACCGCGCTTTCATTTTGAGGCTGAATCGCGGCATACATTATCTTCGCCGCCGTTTCTGCTTCTCGCTCAGTTAGGGTATCAATATCCATACCCAAATTTTGATAAATTTGGAGCAAAACAAATTCTCCCACATAATGGAAAAATCCATAATCTGCATCACGCGCCATTTCAATCATTTGATTCACAAACGACGCGCCTAAAACCAAGTTCTTTTTTCCCGCAAAAACAACAAGCTCTTCAATAAGCTTTTTTTGATTTTCAGAATTTATCCGCAAATCATTAAGCTCTTGTATAGATAGGCCCTTTTCTCTGATAAAGCTTAAAAGTAATTCGCCTATTGCCGCATTCGCTCTGAATTTTCCTGAATTAAATTTAGACTGTTTTACTTTTACTACATTTTCAAAAGCAAGCGCATAAGCCTCCATGACACCCAGGTTCATTGTTTGCTTTGGTATGTCAAACCCATAGTAAGTATGAAGAGCATGCCCAAATTCATGCGCAAGTGATTGTGAGATTAAAGAGTCGCGACTGTTTTCACGATCAATTGTCATCCTGGAGCCCCGCATATATGAGCCTCCTCCATCCATGAAACGCATATCTATTTCTTCCAAAATAGCGCGGTGCTCTTTATCAGGTATTAAAACTAAGCTCATAAGATATCGAAAAAGATCATGCGCCTGCCGTACAGCGACTTGATAACCGGGCTCATTTTTTTGGTTTTTTATTGCGTTATTAAAAGCCGCTATTGAGCCCTCCTGTGCTTCAGAACGAAATTTAATTTCAAATTTGCGGCCGTTATATAAAATTTCAAATTTTTGTCCGTTAAACAGCCCTTTGTTCAATTGCGCCGCAATTCGATTTCCGTCAAAATTCTTTCCCTTCAAAGCATCACGGATTGCATACTCAATTTGTTCGACAGAAAAACCGGCTTGATCTGGATTCAGCCCTGCTTGATTCAAGAGCGACCAAATTTCTACAGTTTGATTATCAACCGCCTGACGCTGCCCGCTAAAATTCGATTTTCCAAGCATGACATCTCGATAAAGGTTTGATTTCTCAACTTGCGTGAGCCGCGGAGTAATCGTCCCGTAACTGATTTCTTTTTCGCGGAAGATCTCACGGAGACCTTCGGTGTGAAATCCGCCGGTCATTAAAATCGCTCGGTCGGTGGTCTCGAGCTCTTTCGCCATTTTTTCATAAAAAACTTCATCACGCCTAATCGCAAGATCGTAGAAAGAAAAGGCATTCTCAAAAGCGGTTAAAATTTGTTGCTGATAATCGCTATGACCGGAGCCCGAAACCCCAAGAGTGCGCAGCTCTTTAGTCCCCTCCGGTGTCTGGCCTTGGACCTCTTGGCTAAGCGATTTCACCCTTTGAAAAAGATCGGCGGGAGCCAATGCCTCTTTTCGTGAAATCACTTTTTGCCATTCCTCACGCGAAAGCTCAAGGTTGAGAAGTTTACGCACAAGTTCCGCATCTTGAAAAAGATTGATTAAATCTTTTTCGCGACCAGAGGCAGGAGCCCTGAGCCCCGAAGATCCTTCCTCTGCACTCCGGTCTCCGGCATCCGGGCTTGTTTCAAGCAATCTATCAAAAAGCTTTCTTATCTCCCCAAATAACGCGGTCGGTTCAATCTCATATTTCAAAATCAAATAGCCTGTGTAGAGTGCGAAGTTCGGATAATTCGAAAACTTCAGCCCCTTCGGTCCCGCTTCTTCCACCAACTTCTCAACAAAAAATCGCGGCAAACTTTCCATCTTTCCCGAGCTCGCGCGGATGCGGTTCATGTTGATGCTCTTTTCATCAAACCTTTCCAAACCTTCGATCAGCTCTGATGAAACGCCATTCGCCTTGAGCCAGTCCAACATTTGTTTCTTTTCAACTTCGGCAGCTTCATGAGCCCGGAGCCCAGAACCCCGAACCCCGAGAGTGCTCAGCTCTTTAGTCCCCTCCGGTCTCTGGCCTCCTGTCTTCGACCTAGATTGTTGGTTCAATTTTTTTTCCATGTTCTGCAGAACCAACAATCTCGTCAGTTGCGGCCATTCGATCTGAGAATACAATCCCCGCAAATCAAGCTCTGCGCTTTCCTTCGCAAGCCTGGCTAAGCCCTCCACAAATGGAATAAATTCACGATGCCCTTTCTCAAATTTTTTCCACTCCGCAATAACTTTACGGGTTTCAGGCGGCAGAGTTTTGCTCGCTAATTTGTCTAATTCACTTTCAAGTCCGCTGACAAACTTCGCCGTCTCGGCTTCCCGGCTGTATACCGCTTTCAACGCTTCGTAGTTCTGACGATAAAGATCCGCGTTTTCAATACCCACTCCCCTCGCTCCGCCTTTCTCATCGCTTAGCAAAAACCAATCCGCGCCTGTGATTTGTCCGCGTTTCGCAAGCTCATCCCAAAGCTTCTTGTTTGTCTCTGCGTCAGAAAACAATTTTAAATAATCGGGGTTTAATTCTTCGGAAGCGCCTTCTACAAAAATCGTCTTAAACCCATAGTTTTGATTGAGATAACTCATTAAATCGCGGATCTTGCTTTGTGCTTCGTAATTGGTGTGCGCGTTTTGAATCTGTAGAATCATTTTCGGGTTGGGCCGCGCGGGTGCTTCCCAAAACTCCTCCACACTTGCAAGTTCAGCGGGGATATCGATTTGAATCAGTTTGGGTATTTCCGTTTTGGCTGAAAATTCAATACCCATTCCGGCAACATCCGCGAAGCAGGTGTTCACCGTAAACAAACTCAAAACCAAAACTGAAATTAGCTTTTTAAACCAAACGTTCATTATCTTTTTTGTGCCAACACACTATATATGCGGTTAACTAAGTTTCTCTTTCTTAAAAAAATATAACCAATGGAATTATTAAAATAAATTAAAAATGCTAAAATGATAGTTTTTGATAGTTAATGCTATATATAAATCACGCTTTTGACCAAATCCAATCCCTCCCTTGAGCTTACCTACTCTTGACCCCCAATTTACATGTTTTGCCAAGACAGAGGCCGATACATGAGGCGAGAATGCCGCACTTAAAAAAAGGAGGATTCCTATGGGTTTAAATTGGCTGCTCGGGTTAGCCGCGTGGTTTGTCGATATGGAAATGAAGAGAACGGAAAATGGTTCAAGTCTGATGGATCAAATCTTTGAACTGACTGAAATCTAAAACAAAGAGGTCTTTATGATCGACTTCAAGTGGCTGAATGATTTGATTTTGCTCGGCGGGGCAACCCAGCTTTCTCTGCCGGCCAAAACATTATGCTGTATGGATCCTGAAACGGAAGAAGACGGCGAAGAGGAAACGATTATTTAATTAACGTTTCTTGAAATGGCGGACCGGCTTTTTCTTGGGAGGCGGCGTCCATTTTCGGCGTAACGTATTTTTAGGCTCTTGTGTATAAGGAATGAAAGTTCGCAGTTTATTTACGCATGCCTGAAGCTCCTCTGACAACGGAGCTTCTATTTTAAGAGGCGCTCCCGTTACCGGATGCTCAAAGGCAAGACTGGAAGCATGCAAAAAAAGTCTTCGCAGTCCCATCAATTTCTGCAAAGTTCGATTCCACTTAAAATCACCGTACAAACGATCCCCCGCCACGGGATGTCCGTGGCTCGCGCATTGAATACGGATTTGATGAAACTTTCCGGTCACAAGCTTCACTGCCAGCAAGGTCATGCGTGAGCTTTCATAATACTCCTGAACGTTGTAGCTCATAATGGCATTCGGGGACTGGTTTTTTTTGATTCCTGCGCGGCGCATGCGATTCATACGGCGTGTCTCAACATGATCAAGCCATTTTCCGGTCGGAGGCGAAACACGTCCGCCGCCCACAAGCACCTGGTAGATTTTCTGCAAAGCATGCTTTTCAAAAATCAAACGCAGTTTGGTCGCCACAGCCGCGGATTTCGCCGCGAGCAAAACACCGGAAGCTTCCTGATCAAGGCGATGCAGCAGCCAAATCGTTCCTTTGGGCGTCTCAAAAGTACGCTGCTCGAAATCATAATGTCCGAGAAAAGCGGCACGGCCTTCTTGCCCTTCAAGCCGTTTCTTTTCATTAACCGGATTGGGGTGCGAAAGAATGCCGGATGGCTTATTGATCAGCAAAAGATGCGCGTCTTCGAAGATAATCGGAAACTCGGTATAGACGGGTTGATTCATGGAAGCATTGTACTCTAAGCCAACAGTCGTTCAAAACGGTTTGGATGCAATGAACAAACGAGTGGCTGAGGAGGCGTAGTGAAACCTACGCCGCACGAATGCCACGAAGTTTGTGAAGCCGCAGACAAGCCGTTTTCAACGACCTGTTTACTTCTTCTCGTTACGCTTGCGTTCGTTTTCGTCCAAGTAACGTTTACGCAGACGAATGTTTTTCGGCGTAATTTCCACCAACTCATCGTCGGCAATAAATTCGAGCGCGAAATCCAAAGTCATTTCGCGGGGCGGAACCAACTGAATCGCTTCATCGGCACCGGAAGAACGCATGTTGGTTAATTTCTTTTCGCGGTTGGCATTTACGACAAGGTCATTGCCTTTATTGTTTACGCCCACGATCATGCCGGTATACATATCCTCACCGACATGGATAAAAATTTCGCCGCGTTCCTGCAAGCCCCAAAGACCGTAAGCAACGGCTTTGGCGTTGTTCTGGGAAATCAGAACCGCAACCTGACGATTTTCGATTTCGCCGCGGAAAGGTTCATAGTCGTGAAAGATCTGGTTGAGTACCGCGGTACCGCGGGTCAACTGCAGCAATTCGCTGCGCAGACCGATCAAAGCGCGCGAAGGAATCAAATATTCGAGACGCACGGTTCCGACCGCGCTGTTAATCATGGCTTTCAAGTCGGCTTTACGGCCGCCGAGACGCTCAATGACGGTGCCCTGAAATTCAGGATCAACTTCAATTACCAACTCTTCGATCGGCTCCATTTTTACGCCATCCACATCTTTAAAAATAACCTGCGGGCGCGAAACTTCAAGCTCATAACCTTCACGGCGCATCATTTCAATCAAGATGGCCAAATGCAATTCACCGCGTCCGGAAACTTTGAAGCGATCTTCATTCGGAACCGGCTCCACTTTGATACCGACGTTCACTTTCGCTTCATGCTCAAGGCGTTCACGAATGTGGCGTGAAGTTAAAAACTTACCGCCGTCTTTACCGGCCAAGGGGCTGGTGTTGTGCGAGAAAAACATCGAGATCGTCGGCTCATCGATATGAATCGCGGGCAAAGCTTCAGGCTTATCCGGGGAAGTCAATGTATCCGCAACGCGCACATCTCCAGCGCCCGCGATATGAACGATATCACCCGCCAAAGCTTCCTGAACTTCAACCTTAGGGAGACCTTTGTGCTTCAAAATTTTTGTAACTTTGCCGCGCTCAACCGTGCCATCCGCGCGCTTCACAAGCATAATCGGATCGCCCACTTTAATTTTACCCGTGGCTACGCGGCCGATCGCAACGTGTCCGACATAAGGGTCATAAGCAAGCATCGTCACGAGCATTTGAAACGGGGCTTCAACATCCGCAACCGGCGGAAGAACACGGTGCATAATCGTTTCAAGCAAAGGCGTAATATCTTTCGACTCATCTTCCAAATTCATTTTCGCCCAGCCTTCTTTGCCTGAAGCGTAAACGATCGGAAAATCAAGCTGTTCGGGAGTCGCGTTCAATTCGCAGAAAAGGTCAAACGCCATATTTTCAACTTCTTTGGGACGCGCGTTCGGACGATCCACTTTATTCACCACAAGAATCGGTTTCAAGTGAAGCTCAAGTGATTTACGCAACACAAATTTGGTTTGTGGCATCGGACCATCAAGTGCGTCGACGAGCAAAAGCACGCCGTCAACCATACGCAAAATACGTTCAACTTCGGAACCGAAGTCGGCGTGACCGGGAGTATCCACAATGTTAAAAGTAATTCCCTTGTACACCAAGGACGCGTTTTTAGAAAAAATGGTAATACCGCGCTCACGCTCGAGCGGGTTAAAGTCCATCACGGTATCTTCGCCTTCTTTGAAAGCATAAGCATTACCCGCTTTAAGCAAAGCATCCACCAGAGTCGTTTTACCGTGGTCAACGTGAGCCACAATTGCGAAATTACGTACGTCTTGTCTTCTTTTTTGAATCGTCATCTGTTCCTTTTAGCTCTGAGCCTTCCGGCTCAACCGCGAGCATAGAAGTCCTTTTATTCTTCTGATTATAAAAATACTAATCCAATTCCGTCTGCTTGAAAGGGCGACTTGAAGAGGAGTTCGAAGCCGCGGATTATATCAGACAACCGCCCATAGGCAAACGACAATACACGCTTAATGATATTTTTTTAATAAAACAAAAATGTTAGTTTTTGCGTCTTGGAACCAACCTCACCACTGCTACGCTTTAATTAGGAAGCATTCGCTCTTTCGTTCGAGGGGGCGGAAACCCGTGCTTTGAGGGTTTCAAACTGAAAGGATGAGGCCATGAAAACGAATCTCGATACGACACATCGTCTGATTCGGCTGGTCTTGGGGGTAGCTCTGGTAGTTGCCGAGTATCAATTGAAAGTCCATATCGGACTTTTCTATTTCGGCATTTTACTGGCATTAACGGGGATTTTTGGTTTTTGCCCGCTTAAAGCGCTCTTTAAGAAGAGCTAAGCATCAGACTCAAAATGGGGGCAGAGCATTCGCGCTCTGCCCCTATTTTCATTTTACCCGGTAACAACGAGGCGGATCTCGGCAGGTAACTTTCGCGCCAACGCGCGAAAAACTTCCCCGCGAATCATATTCACCAAAGCACTTTTCTTCGTCGTTCCGATCACCACGGTCTTAACACTTAATGCTTTTGCGGCATCCGCAATCAACC
>ERZ761609.234-NODE-234-length-74108-cov-57.669237_pt1 | contig 74108 bp, 71 predicted proteins | sample MGYA00511163_ERZ761609 | MGnify/ENA primary metagenome ERZ761609 (study PRJEB28899, sample SAMN02445070) | bioreactor sludge metagenome | biome: EBPR sludge | place: Australia: Brisbane, Thorneside Wastewater Treatment Plant | collected 2011-12-16 ...
CCACTCCGGAGTGGAAGGTCAGGTAATACACCACGCGGGGCGGGAAATCCCTGGGCCAGGCGCCCCAGCCCGAGTCGCCACCGGCCGCGCCGCCAAAGCCGCCGGGGCCGAAGTGACGGCCCGGATCCACTACCCGGAAGTTGTGAGCGATTTCGATCTCCTGTATCAGCCGGACGGCCCAGCGAGAAGAACGCAGAGCCAGGAGGTAGTTGCCGATGGCTGTCCAGGCGACGGTCTCGCCCTCACTGCCCTTTTTCCTCCGGTCGAACAGAGTCAGCAGCAAGTCCTCCTTTTCGGGTGAATTGGGCAGAAACTGGATCAGGATCAGGGTGAGCCGGACCCATCCGGATTCTGTCAGGGCGCGGAGAGTCGCGGTGGGCAACGGGCAGCGGAGGCGGATGGCGGCGTCGGCGAGGATCTCGATGAAATAAGGGAGGTTCCGGTGAGCGCCGTGCTGGCGGCTGGCCTCCAGCGCTTCGTGGAGGAGGCGGGCAATGAGCGGCCCTTCGGTGGTCAGGCCCATGGCGCCGGCGTAGTAGGCGCCCCAGGCGCGTTCGTTGGTCTTTTCGGACGCAAGCAGGGCGCGTACGCGGTCCGGAGTGACGGTGGGCGGAGTGGATTGCGCCCGCGCCGTCGCGATGGATGTGACGGCGAATCCGATCAGTGAACGCCGGGCGATCATGCTCTCAATATACGCCCTCGGTCCTGAAAAGGGGGCACGCTATTCTTGGGTTATGGGTAAATTATTCAGCGAGGGGATCACTCGAACTCCCGGTGTTTGCGGGGGCAAGGCCTGTATCGCTGGTCACCGCGTCCGGGTACTCGATATTGTCTCCTGGCACGAACACCAAGGGATGACCCCGGACGAGATCGTCTGGCACATTCCCACGATCACACTCGCCGACGCGTACGCCGCGCTCGCCTACTACCATGACCATATCGCCGAAATCCAACAGGAGATGCGGGATGAGGCCGAGCTGGAGAAGGAAGTTCGACGAAACAATCCTTCGCCGCAGGCTTCGGACCGGCCGAATTCAACCTGCTGACCGACCTGGATCCCGTTGCCGAAGGTGGCGAGACTGACGAGTATTCCAGGCAAGTACAAGCGTTTTGTGGCGTCGGCCAGCGGGCGATGCATCGCCGCTCAGGTGGGCTGATAGATCTGGATCCAGTTGCCGCAGGTGTCGGCGAAGGTGGCGATTTTCACGGGGCCCATCTGCTGGGGCTTGGACTGGAAGACGACGCCAGCCTCGGTGAGGCGCTGGTAGTCGGCCTCGATATCGGAGGATTCCAAGGCAGCCACGGGGATCTTCTGGGTGAACATTGCATCCTGAAACGTTTTGCCAGCCGGGTTCGCGTTGGGTTCGAGCGACAGTTCAAGTTCGTCGGGACCTTCGGGCGAAATGACGGTCAACCATTTGAATTCACCGAGAGGGATCTCGTGTTTCTTGTGAAAGCCGAGAATGTCCGTATAGAACTTCAGAGCCTTGTCCTGGTCATTGACCATAATGCTAGTCAATCGAAGCCGCATTGGGCCCTCCTTTCAATTACGCCGTTACTCCAGATTGTACGGCTTCGCCGCGGCCTGGCGCTTCTCGAAAATTGCGGAGTCGCGACGGAGATCCACCCCGGGCGGCAGTTGGGCTAGCAGGCTCAGGCAGCCCGGAAACAAGGGGAGCGGGAGCGCTCCGGGCATGCTGACGAGAGTCCGGGCGCGACGCCGGTAGGCGGAGGGTGTTTCGCCGACCCTGCGGAGGAACAGATCGCTGAAGCTGCCGAGGCTGGACATGCCGACCTCAAGACAGACTTCGGTAACGGTCCCCTGTCCGGTGGCGAGCAGTTGCCGGGCCCGGTCGATCCGCACTCCGATTCGATACTGGTGCGGGGTGGCGCCGAATACGGCCTCGAAGCGCCGGATGAAGTGGAAGGGCGACATGCCCGCCTCTCTCGCTGCTTCCTGGAGCGATGCCGGTCCGGGCGTACCGGCGAGATAGTCGCGGGCGCGGCAGAGCCTCCGGAATACGTCCTGATCGAAAACCATGGCCGCCTTGTCAGAGCTCCGGCACCAGCCGGAGGGTGTTTTTGGGCTCAATTTTGTCGAATTCGAGCTTAAAGGCGCGGCCGGCGACGTATTCGTCCCACTGGTCCTTGTAGTGGCCGGAGGTGAAGTGGCCGCTGTTGCCGGTGGGGAGGTTGATGAGGGAGTTGTCCCAATTGGAGAGGTCGGCGACGAAGCGCATGGAGGGGCCGAGGCGGGGGGTGGTTTGTTTGACGGTGGTGGAACTGCCGCTGAGGGCGAGGGGGCCGACATTGAACCAGGCGCCGGCGAGGGGGAGGCGGCTGAGGACGGGGTGGGCGATGGTGATCTGGTTGGAGCGGCCCCAGCGCCAGCGGTCGGAGCGGTCGCCCTGGCGGCGGCCGGCTTCGGCGAAGGCGTCGGCGAGGGATTCGACGATCATCTGGTCCCAATCCTCGAACCAGCCGGCGGGGCGCTCGCGGAGGAGGGCTTCGACGGCGGCGGGGGCGGTTTCGAAGCGGTAATCGGCGCCGGCTTCTGGGGCGGCGGATTCACCGAGGCGGCGGCGGATCTGGCGGTCGAGGAGGTCGACGAGAACGGGGGCGGCGAGGTCTTTGTGCATCTGGCCGTTCCAGCCATCGAGCAGGGCGCGGGCATCGGGGACCCAGGAGTCTTCGGGTTGGCGGGCGGCGAGAGCGGCGAGGGCGATGCGGGCGAGGTAGTGGGTGTAGGCGGAGTAGACGTCGGTCTGAATGCGGAGCATTTCCTGGGGTTGCCAGCCACCGGAGCGGGATTCGAGGCGGGCGGCGATCTGGCGCTGGCGGAGGGGAGGCGCGAAGAAGCCGGAGACGGTGTAGCGGGTGTCGTCGCGGAAGGGGTTCTGGTTGGCGGAGGCGAGGAGGCCGCGGGCGGGATTGAGGGAGGAGGGGAGTTCGTCGAAGGGGATGAGACCGTCCCATTCATACTGTCCGGTGTGGCCGTCGAGGGGGAGGTCGCCGAGGAAGCCGAAGCGGCGGGGGAGGCGCCCGGCGACCTGGTGGCCGATGTCGCCATTGCGTGCGGCGAAGATGAGATTGATGCCGGGGCCGTGGTATTCGGAGAGGGCGGCGCGGAAGGCTTGCCAATCGCGGGCGCGGGCGAGAGGGAGGAGGGGGAAGCGGTAGGGGAGGGGTTCGGCGGCGGCCCAGCGGAGGGCGTAGTGGGCGCCGGCGTGGGCGGTAAAGATGGGGCCGTGGCGGGTGACGAGGTTGAGGGTTTCGGAGCGGACGGCTCCTTTGACGGCGATGAGTTCGGTTTCGCGGCGGGCTTCGAGGATCTGGCCCTGGAAGGCGTAGCGGCCGGAGCGGAGGTCCATTTTCTCGGCGTAGAGGTCCATGGTGTCGAACTGGAGGCTGGTGATGGACCAGGCGATGTGTTCGTTGTGGCCGATGAGGACGAAGGGGATGCCGGGGAGGGTGGCGCCGATGACGTTGAGGTCCGGGGCGCGGAGGTGGACGAGGTGCCAGGCGGAGGGCATGGAGAAGGGGAGGTGGGGGTCGCCGGCGAGGATGGGTTGGCCGGAGGCGGTGTGGGCGCCGGCGAGGGCCCAGGCGTTGGAGCCGGGGATGATTTCGCCGCCATCACGGGTGGGGAAGAGACGGCGGACCTTGGCGGAGTCGCCGGCGGCGATCATGCGGGCTTTGAGGAGGTCGGTTTCCCAGGAGTTGGTGAGGGTGCGGTCCATCTGGAGGGCGGCGAGGAGGGTATCGGCGGGGGTCCAGTGGCGGGGGCGATAGCCGAGGATGGCGAATTCGGGGCCCCATTTGCCTTCGTGCTGGTCGATGTAGTGGTTGACGCCGCGGGCGTAGGCGGCGAGGAGGGTCTGATCGGCGGGGGGGAGGCTGCGGGCCTGGAGTTCGGCGGTGGCGCGGAGGCGCATTTTGCGGGAGAGTTGGTCGGATTCGAGGGCGGAGGGGCCGACGACTTCGCTGAGGTCGCCGGCGGCGAGGCGGCGGAGCATGTCCATCTGCCAGAGGCGGTCCTGTGCGGTGACGAAGCCCTGGGCGAAGAGGGCGTCCTCGACGGAGGCGGCGGTGATGTGGGGGAGGCCGATGGCGTCGCGATCGATGGTGAGAGGGGAGGAGACGGGGGCCTGGATGGAGCCGGAGACTTTCGGGGCGGCGCGGCCGATGAACCACCAGGCGGCGCCGGCGGCACCGAGGGCCGCGAAGACGAGGAGAGTGTTCACGGCCCGCAACACATTGCGCATCAGCATCTCTACAATTGTATGAGGCCTTGCGCCTGAATCATGGACGACCCCCAATACGGTTACCGGCTGCTGTTGATGGCGGCGATCATCGGCGTGAATGCGTTTTTCGCCTCGGCCGAGACGGCCCTGGTTTCGGTGCGGCCGTCCCGGTTGCGGACGCTGGCGGGGAAGGGCAACGTGGGGGCGCAGGCGGCGTTGAGCCTGCTGGGTCATCCGGAGCGGCTGTTGTCGGTGGTGCAGGTGGGGGTGACGTTGACGTCGCTGGCGTTGGGCTGGGTGGGGGAGGGGACCCTGTACACCCTGCTGTTGCAGACGTTTGCCCCGGTGACGACGCCGGCGACGGAGTTGCTGTTCACGGGGATCAGCGTGGTGTTCGCGTTCACGCTGATGACGTTCGCGCACGTGGTGGTGGGCGAGGTGGTGCCGAAGAACCTGGCGATCGAGAAGGCGGACCGGCTGTCGGTGCTGGTGGCGCCGGTGTTGCTGGTGTTTTACCGGATCGCGGAGCCGTTTGTGTGGGTGATCGAGCGTTCGTCGACGTGGCTGTCGAAGATGATCGGGGTGGAGGGGGCGGGGAGCGGGGCGGGGCACTCGGCGGAGGAGTTGAAGTTCATTGTCGCGGCGTCGCAGACGTCGGGGCACATCACTAACTTCGAGAAGGAGGCGATCAGCAATCTGATCGAGTTGCAGTATTTCGCGGTGCGGGAGGTGATGGTGCCGCGGAACAGCCTGGTGATGGTGGAGGCGGAGGCGGACATCGACGATGTGCTGCAGGTGATGAGCGAGAGCGGGTATTCGCGGTTGCCGGTGTATGACGGGGACCGGGAGAACATTCTGGGGATCGTGCATGTGAAGGACGTGCTGGCGTTCTGGACGGAGCGGCGGCAATCGAATCTGCGGCGTCGTCCGGTGAGGCCGTTCGATTTGCGGCGGGTGGTGCGGAAGGTGCTGGTGGTGCCGGAGACGAAGGCGCTGCACGAGGTGCTGGACGAATTGCGGGCGAGGCACGCGCATGTGGCGTTCATCGTGGACGAGTTTGGGACGATCACGGGATTCATCTCGATGGAAGACGTGATGGAGCAGATCTTCGGGGAGATCGAGGACGAGTTCGATCCGATGGTGCAACCGGCGCTGGCGAGCGAACCGGAAGGGCCGCTGGAGGTGGAGGGGATCATCCCGATTCGCGATTTGCAGACACAATACAAGATCGCGCTGCCGGACGATCTGGAAGTGGAGACGCTGGCGGGATTTCTGTTGCACCGGTTGGGGCGGATTCCGGCGGAGGGCGATGCGGTGGAGCACGAAGGACGGCGGTATCTGGTGACGCGGATGGATCACAACCGGGTGGCGCAGGTCCGGATTGAACTGGTGGAAGAGCCCGAGGCGGCGCCGGATTCCGAACAGGCGATGTGATACGCTGCGGCGCATGACACTTCGAGTGATTGCCTTGCTTCTGGCGGCGCTGCCGTTTTACGCTCAACAGGTGCAACTGCCCACCGAGAAACGCCTGACGCTGGAAGCCGCGCGCCTGATCGCGGACACGATCGAGGCGGAAGCGAAGAAGAACAAGTGGATTGTGACGTTCGTGGTGCTGGATGCCGGGGGGCATCCGATTCTGCTGCACCGGATGGACGGGTGCCAGTTGGGGAGTATCGAACTGGCGACGCGGAAGGCGAAGGCGGCGATTGTGTACAAGCGGGAGTCGAAGGTGTTCCAGGACCGGATGGCGGCGGGGCAGATGGCGACGCTGGCGTTTCCGGACGTGTTTCCATCGGAAGGCGGGGTGCCGGTGGAGATCGACGGGGCGATGATCGGGTCGGTGGGGGTGAGCGGGGTGACGTCGGAACAGGACGGGCAACTGGCGAAGGCGGGGATTGCGGCGCTGGTGAAGGCGTTGCGGTAGGCTCGGGCGAAGGTCCCACGCTGCCGTGCAATATTACCTGCTAACCGGCTATATCATTGCAGGCAGCACCGCTTTCTGTGCTCCCAAAGCTGGAAGGCCTACCAGCGGTGGTACCCGTGGATGTCCCGTAGTCGTTCTGAGAAGAGGCGATGATGCCCTGTGTGTTCTCACTCTCAAGGACAGGAAGGGGCGACTTCTTATTCGAGCGAGGAGCGCAGCGTCCGCGTGTCGATTGGCCATCGCCGTGGACGCCTATTTCAGCCTGCATCTCGACACCTACCGCCACACTCACAAGCATCTGGGCCTACTTCACGCACTCGTGCGCCAGCCAACGTGCGGCATGAGCCTAGAGGACTTGTACAGCATTAGAAAGCCTGACTTTCATCTCATTCTGTACGACTGGATTGCTGAGATAGGCTCTGGCATGGGCGTGGAAGAATCGGCCGTTCGCGAAATGGCTGGCTCGCTACCACTCCTTCTCGATCATCAGAACATCGTTGAGGCGTACCAACATTTGTCAGCAAGCCGTCAACTCTTCGATGGCATGGTCTTCTCCCGTAGCCACCTCGCCGAGTTGGAGGATTGGGAGAGCCGACTTTCGATTTCGTACCGACGCAGAGCCCGAATGGAGAACCGCGCGGTGTACGAACTCTCCTTTCTGGCCGCTTTCAAGGCGCTGGAAAGATTCTGCGGAGTGAACGCCGTGAAGGAGTGCGATCTCGATTGCATCGTTGAGCGGATCAGTTCGATGTATCCGGCGATCACTCCGAGACTTAAGTACTCCTCCCGTTTCAAGGGACCCAGTCGCTCCCTAAGTTTTCGCGACCTTCGGTCAGCATTGAAATGGCTACTCGATATTCGAAATACGACTGGAGCACACGCCAACAAGAAGCCTCCAAGGAATCGTCAAATAGACTGGAACTCCGTACGCGAAATCCAGTTGTTCACGCAGCACCTCTTGGATCTCTCCCTGTTAAGGCCAGAACGGCAATAGCCTTCTGCCGTTTCAACGTCGGGATTCTCAGCAGAAGTGTTAGCGGAATTCGACTTCGCCGCCGGGGGTGAGCCAGGAGTGGCGGGCGGGGCCGGGCCAGGGGTTGGGGAAATCGCGGCGGCGGTGGGCGCCGCGGCTTTCTTCGCGGGCGAGGGCGGAGCGGGCCATCAACTGGGCGACCTGGTGGATGTTGCGGAGTTCGGCTTCGGCGCGGCCGGCGGGGGGGCGGGGGTCCTGGCCGGATTGGGCGAGGCGGTGGAGGGCTTCGTGGAGGCCTTCGGCGCAGCGGAGGAGGCCGGCGCGACGCCAGGTGAGCGAGCGGAGTTCGGCCTCGGTGATGCCGGTGACGACGAAGGGGGGCGGGGGCGTGCCGGGGCGGAGGGCGCGGGTTTCGCGGCCCATGGCGAGGCCGGCGCGAGCGCCATAGACGAGGCCTTCGAGCAGGGAATTACTGGCGAGGCGATTGGCGCCATGGACGCCGGTGCAGGCGACTTCGCCGGCGGCGTAGAGGCCGGGGACGGTGGTCTGTCCGTCCAGACCGGTGGCGACACCGCCCATGGCGTAGTGGGCGGCGGGGAGGACGGGGCCGGGTTGGCGGTCGAGGTCGATGCCGTAAGCGAGGCAGGTGGAGTGGATGCGCGGGAAGCGATTTTTGACGAAATCGGGGCCGCGGCCGGAGAGGTCGAGGAGGACGTGGGGGGCGCCGTCGCGTTCCATTTCGGCGACGATGGAGCGGGCGACGACGTCGCGCGGGGCGAGGTCGCCGAGGGGGTGGTAGCGTTCCATGAAGCGCTCACCGCGGAGGTTGAGGAGGCGGGCGCCTTCACCGCGGAGGGCTTCGGAGAGGAGAAAGCGGGGTGCTCCGGGGATGTGGAGGGCGGTGGGGTGGAACTGGACGAATTCGAGGTCGCTGACGGCGGCGCCGGCGCGCCAGGCCATGGCGACGCCGTCGCCGGTGGCGACATCGGGATTGGTGGTGTCCTGAAAGATGCGGCCGAGACCGCCGGTAGCGAGCAGGACGGCGCGGGCGCGGAGTTCGACGCAGCGGGCGTTGCGTTCATCGAGGGCGAGAGCGCCGGCGACGGCGCCTTGGGTGTCGAGGAGGAGGTCGGAGACGGCGGAGAAGCTGAGGAAAGTGATTCCGGGGACGGAGACGGCTTTGTGGTAGAGGGTGCGGGCGATTTCGCGGCCGGTGGAATCGCCGTGGGCGTGAAGCACGCGGGAGCGGGAGTGGGCGCCTTCGCGGGCGAAGAGAAGCTTGGGGCCATCGCGGTCGAACTCGACGCCCCACTCGATGAGTTCCTGAATGCGGGCGGGGCCTTCCTCGACGAGGGCGTGGACGGCTTCGGGGGAGCAGAGTCCATCGCCGGCGGCGAGGGTGTCGGCTTCGTGGAGGCTGACCTGGTCGTCGTCGCTGAGGGCGACGGCGATACCGCCCTGGGCGTAGGTGGAAGAAGACTCTTCGAGAGTATCCTTGGCGACAACGAGGACGCGGCCGAAGGGGGCGAGGTCGATGGCGGCCCGCATACCGGCGACGCCCGCGCCGATGACGAGGAAATCCGTTTCGAGATGCTCTGGCCGGTCGTTGATACTCACCATGGTACAACGAAGATATGCCTGCCTTTGCCGTGTCGACACCGGCGCAAAGCTATGAAGCCATTGTGGAACGGGGCGCGTTGCGGCGCCTGCGCGAGTATGTGCCCGCCCGCGCCGGCAAGGTCTTCGTGGTGACCACGGAGGATGTATGGCAGTGGCATGGCGACCTGCTGACGGAAGGGATGGCGGGTCGCGAGTTCGAACTGATCTTCTTCCCCGGCGGCGAGGAGCGGAAGCGGATGGCGTCGGTGGAGGCGATGGCGGAGCGGATGGTGGAGCGGGGAGGCGACCGGTCGAGTGTGGTGATTGCGTTCGGGGGCGGGATTGTGAACGATCTGGGGGGCTTTCTGGCCGCGATTTTCATGCGCGGGGTGCCGGTCATTCAGATTCCGACGACCCTGCTGGCGCAGGTGGACGCGGCGGTGGGCGGCAAGACGGGGGCGAATCTGAATGCGGGGAAGAATCTGGTGGGCGCGTTTCATCAGCCATTGGCGGTGCTGACGGACCCGGATGTGCTGACGACGCTGCCGGAGCGGGAGTACCGCGCGGGGATTCAGGAAGTGGTGAAGTGCGGGATTATCCGAAGCCCGGGGCTGTTTGAACTGATGCACACGTGCTCGCGGGATGTGCTGACGCGCGATCCGGAGGTGGTGGAGCGGATGATCGCGGAGTCGGTGCGGATCAAGTGCGAAGTGGTGACGGCGGACGAACGCGAAGGCGGATTGCGGCGGATTCTGAATTTCGGGCACACGATCGGGCACGCGCTGGAGGCGGAGACGGGGTACACGCATTTTCTGCACGGCGAGGCGGTGGGCGTGGGGATGATCGCGGCGGCGCACCTGTCGCATCTGGCGGGGTCGCTGGGTTCGGCGGCGCGGGACGAGATCATCGAGACAGTCGAGCGCTATGGACCATTCCCGGACCGCGCGGGGATTGGGGTGGAGGCGTTGATGGGGAGGCTGGACAAGGACAAGAAGGCGGTGCAGGGGGCGGTGCATTTCGTGCTGGCGACCCGGATCGGGGAGACGGAAGTGGTGGCGGGCATTGAGCCGGCCGCGGTGCGGGAAGCGATCCGCCTCGCGCTGCGATGAAGTCGACGGGCACGACACCGCGCGGAGCGGCGGGTGAGGAACAGGCGGCGCGCTGGGTGCAGGGGATGTTCGGGCGGGTGGCGCACCGTTATGACTTCCTGAACCACCTGCTGTCGTTTCAACTGGACCGGCGGTGGCGGGCGTTCACGGTCCGGCAGGTGCGGGACATTCTGGTGCGGCCGGAGGCTCGCGTTCTGGATCTGTGTTGCGGAACGGGTGACCTGCTGCTGGCGCTGGAGAAGGAGCGCGGCGGGCCGGTGTTGGGGAGCGATTTCTGTCATCCGATGCTGCTGGAGGCGCAGAGGAAGTCGGTCCGGCGGGAGGCGGCGACGGCGCTGATCAATGCGGACGCGCTGGCGATGCCGTTCGCGCCGGCATCGCTGGACCTGATCACGGTGGCGTTCGGGTTCCGCAACTTCGCGAATTATCGCAAGGGTCTGCGGGAGTTGCGGCGCGTGCTGCGACCGGGCGGTTGTCTGGCGATTCTGGAGTTTTCGCAGCCGCCGAACCGGGTTTTCGCGGGTTTGTACGGGTTCTACAGCCGGCACGTTCTTCCACGGATCGGGGCGCTGTTGTCTGGGGAGAAGGACGCGTACACGTACCTGCCGGAGTCGGTTGCGAAGTTCCCCGGTCCGGAGGAACTGGCTCGCGAGATGAGCGAGGCGGGGTTCGCGACGGTGCGATTCCGGCGGCTGACGTTTGGGATTGTGGCGCTACATCTCGGCTACGTCGAGTAGAATCGGGCACTGGAGGAGGAGACGATGCAGAAGTGGATCGCGGGACTGGTGTTGATGGTGATGCCGGCCATGGCGGCCGAGCATGTGCTGGTGATCGGCGTGGATGGATTGAGCCCGGACGGACTGAAGCGGGCGGCTACTCCGAACATCGACCGGTTGATCCGCGAGGGTTCGGTGACGTGGACGGCGCGGGCGGTGATGCCGACGTCGTCGAGTTCGAACTGGGCGTCGATGATCATGGGGGCGGGTCCGGAACAGCATGGGATCACGTCGAACGAGTGGCAGCCAGACAAGTTCGCGATTCCGCCGACGGTGAAGGGCCCGGGCGGGCTGTTTCCAACGATGTTCCTGATGCTCCGGCAGCAGCGGCCGGAGGCGCGGATCGCGGCTTTTTACGATTGGGATGGCTTCGGGCGGTTGATGGAGCCGGGGATCGCGCAGGTGCAGAAGCATGTGAAGGGGCCGGAAGCGGCGGCGCGGGCGACGGCGGCGTGGATACGCGAGCACCGGCCGCACCTCTGTTTCCTGCAACTGGACCACGTGGATGGGGCGGGACACAAGAGCGGATGGATTTCGCCGGAGTACGACCGGGCAGTAGAGCTGGCGGACCGGTTGGTGGGCGAATTGATGGCGGCGCTGGAAGCGGCGGGGATCCGGGAGAAGACGGCAGTCTTGATTACGTCGGATCATGGCGGGCTGGAGAAGAAGCATGGAGGGGACACGCTGGCGGAGATCCAGATCCCGCTGGTGTTTTCGGGGCTGGGGATCCGGGCCGGGATGGTCATCGAGAGGCCGGTGAATGTGTATGATGTGGCGCCGACGGTGGCGGAGTTACTGGGGCTGAAGGCGCATCCGGGGTGGATCGGGCGTCCGGTGGCGGAAGCGCTGGAGCGCTAGGCGTATTTCCGGATTACGGGGCGGCGCCGGGGAGTCCTGCGCCGGCGACCTGGACGCCGAAGTTGCGCCATTCCGCGGTGGCGGGGCGGTACCAGAGCAACTGGCTGGAGGAGTCGACGACGGCGAAGAGGGCTTCGCCGCCGATGCCGGCGACGGCGACGTGACGGGCGTTGCCCCCGGCATCGATCCAGGGGGACCAGCCTTCGGAGGAGCCTTCGGTGAAGGAGCGGATGCGGAGTGCGCCATTTTCCCCGAGAGCGCCGAGATAGATGGAGCCGTCGCCGGGAGCGGTGATGACGGGATCGCCGGCGAGGCCACTGCCGCCACGGGACCAGCCGAGAGGGGTATTGGCCTGCCAGCGGAGGAGGTTGAGACCGCCCCAGGGGTCTCGCGCGGCGGCGTAGATCAAACCGTCGCTGCCGGCAGTGATGGCGGGCTGGCCGCGGACGAGACCGCCGGCGAAGGTCCAGCCGAGGAACTGTCCCGCTGCATTGATGCGACCCATCCAGAGGGTGTTCCAGAGGTCGCGGGCGAGGATGTAGGCGATTCCGGCGGTGTCGACGGTCATGGCGGGGTCGCTGGCGAAGACGCCGCCGATGGCCTGCCATGTGCCGGAGGAACCGCCGAGGGGAAAGCGGCGCATCCAGTAGCCGCCGAACTGATCGCGGGTGACGGCGAGCATCGAATCGCCGGGTTGTTGGACAAGGGCGGGCCGGCCCTGGAACGTGCCGCCGAGATTTCGCCACGCGCCCCATTGATCCTGACAGCCGTTGTAGGTGTAGGCGGCGAGGCGCTCCTGGGTGTCGCGGACGATGACTTCCATCAGGCATCCGCCGCCCTGGAAGGCGACCGGATCGCCGGTTGTGGACAGCCATTGAGCGGTGAGGGCGCTGTCGCCGGCGAAGGCATACATCCGGATCTGGCCGTCGCTGCCGCGGACGGCCATGCGCGGGGCACGGCCGTTTGAGGGGCCCGCGCCCTGCTGGATCTGGTGGACGGCGCCGTTCACGCGGAGATGGGCGGTTCTGGGCGTTTTTTCGAAGTTTTCGAGGATCCGATAAGTGAATTCGGTGCTGGCGGCGGGGCCGGCGCGGTGGCTGACGATCCGGATCCAGGGGGCCACGGGAGCAGGGACGGGAGGACAATCGCTCCGGGTGGGGTCGGCGGGATTGAGGCGCTGGACCACCTCGGCGCTGCCACTGCCGGCGGCGGTGGCGGTGCTGGAGGCGGCTGTGAAGGAGGACAGGCAGGGAGACTGAGCCCGAATCGCTCCGGCCGCGGCGAGCAGGAGGAGGACGCGAATCGAAGCGTTTCGCATTCTGACTGGCGTATCGGCCGGGCGGATAGGATCTTGAGGGAAAATTTTCAGGTGGTGTGCGGCAAGAGGACTTGTTCGGGGAGTCCGGAGGTGGTGTCGTAGAGGGCGGCGGAGGGGGTGACGGGGCGCCAGCCGCCGTTGGGTTCGATGACGGCGCCCATGATGGCGCCGGGGTTGACGAGCCAGCCCTGGCCGGCGGGGGTGATTTCGAAGGTGTGGTTGTGGCCGAAGGCGACGAGATCCCAGTCGCCGCCGCGGGCGATTTCGCGGGCGATGGCGTCGAAGTGGTTCATGACGACGCGGCGGCCGTCGAGATCGGCTTTGAAGATTTCGCCGTGAAGGGTGATGTGGGAGTAGTGGCGGGCGTTGGTGGTGATGCGATAGAGGTCGGCGTCGTTGTTGCCGAAGACGATGTGGATGGGGCGGGGGAATCCGCGGCCGAGCTGGTGGATGACGAAGGGGGAGCAGAGGTCGCCGCAGCAGAGCAGGATGTCTGCGCCGGCGAGGGCGGGGAGGGCGGCGGCGAGGTTCCAGACGTGGTCGTGGATGTCGGAGAGGATGCCGATTTTCATCTCACTGGCGATGATACCCCGTCGAAACGTGATACAAAACAGACAGCCATGATTGAACGTATCTTTCCAACCGGCACGCCCGCGCCCCGCGGGCCTTACTCACCGGCGATTCGCGCTGGAGATTTGGTGTTTGTTTCGGGTCAGGCGGCCATTGATCCGGTGGCGGACGAGTTTTCGTACGGAGACATTCAGCACGAGACGAGGGTGACGCTGAACAATGTGAAGCGGATCCTGGAGGCGGCGGGGGCGGCGTTGACGGACGTGGTGAAGGTGAACGTGTATCTGCGCCACGGCGAGCATTTCGCGGCGATGAACGAGGTGTACAAGGAGTTTTTCGGGGATCAGCGGCCGACGCGGACGACGGTGGCGGTGGCGTTCGCGGACCCGAAGATGCTGGTGGAGATCGACTGTATCGCCTACAAGCCGTCCTGACCGGGGGCAACGGAGCGGAGGAGCCAGACTCCTTCGTGGTTGACGATTTCGAGTAGCAGTGACCCGCACCGCGTCTGGTTGCGGCCTCAAGTGGAGCCGTAGAAGCACTCGACGAGGGCGGTGTGTCCGTCGTTACTGTTGACGATGATTTGCGAGGAGGCGCGGAGGGCGCGGGCGAGTTCAGGGGAACAAGCGGCGCGGGCGCCCTCGACGCGGGCGAAGCGGTCGTCCATCCGGGTGGCGCACTCGTCGGAAGCGACGGCGCGGAGGAAGGCGCGGGCGGTGCCCCTGGGGCTATTGCCGGGGGCGCCGGGGCCGGCGAGTTGGTACCAGGCCAGCCCGAGGACGAGGGCGAGGAAAATCAGCGCTTTCAGCATTGCGTACACCTGAGTATGCACTGAAAGGGACGATTTGCGAATCAGGAATTTGCCTGATTTCGCGGAAGCCGGCCGGGAGACAGCGGGCTGGTCACTCCCGGCGGGCGCCGCGGCGGTCATATTCGGTCCGGATGGTGTCAATGAGGCGCTGGACGCCCGGCTTCCAATCGGGGAAGAGGTCGAGATACTGGGTGGACTGCTGGATCAGGTTGGGGACCTGGCACTCCTCGAGCCGGACGGGGAGGAAGAAGATGTCGCCGAGCGGGGTTTGGCGGGCGCAATCGAGGGCCCAGCGCATTTCGCTCTGGAAGGTGCCCCGCTTGACGACGGCGCGCCGGGACAGGCAGGCGACGAAGAAATCGGAGACACTGATAGCGCGTTCGATGGCGCGGGGCCAGTTCTGGCCGGGCTGGAGTTTCTTTTTGTCCATCCAGGGGTCGAGGCCGGCGCGGGCGAGAGCGGAATAGAGGCGTTCGGCCTGAACCCGGTCTTCCTCGACGTAGGCGATGAAGATGCCGGGCCGTTCGTTGGGGGTGAAGTCGAAGCCTCCGTCGCCGTTGGGGCGAAACGAGCCAAGGCGGTCGATTTCCACGGCGCAGCCTTCCTCGAGGCAGCGGTGGAGGAGTCGCGCGAGGGGGGCGTTAGCGGCCCTGGCGTTTCGTTTGTTTGCGCTGCCGGTCACCATCGAGGCATCCTCCCCCCAGAAGTTGTGATTTCTTGCCGGGCCGCAGATTCCCGAGGCCGGGCAGGTTGACGGTGTGACCCGCGCGAAGTTCCCGAACGATACAGGCGATGGCCTGGCTGAGTTCGTCGGCGGTTTTAGGGTCGACGCAGACCGGAGGTTCCGGCAGGGTCCTGTTTCGAGCACTATTCTTCATGGCGCTACCAATGTGGAATGGAGGGATTGAAGAAACGGCTGCCCGGGCTGGAGGGGTGGCTGTAACGTGTTGTTTGGCAATGACTTATTGGCTGAGGATTTTTTTCTTAATCGTGTGAACGGATCTGCCGGGTGGCGTTGTTGCGTGGTATGCTGCAAAGGCAACCGTGTTCGGCCGCCAAAACCGCCGGCTCCGCCTCTGGTTCGGGGCTTCTGACGTTTTCCTGACCTGGCTCGCGCTGGAGGCGGCATACGCGACGCGTACGCACCTGGATCTGGAGCGGTTGTTCTACCTGGACGTCCCAACAAAGCTGTTGGTGATTCTGTTTTCGGTGGGGGCGTGGGTGCTGGTGGCGTTGTGGTCGCGATTGTATGACCCGATCCTGACGGCGCCGCCGTGGGCGGTGGTGGCGGGCGCGGCGCGGCAGACATTCCTGGCGGGGACGGCGGTGGTGGTGTTCGGGTTCGTGCTGCGACTGGACCTGAGCCGGCCATTTCTGGCGCTCTTCTTCGGCTACGCGTTCCTGTTTGACACGGTTTTCCGGCTGGCGGTCCGGGGGGTGGCGCCACGGGTGGCGCGGGGGCTGGCGACGCGGCGGTATCTGTTGATCGCGGGGACGACGGCGCGGGCGCGGAGCCTGGCGGGGCAGGTGCTGCAGTCGCGCGACTACGGGCTGGAGTTGCTGGGATTTCTGGATGACGCGCCGGGGCGGATGAGGCTGGACCGGGAATACCCGGTGCACCGCTATTCGGAACTGGCATCGCTGCTGGAGACGCGGGTGGTGGACGAGATTTTGTTCGCGGTGGATTCGCAGCAACTGGCGCGGCTGGAGGATGTTTTTCTGCTGTGCGATGAGGAAGGTGTCCGGGTGCGGGTGGATGTGGCGTTTTTCCCGCATGTGCGGCGGCGGGTGACGCTGGACCGGTTGGCGGAGGACACGCCGCTGCTGACGTTCGCGGCGGCGCCGCACGACGAGTTGAGGCTGGTGGCGAAGCGGGCGACGGATCTGTTGTTGTCGGCGGGGGCTTTGGTGGTGCTGGCGCCGCTGCTGGCGCTGGTGGTGCTGGTGATCCGGGCGACGTCGCCGGGTCCGGCATTGTATTCACAGGAGCGTTGCGGATTGAACGGGCGGCGGTTCAGGTTGTACAAGTTCCGGACGATGGTGGCGAACGCGGAGCAGTTGCAGGCGCAGATTGCGCATTTGAACGTCAAAAAGACGGCATTCAAGGTGCCAAATGACCCCCGGGTGACGAAGTTCGGGCGGTTTTTGCGGCGGTACTCGCTGGATGAACTGCCGCAGTTATGGAACGTGGTGAAGGGGGAGATGGCGCTGGTGGGGCCGCGCCCCCCGGTGCCCACGGAAGTGACAGAATATGAGCGGTGGCAGCGCCGCCGGTTGCGCATGCGTCCAGGGCTGACCTGCCTTTGGGCGCTGGCGGGGCGGGACGCGCTCGACTTTGACGAATGGATGAGGCTGGACCTGGCCTACATCGACGCCTGGTCGCTCAGGCTGGACTGGAGCATTATGTTGCGAACCATCCCGCGGGTGTTGACCGGCAAGGGAGCACATTAAACACCATGGAACTGATCCCCACGCAAGAAGAAGTGATTCAACTGCTGGAGCAGACGGGCGCGCTGCGGCGCGGCCATTTTGTGTACGCGAACGGGCTGCACTCGGACCTGTATCTGCAGGTGGCGCTGGCGATGCGGCACTTCGAGCATTCGAAGACGCTGTGTGTGGCGTTGAGCCGCAAATTGCGGGCACATTCCGACATCCGGGCGATGACATCGGAGCTATCGATCGTTTCGCCGGCGACGGGCGGTCTGCCGGTGGCGTTCGGGTTGTGCGAGGCGCTGCGGGCGAAGCAGGTGTATTGGGCCGAGCGGGGCGAGGAGGGGGGGCCATTGCGGTTCCGCCCGTACCAGGAGCCGCAACCGGGGGAGAAGGTGCTGCTGGTGGACGACATCCTGCGCTCGGGGAAGAAGTTGACGGAGTTGCGGAGGCTGATCGAGGAGCGGGGGGCGACGGTGGTGGGATTGGCGGTGGTGGTATACCAGCCGAACCCGCAGACGCCGAGTTTCGGAGAACTGCCTTTCTACTATCTGGCGAAGCTGGACGCGATGTATTACCTGCAGGCTTCGCAGGTGGAGGACTCGCCGCGGATCGACGGTCCGGAAGAGCACGTCTGGATCTGAGCTAGAGGCGGGCGCTGAGGCCGTCGGCGAGGGTATTGCGGTAGGCCTTCCAGGCGGGCAGGAGGGCGACGAGGATGCCGGCGGCGAGGATGGCGGCGACGTAAATCCAGGCGAGTTGGGACGGGGCTCCGATGGTGAGCGTGAGCCCGACTGCCTGTTCGACGGGCGCCTGCGCGAGGAAAAGGGCGGCGTAGGTCAGTCCCAGCCCGGCGACGACGCCGGCGAAGGTGAGCAGGGCGGATTCGGCGACAAGCAGCAGGATGATGGAAGACGGCCGGGCGCCGATGGCGCGGAGCACGGCCATTTCGCGGCGGCGCTCTTCGAGCGAGGTATAGAGGGCGACGATCATGCCGAGGAGTCCGGCGATGAGGACGAAGACGGCGGTGACGGCGAGGGCGGTTTCGCCGTAGCCGATGGTGCGCCACATTTCGGCGAGGGCAACGCCTGGAATCACGGCCATCATGGGTTCGTTCGCGTCAGTATTGATGTCGCGCTGGAGGCGGAGGGCGTCGATGCGGCGCTTGGCGCTGACGAGGAAGGCGGTGATCTGCTCGACCTTCACGCCTTCCCGCTCGAGTTGTTCGGCGGGGACTTCGTCTCCGGGCATGGGGGGAGCGCCGGATTCCCAATCGACGTGGACGGCGGAGATGCCTTCGAGGGTGACGTAGAGGGAGCGGTCGACGGGGGTGGCGGTGCGGGCGAGGATGCCGGTGACGGTAAAGGGTTTGTCGTCGTGCTGGAGGAGGTCGCCAGCGAGGCCGTGGGTGATGGCGATCTTCTGGCCGGTGGTGTAGCCGAGGGAGCGGGCGACTTCGGCACCGAGGGCAGTTTCGAACATGCCGGTGGGGGCGCGTCCTTCGGCGAATTCGATGCCACGGTCGCGGCGGTAGCGGAAGTGTTTGTAGAAATTCCCGTTGGTGCCGACGACGCGGAAGCCGCGGTGGGAGTCGCCGAGGGAGTAGGGGATGGTCCAGGCGACGGCGGGGTGATTGGACCAGCGCTCGTAGGTTTCGTAGCTGATGTTATTGGTGGCGGAGCCGAGGCGGAAGACGGTGTAGAGGAGGAGTTGGAGGGAACCGCCGCGGGCGCCGGCGATGAGATCGACGCCGGAGATGGTGTTGGAAAAGCTGTCGCGGGCGCCGGTGCGGACGCTTTCGATGCCGAGCAGGAGGGTGACGGAGAGGGCGATGGACAGGACGGTGAGGCCGGAGGTGAGGCGGCGGCTCCAGAGGGACTGGGCGGCGAGGGACCAGAGGGTTTTCATGCGGGCCTCCGCTGGAGTTCCGGGAGGGAGAGGGCGCGGTCGAACATGGGTTCCAGGGAGCGGTCGTGGGAGACGAACAGGAGGGTGGACCCGGCGCGCTGGCAGCACTGGAAGAGGGTTTCGAGGAACTGGGCGCGGTGGTCGTGGTCGAGGGCGGACGTGGGTTCGTCGGCGATGACGAGTTCGGGGTTGCCCATCAAGGCGCGGGCGGCGGCGACACGCTGTTGCTGTCCGACGCTGAGTTCGCGGGCGGGTTCGTGGAGAAGGGCGGCGATGTCGAGTTGGGTGGCGAGATCGCGGGCGGCGGCGTCGGGGGATGCGCCGTTGAGGCGGGCGGCGCGGGCGGGGTGGAGGCGGCAGGGGAGGGTGATGTTGTCGATGACGCTGAGGTAGGGGAGGAGGTTGAAGAGTTGAAATATGTAGCCCATGCGGGCGCCGCGGAGGGCGTCGCGGCGGGCGCCGGAGAGGGCGCGGAGGTCTTCGCCCATGACGCGGACGGCGCCGGACTGGGCTTCGAGGACGCCGGCGATGACACCGAGCAGGGTGGTTTTGCCGCTGCCGCTGGGGCCGAAGAGGAAGACCTTCTCCCGGGGTGGGACATGGAGGCTGGGGATGTCGAGGACGTCGCGGCCGGCCTTGTAGGCGAAGCGCAACTGCTCCATCTGAATGGCGGGCGGGGCGGTGGTCATTTCCCGAGCTTGACCGACCCCTCGTCGTGCTTGATGGTGGCGCCGGTCTGCTGGCCGGGACCGATCAACTGGATTTTAAGTTCGTGGACGTCGGGGAAGACTTTCATGAAGGCGAAGCGGATCTCGCCGCGATTGAGGGGGCCCTTACATTCGGCGGTGAATTCGGCCTCGACATCGGCGTGGGAGCCATGGACGTGGACTTCGGCCTTGGCCGCCTTCCAGGTGCACTGCGCGGTGGCGGGGAGCAGGAGCATTTCGCCGAAGCGGGCTTTGAGGCGGGCGAGAGCTTCGGCCTGTTTCTTTTTCTCTTCCGGAGTTTTGGCGGCGTGTTCGAAGCCCATGATGGAATCGGCGGGGCTTTCAAAGATGGCGGTGAGAGTGCGGCCCTCGATGGCGAGGTCGAGTGAAGCGACGCCGTGGACGTGGGCTTTATGGCCGTGGGCTTCCTGGCCCCAGAGGGCGGCGGTGGCCAGCAGGAGGAGGGGCAAGCTGAGAATGCGCATCGGCGGACAGGCTCACTTTCCGGACGGTGGTTCTAGTCCTCGTAAGGTTTGATCTGCTTGACGGTCATGCGGAACGAGACATCACCGTAAGGGCTCTTGACGGCATCGAATTCGAGTTTGCCATAGACCCAGATGGGTTCCCACCATTCGACTTTGACCTTCTTGCCCGGGGGCATGGAGACGTGGACGATCTGGTTGGGCGGAGGCGGCGGGGTGTGGACGCAGGCGCCGACGTAAGGGACGAGAAGGAACTCGGTGACGCTCTCGGCCTCGTCCTCGAGCGGGACCATGAAGCCGGGGACGCGGACCTGCTGGTTCTGATGTTTCTTGAGGGGGGCGGCGACTTCACCGGTGCGGAAATTGAGGCCGCGGAGCATGCGCCAGTCAACGGTGGGGGTGTTGTCCTGGGCGGCGGCGAGGGGGACGAGGGCGGACCCGGCGTCCGGCCCATCCCAGGAGACAACCCCAGTGAGCGAAGCCAACAGAGCGGCCCGCATCATGACACGCGTCACTTTGCCCATTTATCTCCAAGGGTAGCATGGGGTGGATGGGCGCAATGACGCGGGCGGGCGTCGTATAGTGCGAAGGTGAGAGTGAATATCAGTCGTGGGGCGGAATGGGCCAGTTGAGCGAGGGGACATCGCATTTCCGGTGGCGGCGGAGCTATTTCGCTTTGTTGCTGCTGTTGCTGTTCGGGATGGGGAAGATGTGGCAGGTGTGGAACTCGCAGATCCCGGAGGAGGGGGCGGCGGGGTCGTCGACGGCGCCGGTGATCACGTGGAATGACCTGCGGGAGTTGAACGTGGAGACGGGGGCGGCATCGCCGAGGCTGCAATCGGCGAACGGCCGGCGGGTGCGGGTGGCGGGCTACATGGTGCCGCTGGATGATGACGCTTTCGAGGTGACGCAGTTTCTGCTGGTGCCGTGGGCGGGCGCGTGCATTCACACGCCACCGCCGCCGCCGAACCAGATGATCTGGGTGAAGACGCGCGCCGGGGTGCGGGTACCGGCGGCTCTGTTCCAGGTGTTCTGGATCGAGGGCGTGCTGATGATTTCGAACGCGGAGAGCCCTTACGGCATGGCGGGCTATGAGTTTGTGGCCGAGCGGGTGACGCGGCAGCGGGCGGAATAGCGTTAGCGGATCGACTCCTCGGGCAGTTCCATCTTCAATTGGGGATTGAGGGGCATGGTGTCGGGCCAGGTGCCGAGCTTTTCCTGAAGATTGCGGAGATCGTACTTCAGTTCGGTGGCCTTTTCGGAGGCGCCGGGCTCGTTGATCAGGTTCTTCTGTTCGAGGGGGTCGTTGCGAAGGTCGTAGAGTTCGGCGAGATAGCGGTCGGGGGATTCGTCGCCGTTGGGGTAGTGGATGTACTTCCACTGTTCGGTGCGGATGCCGCGGACGTTGGGGGTGTAGGGGAATTCTGACTCGTAGTTGTAGGAGTAGTAGAAGGATTTGCGCCATCCGGGGTCGACTTCGCCGGCAAGGAGGCGGCGGCAGGACGCGGAGGGGGCGGTGGGGATGGGTTCAGCGTCACAGAGGTCGAGGATGGTGGGGGCGACGTCCTGGTTGAGGACGAGTTCATTGAGGACGATGGGTTTGGGGATGAACCGGGGGTGGCGCATAATGAGCGGGATCCGGATGCTCTCTTCCCACATGGTGCGTTTGTCGATGGAGGCGTGTTCGCCGAGGAGGAAGCCGTTGTCGCCGGCGAAGACGATGAGGGTATTGTCGAGTTCTCCGGATTGTTGAAGGGCGTTGTAGATGGCGCCGACGGAGTCGTCGACGGAGAGGATGGTGGCGTGGTAGTTGCGGACGAACTCCTCGAAGTTCTTGTGGCCGTAGAGGTTGCCGTTGATGCCGTGCCAGGTGTTGATGCGTTCGTTGACAAAGCTGGGCATGTCGGGGCCGGTGAGGCCGGCGGTAGGGGGGCGTTTGATTTCGACGTTATCGAAGGCGTGTTCGTATTTGGGTTCGGGGATCCACTTGCCGTGGGGGGCTTTGTGTCCGAGGCAGAGGGCGAAGGGTTTGCTGCCGCGGTTTTTGAGCCAGTCGAGGGCCATGTTGGTGACGGTGTGGGTGTAGTAGCCCTTGACGGTCTGGCGGTTGCCGTTGATGTTGAATTCGGTGTCCCAATACTGGCCCTGGCCGCGGTGGGAGATCCAGTGGTCGAAGCCGGGGCGGACGGAGTCGTCGAGTTCGCCCATGTGCCATTTGCCGATGTAGGCGGTGTCGTAGCCGGCGCGTTTAAGGTGGACGGGCCAACTGGGGAGTCCTGAGGGGAAATCGGTGAAATTATTCTGGACGCCGTGCTGGTGGGCGTAGAGGCCGCTGAGAAAGCTGGCGCGGCTGGGGGAGCAGATGGAGGTGGTGACGAAGGCGTTGGCGAAACGGGCGCCTTCATTGGCGAGGCGGTCGAGATTGGGAGTTTTGAGGAAGGGGTGGCCGGCGACGCCGAGGCAGTCCCAGCGCTGGTCGTCGGTGAGGATGAAGACGACATTGGGGGGCCTCTTGCCGAGCATTTTGCCGAGTTGATAACACCCGGCGGCGGGCAGTCCGGCAGAGGCGGCGAGGAAGTGGCGACGGTTCATGAGAGGGGCCTTGGAGACACCGTGACATACTCGGGCGGGCGGGATCAACCGCGGGTGAGGGGGTAGAGGGCTTCGAAGACGGCGCGGGGGGAGGAGCGGAGGTCCATGACACGGACACGGCGGCCACGGGGGGCCCAGACTTTGGGGTTGGTGGGGCCGAAGAGGGCGAGGGTGGGGAGGCCCAGAGCGGCGGCGACATGGGTGGGGCCGGAGTCGTTGCCAAGGTAGGCGCGGGCGGTGGGGAGGAAAGCGAGGAGTTCGTCGAGGGTGGTGAAGCGGCGGGCGCCGGGGAAGCCTTCTTCGGGTCCGCAGATGAACTGGACGGTGTGGCCTTTGTCCCGAAGGCGGGAGGCGACCTGCATGAAGTTTCCGGTGGGCCAGTTCTTTTTGGGGGAGCCCGAAAAGGGGTGGATGACAAAGAGGCCGGAGTCTTGGCGGTTGGCAGGGAGGGAGGGGGCGGCGCCGGGGGGGTGACCGGCGTGGCGGAGGAAGAAGTCGACGGCATGCTCGTCGCCGCGCATTTCGGGCAGGGCGGGGAAGAAGCGGAAGGGGAGATGGGCGACGGCGGCGCGGAATTCGTCGCGGTTGGCGCCATACCAGCTCCAGATTTCGTCGAAATCGTGGAGTGCGGGGGGTGGTTCGGAGCCGGGGAGTCCGGTCATTTCGAGGCCCGTGGAAGCGATGGCGCGCGCGGGGGCGAGATGGGCGACGAGGGGGAGGTTCTGAGAGGGAACCCAGATCTCGGTGGGCGCGAGAGCGGCGGCGGCGGGGAGCCAGACGACGGTGTCGCCGATGGCGCCGGGGCGGATGAGAAGGCGGCGCACTATTGGAGGAGCACCGGGACCTTGACGTCGATGGTGCGGGGGGGGAAGCACATCCGGTCGTTGCAGGCCTGATAGCGGAGTTTGCCGCTGAGCATGGCGGGTCCGGGCATGGCGTTGGGCTTGCGGGTGAACTTCGTGACGATTTCGAATTCGCCGCTGAAGACGGAGAGGGGTTTGGAGGAGAAGCTGTACTTTTCGAGATCGGGTTTGGGGAAGGTGGTGGCGCCGGGTTCGAGGGCGCCGGGGGTCCAGGTGAGGCGGAGGGGGATCAGGTCGGGGTCGTTGGGCTGATGGGAATTGGTGTGGCAGCCGGGTGGGAGTTTGAGTTTGAGGCGGTACTCGGGGTTCTCGCCGCGTTTGACGGAGAGGCGGACGGGTTCGGCGGTCAAGGCGCAGCCCGGTTGAGCGGCGGCGGTGGTGGCGAAGGCCAGCAGGGCGGCCGCGCTAGCGAAGAAGTGCTTTAATATCATCTTCAAATGCGCTCTTGGGCTGCAGGCCGATGTGGACGGAGGCGATCCGGCCCTGGCGGTCGATGATGAAGGTGGAGGGCAGGGACTCGACGCCGCCGTACTTCTGGGAGACCTCTTCGGTGCCGACGACGACGCGGTAGTTGACCTGTTTGTCCTGGATATAAGGCTTCACGACTTCCCAGCCTTCGTCGTCGAGCGAGACGCCCACAACGGCGAAGCCCTGGTCCTTGTACTGCTTTTCGAATTCGATAAACCACGGAATCTCGAACTTGCAGGGGCCGCACCAGGTGGCCCAGAAGTTGAGCAGGACGACTTTGCCCTTGAGGGAGGAGAGCTGGATGTCGCGGCCGTTGGCGTCCTTGAGGGTGAAATCAGGGGCGGGGTTGCGCTTGGCTGCGGGTTTGAGGCTCGATTCTGCGGCTTCGGCGTGGGCGGGGTCACCGCCGGGCCGGGAGCAGGCGGCAGAGAGAACCAAAGCGGCGGCCAGCAGACCGCGGAGGAGGGTGGTTTTCATGCGGGAAGGACTCTAATTAGGGATTCTATCAATCATTTAGATGCGCCAACCGGCGGAATGGTGACGCTGAAGAGTTTCGAGCCAGAGGCGGCGGGCTGAACGGGCGCCTGGAGGGAGGGTGAACTCGTCATGGGCCTGAAGTCCGGCCCAGAGCCAGGCGGCGGAGTCGCAGAAGCTCTCACAGGCATATTCGCGCCAGCGGCGGGAGCGGCGAAGGGGATCATCGGGGCGGAGGGCGAGTTTTCGCCACTCGGATGACCAGCCGAGTTCGCCGGGGAGGCTCCGGTCAAGTTCTTGAGAGACAAGGGTTTCCCAGGAGCGGCGTTCGGTGTTGGCGAGGCGGGCCCAGACGAAATGGAAGAGTTCGTGGACGAAGATCCGGGCGCGCTCGGCGGGATGGCGGCGGAGCGAGGAATCGAGGACGAGGAGGCGTTTGCGGGGATAGCTGGCGGCATGGACGGGTTGCCCGGGCCCGGGTCCGGATTCGAGGCGGCCGCCGCGAGTGCGGAGGCCGCGGCGCCATTCGATTTGCAGGGGTTGGCCCTGAAGGGGGCCGATGGGGGCGAGAGCCCGGATCAGGGCCGGGCCTGCCCCTGCAAGAAGCTCTCGTCCTTCACTTCCACCTGGACGGATTTGCGAACGCCCTCGACCCATTGGTCCAGAAACTCCTTTTGCAGTTCGATGTAGATGTCGTCGCGGACCTGCTCGAAGGGCTGTTGGATCATCTGTTCGAGCCGGAAGAGGTAATAACCGTTGGGCTGGCGGATGGGTTCGCTGATCTCGCCGGGTTTCAGGGCGAAGACAGCCTGGGTGATGTTGGTGGGGAGGCTGGAATCGGAGGGCTTGATGTCGGGGAAGTCGCCGTCTTTGGACTTGGAGTCGGGGTCGTCGGAGTATTCGCGGACGAGTTTGACGAAGTCGGCGCCCTTGCTCAGTTGGGCTTTGAGTCTGGCGGCGAGGGCCTGGGCATCGGCTTCAGTGCGGCCGCCGGCGGCGCCGGGCAGGGCGGTATTGGTGAAGGCGAGGTAGAGGACCTTGATTCTGGCGGCGGAATACTTGTTCGGGTTCTTGTCGTAGTAGGCGCGCTGGTGTTCGGGCAGGATTTTGGCCTCGCGGTTCTTAACGTCGAGGACATACTGGGCCAACTGCATCATTTCGTTGTAGGCGATGCGGGACTTGTAGGGCTCGAGTTCATGGACTTTGAGCTTGCGTGCCTCTTCGGCGAAGCGCTGGGTGAGGGCGAACATATCGAGGAAGCCCTGGCGGTTGGAGTTGAACTGGGCGGGGATGTTGCCGCCGATGTTGCGCATCAACTGCTCGAATTCGGCGCGGGTGTAGTCGCGGCCGTTGATGGTGACGGCGACGGGGTCGGCCGCGGCGGCGCCGATGGCAGCCAAAGTCAATAGAATCAGTGGTTTCATCATTATCTTCTCGAATGGTACCATGCAGTTGATGCCGGGACTGTTACTGGACGTTTCCCTGTGGTCGGCGGACCTGGCGAACCTGGAGAGCGAGATCCGGCGCCTGGAACCGGTGGCGGATTCCTTCCACTTTGACGCCGCGGACGGGCATTTTGTCCCGTCACTCTTGTTTTTCCCTGATCTGATTGCGCGACTGCGAAGTTTGACGCGGGTTCCGTTCCATTTGCACTTGATGGCGACGCGGCCGCTGGACCTGCTGGACGCGTTTCTGGAGGCGGGAGTGGACCGGGTTTCCGTGCCGCTGGAGAATGGCAAGCGGGTGGGGCCGGTTCTGGAGCGGCTGGCGGTGAGAGGGGTGGCAGCGGGGCTTTCGGTGGATATCGAGACACCGTGGATGCTGCTGAAGGATTTTCTGCCGCGGATTGACACGGTGCTGGTGATGGGCACGGTGATGGGGGCGAAGGGGTTGGACCTGGACCCGCGTGCACTGGACAAGATCAGGGCGATCAAGGGTTTGCAGGCGAAGGTGCGGGTTTTCGCCGACGGGGGGATCCGCGAGCACACGGTACCGCTGCTGCGCGACGCTGGGGCGGACGGAATCGTGCCTGGTTCGCTGATTTGCGGGGTGGAGGACGTGGCGGGGACGGCGGCGTGGCTGAAGTCGCTGCAGTGAGGTGAATTTCTTCAACGGAGGGGGCGGATCGGCCGATATGTCAGTCGAGGTTCCCCCATGATCCGGCTGACGCGATTGAATAACATACCTTTCTATCTGAATCCGGACTTGATCGAGCACGTTGAATCGACACCTGACACGTTGATTTCATTGACAAACGGGCAGAAGTACATGGTTCTGGAAGCGGCGGAGGAGGTATTGGAGAAGGTGGTCGCACTCAGGCAGCGGATCTACGAAGGGGTCTTGTTGTCAGTGCGGAATTCCGCGGCGGGCGGCGAGTAGGAGTCTGCCATGGCAAGTGCACGCGCCCGGTTGCGGATGGATCTCGGCAGTGTTGGGGGGTTGCTTCTCGCTGGGGTTGGGATTTTCGGGGGATTCTGGCTGGAGAACGGCCGTCCCCATCAAATGATCGGGATATCGGCGGCATTGATTGTGTTTGGGGGGTGTTTTGGGGCGACGATGGTGGCGAATTCGCCGGGTTTGGTCCGGTCTGCGCTGGGGCGGTTGCGCGAGGTGTTTTATGAACCGGAATCGGGCCATGCCGAGACGATCGAGTTGATTGTGGGCTACGCGACGATGGCTCGCAAGAACGGAATTGTGTCATTGGAGGCGGAAGCGAGTGCGATTCGCGACGGATTTCTGCGCAAGTCGATGCTGTTGGCGGTGGATGGGGCGGACTTGCAGGAGTTGCGCTCGATGATGGATCTGGAGATCGATCTGGCGGAGCAGCAGATGGAGCGGGAGGCGCGGGTGTTTGAGTCGGCAGGCGGCTATGCGCCGACGATCGGGATTATCGGGGCGGTGCTGGGCCTGATTCTGGTGATGGAGAACATGCGAGACATCGAGAAGGTGGGTCACGGGATCGCTGCGGCATTCGTGGCGACGATTTATGGAGTCGGGGTGGCCAATATTTTCCTGCTTCCGGCGGCGCACAAGATCAAAATCCGGGCGCAGAGCGAGCGGGAGCGCCGGGAGTTGATGCTGGAGGGAGTGACGGCGATCGTGGAGGGGATGAATCCGAAACTGATCCGGCTGAAATTGGAGGCGTTTTTGAGCGAACAGGAGCGTCCCTCCAGGACGAGGGCGGCTTGAAATGGGACTTCGGGGGAGGCGGCGGAAGGAGGAGCCATCCAGCCATGACCGCTGGCTGGTGAGCTACGCCGACTTCATCACGCTGATGTTCGCGTTCTTCGTGATGATGTACGCCAATTCCAAGACGGATCAGGACCGGGCGCAGCAGATTTCGGAAGCATTCAAACAGGCGTTGAACGAAGGCCGGATTACGCAGACGATTGCCAAGCTGGTCCGCCGGGAGGAGCGTCCGCAAGAGGAACCGGCCGCGAACCGGATGTTGATGGGCCCGGAGGCGCCGCCCGTTCCGGCCGATCCGATGGGGGAACTGCTACCCTCCTTGCAGGAATTGAACGAGACGTTGAAGAAGGAGATCGAGACGGGGAGGCTGGAAGTCCGGCTGGAGCGGCGCGGGTTGGTGATCAGCTTGCGGGAGGCCACATTCTTTCCTTCGGGGAACGATTCGGTGGAGCCCTCCACGATTCCGACGCTGGCAGTGATTGCGGAGGAGCTGAAACGGACGCCGAATCCGATCCGGCTGGAGGGGCATACCGACTCGATTCCGATCAGCAACGCGCGATTCCGGAGTAACTGGGATCTCTCGGCGGCTCGAGGAATCGCGATGCTGGATCTGTTCACGAGCCGGTTCGGGTTGCCGGCAGAAAGACTGGCTATCGCAGGATTCGCGGAGACGGCGCCGGTGGCCTCGAACGAGACGGCCGAGGGCCGGGCCCGGAACCGGCGGGTGGATATCGTGGTGTTGAACGAGGAGGCCACGAAATCGCAGCCGGTACAAACGGCGCCGGGTGGTGTCACCGGAACGTAGCCTTGGCTTGCTACCGTTATCTTGATGCTTCGTCTCGCCGCCCTCTTTACCCTGATTGTCGTGTCCTGCCAGGCTCAGGCGCCGCCCGCCGAGGTCAAGCCGGAATCCGCGGCGGAGCCCGTATACACCGCAATTACGGTGACCGCGACGCTCGGCAGAGCGGAGGCGGCGGCGGAGTCCGCGCCGGTCGCATTGATTCGGGAGGAGGACGAATTGCGCGAGCGACCGCTGCTGACGATCGGCAATGCGCTCGAAAGCGCGCCGGGCATCCTGGTGCAGCAGACGTCGACTTCGCAGGTGTCTCCATTTCTTCGCGGATTGACCGGCTACCAGGTGCTGAATCTGATTGACGGCATCCGCTTCAACAACTCGACGTTCCGGTCGGGTCCGAATCAGTATCTGGCCTTTGTGGAACCCGGGCAGGCGCGGCAGGTGGAAGCGGTGCTGGGCCCGGCGGGCTCGCTGTACGGGAGCGACGCGATGGGCGGATCGATCCAGGTTTTGACAGTGGACCCGCGCTTCGCCGCCAGCGCGGCCCGCGAGTGGCATGGCGATTTTGGGCTGTTTGCGGGTTCCGCCGACCGTTCCGGGGGACTTCGCGGTCAAGTCAGCCTCGGCACGGCGCGCGCGGCGTGGCTTGCGGGCGGCACGGCCCGCCGGCACAACGATCTGCGGCCCGGGGGCGGCTTCGACTCCCGCCACGCGTTCCGCCGGCTGTTCGACCTTGACCCCGGGTTGATCCGGTCGTTGACGGGCTCACGGCTCCGGGACACGGCATTTGGCCAGACGGGCGCACACACCAAGCTCGCGCTCCGTCCGTCCGCGACCCAGAGTTTCACCGCCTGGTATCAGTTCAGCGAACAGACCGGCGCCGATGGATACAAGGATCTGTGGGGAGGGCTGGGGCGGATGCAGTCGAAGTTTGAACCGCAGCGGGTTCACTTCGCTTACGCCCGCTACGAAAAGCTGGACCTGGGCTGGCTGGACCGGCTCGCGGGCACACTTTCGTTCAATTCGATGAGTGACGGAACCGTCCGCCAGGGGATGCGTGCCACCGACACAGTGATCACGGACACCAGCCGGGTGAACACGGTTGGGTATACCGGCCAGGGCGCGAAACAGTTCGCGCGCGGCCTTTTACTGACATTTGGGGCGGATTTGTACGACGAGAGAATCAGCGCAGCGCGGTTGAACAACGTAGCCGCGGCGCGCCCGCTGTATCCGGACGGCTCCCGCTACACGACGACGGGCCTTTACGCGCAGGGCATTCAGGAGCTGTTCAACAACCGCCTGCGTGCCCTGGCGGGGGTTCGTTTTACGCGAATCGGGTTCCGGACCCGCGACGACGCCCGCTTTGGTGTTCCGGCGAGCCAGCAGAGTTTTCACGATGTCACGATGAATGGCAGCCTGACTTTCCGGCTGACGCGGGTATTTGAGGTCCATGCCCTGGGCGGTCGTGGCTTCCGGGCTCCGAATCTGAACGATCTGGGCGCGCTGGGGCTGAACGACCTGGGGTATGAGATTCCGGCGTCTGAGGCGCCCGGTGCGCTGCTGGGGAACAACGCGGCGGAGAACGCGATCCCGACAGGAAAGAGCGTGGAGTCGCTGCGGGCCGAGAGCCTGTGGAACGCCGAACTGGGCGTGGCCGCCCGGACCCGGAGGGTGTATGCGCGGGTCCATGGATTCCACGCCGACCTGATCGACCCGATCGTTCGCCGGACGCTGCTGTTCCCGTTGAACGGGCTGCCCGCGTCGCTGGCCGGGCTGGCGGTGACGCCAAATCAGCCGACGGCCGCGCAGCAGGCGCAGGGGGTGACGACCGTGGCCACGGCGTTCGATCCCCGCGGGGTGAAGGCGTTTGTGAACGATGGGCAGTCGAAGTATTACGGGCTGGAATCGCTGTTGCGCTTTGAGCCGGTCCGCGCGTGGCGGTTCGAGGGCGGGTATTCCTTCATCGCAGGGCGGGATCTGTATCCGAACCGGCCGATGCGCCGGCTGCCGCCGCAGTCGGGATTTGCTTCCGTGCGCTGGTTGGGTCACGGACGGCTGCCATGGCTCGAACTACGCGCCGACGCGGCGGGCCCGCAGAACCGTTTGAGCGGCGGCGACCGGGATGACGAACGGATCGGCGCCGGCCGCAGTCTGAATGACATCGGGGCGTTCTTCGGTGGTTCCCGCGTGGCTCCGTATCTCGACGGCGCCGGCCGTTTCACGCCGACGGGGGAGACGCTCGCCCAGATCCAGGCGCGGGTGTTGCCCGGTGTCACCGTGGCGAATCAGAGGATTGCGCTCTATTCTTCGACGGCGGGTTGGGTCAGTCTCAGTTTTCGGGGAGGCTTGCCGCTGACGGAGCAGTTGAGCCTGCAATTTGCGCTGGACAACCTCGCAGATCGCAACTTCCGCGTTCACGGCTCGGGTATTGACGCTCCGGGCTTCAACGCCTGGGCGGCGTTGCGCTGGCAGTTCTAGTTGCGAACGACCGCGGCGTGGAAGCCGTCGCCGGGATCACGCCCGGGCAGTCGCAGGAGTGACTGTTCAACCCGGCCGGAGGCCTCGGCGGCGAGAACCTCCGTGTTTTCTTCTGGTTCGAGGGAGCAGGTGGCGTAGACTAGCAGGCCGCCAGGTTTGAGGCAGGCGAGGGCGTGGCGCAGGATGGCACGCTGGCGGGCGGCGTGGCGGCCCAGATCCTCGGGCAGGAGCCGCCACTTGATCTCCGGGTGACGGGCGAGTGTACCCGTGCCGGAACAGGGGGCGTCAACCAGGATCCGGTCGAAGACGGGTCCGAAGGGCAGCGGTTGGGCGGCATTGAGTTGGACGCGCGCGGCGGTGCCGGGTTCGAGCAGGAGGCGGCGGAGGCGGCGGGGGCTGGCATCGCAGGCGACGGCAAAGAGGCCGGGGGTCTCGAGTGCGACGGCGGTCTTGTTGCCTGGGGCGGCGCAGAGGTCGAGGAATCTGTGGCCGGGGCGGAGGTCGAGAAGAGGGACGATCGCCTGGGCGCCGATGTCCATGATGCGCAGGCCGGGCGGCGGTCCGGAGGCGGCCAGAAAACAGCCGGGGAGGCCGGTGGGTTCGAGGCCGGGCGGAGGTTCGAGTGCGGGGGGGACGCGGACATAGCAGGGCGGAGTCTGAAGGGCGGCTTCGGCGGCGGCCTGGGCGGATTCGCGGCCAAACTGGCGCTGCCAGCGGGAGAGCAGCCACGCGGGCAGGCAGGCGTCGAGTTCGTCCGAAGGCCAGGTGGCGGGCAATGGGGGCAGACGGCGCAGGATGGCGTTGGCGAAACCCGCGGCGGAGCGCTTCCCGGCCTGTTTGACCAGTTCGACCGACTCGCTCACGGCGGCATGGGGAGGGATCCGGTCGAGGAATCGGAGTTGGTAGGCACCCAACTCAAGGGCGAGCCGGACCGGCGGATCGAGCGTTCCGGCGGGGCGGGCGGCGCGCTGGTCGAGGAGAAAATGCAGTTGGGGGCGGCGGCGCAAAACGCCGAGGACGAGTTCGGTAGCAAGGCCCGCGTCGCGGGGATCGAGGGCTGCGGTCCGTTCGGGCAGCAGGGTGGACGTCAATCCGCCGGCCTCCACTGCCAACAGAATTTCGAAGGCGGCGCGGCGGGAGGGACTCACGACTCTTATAATAGGGGTTTGGATCTTCAGAAGACCATTCTGCGCAAAGTGGGCGAGGCGATCGGCCGGTTCAACATGATCCGGGACGGGGACCGCGTCGCGGTGGGCTTTTCCGGGGGCAAGGATTCATTCACCCTGCTCGAGGCGCTGCTGCTGCTGCGGGACCGGGCGCCAATTGACTTCACCGTCTGTGCGTTCACCATCGAACAGGGCAAGTTTCTGAAGCCCGTCGCGCCCTTCGGAGAGTATCTGAAGGAGCGTGGTGTCGATTGGACCTACCGGGTGGATGATCCGTCGCTGCGGCTGCTGAGTGAGAAGCCGGACCATGGCTGCGACCTGTGCAGCCGGTTCCGGCGCCGCGCCGTGTATGAAGTGGCGCGCGATCTGGGCGCGAATGTGGTCGCCTTCGGCCACACCGCGGACGATTTCTGCGAAGCGTTTCTGCGCAACGCCATGTTCACGGGCAAGTTGAGCGCGTTGCCTCCGGTCACCCATTCGCGCAAGAAAGAGTTCCGGCTCATCCGGCCGCTGGTCTACGTGACGGAGGACCTCACGCGCGCCTACGCCGGCCAGACCGCCGCGCCGGTGATCCCCTGCGGATGCTCGCTGAAGACCGGGACCGTGCGCAAGTCGCTGCGGGGCATGTTCGAGGAACTCGAACAGGACTATCCGTTTTTGAAGCAGACCTTGCTGACCGCGATGGGCAACCTGGAAACCAGCCGTCTTCTCGATTTGCGCTATCTGGATGTTGAACAGACGGAGGCCGATCGGAAGGTGGGTGTGGCGTTCCCAATGCTGGAGGAGGAAGCGTTTATCGACGGATAACGCCAGCGAACAGGATGAGAGATACTGACCATTGGCCACGCCAGGCCGCAGCCGGGGACAACTGAACCGACCATGAGATTCCTTCCGCGCGAAGTCAAATTCTTCGAGTACTTCCTCGAACAGGCGAAGATCATCGTCAAATCGGCCCAGTTGCTGCACAGCAGCGCGATCGAGGGCCCGGAGTCGCTCCGTCATGCGGCTCAGGAGATCACACGTCTGGAAACGAAGGGCGACGAGATCATCCATGAAGTCTTTACGAGGCTGAACCAGACGTTCATCACTCCGATCGACCCCGAGGACATTCACTCGCTGGGTTCCTGCCTGGATGATGTCCTCGATGCGATCGAAGAATCCGCCCACCGGATTGTGGCGTACCGGGTGGATCCGATCCCGCCCGCGGTGGTGGATCTCTGTGGGGTCATTGAAAATTGCGCGATCGTACTCGTGAAGGCCTTCGAGGCTCTGGCGGCCGACAAACCGATGCTGGATCACTGCATCGAGATCAACCGGCTGGAGGACCATGCCGATGTCCTGGTCCGCGCGGCCATCGCCGACCTGTTCGAGAACGAGAAGGATCCCATCGCACTTATCAAGCTGAAAGAGATTTACGAGTACCTGGAAGGCGCGACCGACAGCGCCGAAGACGTGGCGGACGCGCTCCAAAACGTGATCGTGAAGAACAGCTAGCAGGCGAAAGCGATGGACAGCGTCTTACTCCTGGTGATCGTCATCGTGACGCTCGCCCTGATCTTCGACTACATCAACGGCTTTCACGACGCGGCGAATTCAGTGGCGACGATCGTGGCCACGCGCGTCTTGACGCCATTCCAGGCCGTGTTGTGGGCGGCGTTCTGGAACTTCGTCGCGGCGATTCCCCTGCTCTACCTGCACGAGGCGGGCGTGGCGAAGACCGTTGGCGCGGGGATGGTCAACTTGAGCTTCGTCACCGAGATGGTGATCATGGCCGGCCTGGTGGGGGCGATCGTCTGGAACCTGTTGACCTGGTACTACGGCATTCCATCCAGTTCATCTCACGCGCTGATGGGCGGCTATGCGGGGGCGGCGATCGCCAAAGTGATCGCCACGGTGGGTTTTGGCGCAGTGCGGGAGGCGCTGGTCTGGAAGGGCTGGATCATCACGATCAGCTTCATTTTCATTGCGCCGCTGCTCGGCCTGGCTTTGGCCTATGTTCTGATGACCATGATCCACTGGATCTTCCGCAAGAGTCCGCCCAAGAAGATGGACCACTGGTTCCGGCGGCTGCAACTGGTCAGTGCCGCGGCATTCAGTTATTCCCACGGAGCCAACGACGCGCAGAAGACGATGGGGATCATTGCCGGCGTGCTGGTGACGGCGGGCTACATCGACGAATTCCGGGTGGATTGGTGGGTGGTGTTGTCGGCCCACGCGGCCATCGCTTTGGGTACCATGTCGGGCGGTTGGCGCATTGTGCACACCATGGGCGGCCGGCTGACGCGCCTGAAGCCGCGTGGCGGGTTCGCCGCCGAGACCGCCGGCGCCATCGCCATTCTCTTCCCCACGTTCCTCAAGATCCCGGTTTCGACTACCCACGTCATCACCGGCGCCATTGCGGGTGTCGGATCGATTCAGCGCGTGAAGGCGGTCCGTTGGGGTCTGGCCACCAATATCCTGTGGGCCTGGATTCTCACTCTGCCCTGCTCCGCGCTGGTGGGCGGGCTCACTTTCCTGCTGATTTATTGGACGACCGGCCGGGCGTAGCGGCGCTGGCCGGCAGGGGCCGTTCGGGCCGGGCGCTGAATTTGAGAAGCAGCGGCACGAGAGCGGTCAGTGTGCCGAGCAGCGTGATCGGCGGCAGTCCTCCCTGCCACTTGGCGGGGGTCAACCAGCCTTGCCAGCCCATGAAAGCGCAATGGGCGGCGGTCAGGGCCAGGGTCCAGTAGCCCGCGCGCTGCCAGCGGATCCAGCGGACATCCCCCAATTCGGTGCGCACGCCCGGCACCGTGGCGATGCCGGGCAGCGCCAGGATCACAACCGCCCCGACCCCCGCCAGCAAAGCCGCGCCGGCGGAAGCCGTCAACTGCGGTCCCGAATAGAACTTGGCGTAGTAGGCGGGCGAAAGAAGGCTGAACGACATCAGGATGTGCGCGAAGGACAGAAAGAGGCCCAGCACGCCCAGATGGCGGGCCGCGGGTTTGTTCCAGCGCAGGTAGGCCAGCGCGAGCAAGGTGACGGCGCTCCAGCTGATGGCTTTGTTCAGCACGTAGAGTGGGAGCTGGGCCCAGGGGACATCGCCAAAAACGTGATACCGAAGGATGCTGTAACAGGAAGTCAGGGTGAGGATGAGAATCAGGGTTGCGGACGGGGTCATGGAGTTCGAAGGCGGTACAAAACGCAGAAAGATGTTTTGCCGATCATCTCATAGTCGCCGGCCCACGCGGAGAAGCCGCTGAGTTTGAAGAAGGCCAGGCGCGGATTGAGCGGGCCGAGGCCGTCGATGATCACCTGAGGGCGGGGTTGGCGTCCCAATGCTGTACGATGCCGGATCGCGAGTTCGGGAAAGGTGACTGTCGAATCGGTCAGGTGGCGGTCGGCCAGAACGCCCGACAGCGGCTGCGAATCAAGAAACCTTGTGGCGGCGGGCAGTTGGGTGAAGACGAACAGTTCCGGGCGATACCCCCAGACGAGCAGCGTGTCGCCAGGCCGCTGCAACGGCGCGAGGAGAGTGGCGGCCGCGCGGGAGTCACGCTCCAGAGCCAGGTCGCGCCAGGTGGACGGCCGCACTCCCAGTGCATCCAGTGCCAGGTCGCCGTAACGCGGGGCATAGCGGACCAGCGGAACGAGCAACAGCAGCGTGGCCGCCGCCAGCGTGCGGCGCGGCAATCGCGCCAGACCACAAGCGCCAATCACCGCCACCGCAGGCAGCAGATGAAAGAAATACCGGGGAAAGAACCGGGCGCCAAGTGCGACTCCGGCCAGCGAGATCAGCAGCCAGCCAGCCAGACGCGCACTTTCCCGGTCGCGCCGTTGCCAGAACCAGATCGCCGCGCCGGCCGCCAGCGCGCCATGCATGCCGGCCCAGTTCAGCGTCCGGCGGAGCCCCTCGCTCCAGGGGTTGTCCACGAATGTCTCCCGCGAGTAAACACCGCCCCAGGCCCACACCTGCTCCCAGTACGGCCCCAGCGCGCCCACCGAGGCCAAACCGGCCGCCGCGAGAATCTGCACGCCCAGGCAGCCCGACAGCAACCGGTGCGCCGAGCGCCACTGCCACAATCCACAAGCCACCAGGACCAGCGCGGCCTTGCTGTTCAGCAGCAGTCCGGCGCCACACAGCAACCCCGCCGCAAACGGCCACCCGGCCGCGGCACAGCCGATGGCCGCAAGATGCAGCGGGACCAGAAGCAGATCCGGCGTCAGGGCCATCACCGCCGAAGGCACCCCGAAATTGAGAAAAAAGGCCAGCAATGCGGCCGCCAGTGCGGCTTCGCGTTCCCCGGCCAACCGCCGGGCGGCAAACCACGCCGACGCCGCGCTCAGCGTCACGAATACCGCCCCCGCGAGACGCAGCGCCCAGCCTTCCGCCGCGCCCCAAAGCAGGTACAGCAATGGAAACAGGGGCGGTTTGTCGAACCACAGGTCCCGGTACAGCACGCGGCCCCGTAGCATTTCGAGCGCCGCCGCGCTCGGGTAAGCTTCCTCCACCCACAACACACCCGCGTGGCAAAGCCGCAGCAACAGCGAGACGCCGAGGATCACCGCAAACAAGACACTGGGACGGACACGATCCATTCGCCCGCAAATTGTCTCACGTCCGGGTAGTCTGGGGTAGAGTGCCTGTCATCGACATCAGCCGCGAGCGCGCCGGAAAACGCCTCGATCACGTCCTCGCCGAGGAATTACCGGAATTCAGCCGCGCCCGGCTTCAGGAGTGGATTGACTCCGGCCGCGTGCTCGTGGACGGGCGCCCCCGCAAAGCCTCCCACAAGCTCCGCGGCGGCGAGCGGATCGACGTCGAACCCGCTCCGCTCCGCCCTCTGCGCGCCGAACCCGAAGAGATCCCCCTCGATATCCTCTTCGAAGATGACGACCTGATCGCCATCAACAAGCCCGCCGGTCTCGTCGTTCACGCGGGCGCCGGCCGCGAATCCGGCACGCTTGTCAACGGCCTGCTGCACCATTTCGGAACCCTTTCCGGCGTTGGGGGCGATCTGCGCCCGGGGATTGTCCACCGCCTCGACGCCGGCACCAGCGGCGTCCTCCTCGTCGCCCGCCACGACGCCGCTCACCGCGCTCTCGCCGCCCAGTTCGCCGGCCGGACCGTTGAAAAGATCTACTGGGCCCTTGTCGAACGCGAGATGAAGGCCGAATCCGGTGTCATCGACAAGTCAATTGCCCGCGATCCTGTCCGCCGGACCCGGATGACCGCCCGCCTCGCCACCGGCCGCGCCGCCCACACCGAATTCCTGGTCATGCAGCGCTTCCGCGGCTTTACCCTGCTCGAAGTGCGCATCGGCACCGGCCGGACCCACCAGATTCGCGTCCACCTCGCCAGCATTGGGCACCCCGTCGCCGGAGACCCCCTCTACGGCGCCAAGTCGCAACCCGGCCTCGGCCGGCCCTGGCTCCACGCCCGCCGCATCGCCTTCGACCACCCCTCGACCGGCAACCGGATGGTGATCGAAGCCCCCCTCCCTTCCGAACTCGCCGCCTGGCAGGCGCGGCTTCCTTCCGCAGCCCCTCTTGTTTAGTAGTTTCAGACTTGTTTGACTGAAATGATCGCTGCCATTATACTGGTGGCCTCGGAGGAGGAACAATGAAGACCTTTGTTTTCAGTACTTTACTGTTTTGTTTGCTCGGCGCGCAGACCGTGTCGGCAGGCTACATCTACCAGATCGACGATGGAAGCCCAGAGAATGACCTCGGTGTGTCCGGTGGAGGCTCCATGGCCTGGGGGAACCAATACAACGCCGTCTCGGGCGCTGAGTGGGTCACCCAGTTACACATCTACTTCTCTGCCAGCTCGTTCATCGGTTCTGCTGTCACCGCTTCAATCTACGCCGATCCCGACCAGAATGCCCACCCCAGCGATGCCATCCCGCTCGCAAACGCTCTTGGGGTCGCCAATGAAGGATGGACCATCTTCGCTTTCGAGTCGCCCGTCTACGTCGGACCCGCCGGCACCAGTTTTTTCGCGGTCGCCAGCACGGTGCACTCCAACGGTCAGCATCCCGCAGCGTTCGACCAGAGTTCGGATGCCTTGAGAAGCTGGGCGTCGCTCTCGGCCGATTTTGCCGAGGCCGGGAATATCTCGCTGGACTATGGCTACGCCGGCAACTTCATGATTCGAGCCGGGAGCGGCGAAGCCACGGGCGGTGAAATCCCCGAACCCGGAACCGCCGCGCTGCTCGCCGGCGCACTTCTCGTTCTCGGCGCGCTGGCCCGCCGCCGCTAGACCCTTCCCTGATCAGCGAATCTGGCCGTCGTCCCGGGCGCGGGTGCTCTCCAGCCTCCGCGCCCCGCTTGTGACCCGCCCCGCCCCCTTCCATAATGGAAGTACAATGACGCAATCCAGGAGAGCCTTCTGTGCCGGGTTGACTGCGCTCCCCCTCCTTCGCGGACAACAGCCGCCCTCCGACAGTGATCCCGTGATCACCCTCGATGTCACGCGCGTCAACCTCCTGTTCACCGTCTCGGACCGGCGTGGCCGGTTCGTCAATAACCTCAGCGCCGACGATTTCCAGGTTGTTGAACACAAGCGCCCCCAGAAAATACTCGAATTCGCCGCCGAATCCGACCTCCCCCTCCGCATCGGCCTCCTCGTTGACACCAGCAACAGCATCCGCGACCGCTTCAAATTCGAACTCGAAACCGCCAGCCACTTCCTCGAAACCGTCATCCGCAAAGGCCGCGACAAGGCCCTCATCTACTCCTTCGACAATCAGGCCGAACTCGTCCAGGACCTGACCGACGACGTCAACCTCCTCGGCAAAAAGCTCCGCTCCCTCCGCGCCGGCGGCGGCACCGCCATGTATGAGGCCATGTACCTCGCCTCCCGCGACCACCTCATGCAGGACCAGCCCCGGCACAAATACCGCCGCGCCCTCATCATCATCGGTGACGGCGATGATAATGCCAGCCGCTTCTCCCGCGATCAAGCCCTCGAAATGGTCCACAAGGCCGATGGCGTCATCTACTGTATCTCCACCAACCAGACCGGCATGAACAACATCGGTGACAAGACCCTCAAGTATTTCGCCGAGGAAACTGGCGGCCAGGCCTTTTTCCCCTTCAAAGCCCAGGACCTCGCCCAGGACTTCGAGAACATCGCCAACGAACTCCGCAGCCAGTACAGCATCCTCTACCGGCCCGAACCGCTCATCACCGACGGCAAATACCACCCTATCCTCGTGCGCGTGCGGAACCAGCGGGGGCTGGTGGTCCGCTCGCGCAAAGGATACTACGCGCCTCTCTCGATGTAGAGGCTCAGAAGCTCAGCTTCATCCCCGCCGTCGCCCACAGGCGTGGCGTCCGGAAGCCGTCTTCGTAGTAACGTTGGTTCAACACGTTCTCCGCCCGCAGGAAGAACCGCAGGTTCTTCCCTTCGCCGGCCGGTAGCGTGTAGCTGACCGCCGTGTCCAGCTTCCGGGGTCCATCGAACCGGTATGGCCGTGTACCACCGCCTACGAAGAACGTCCCGCTCAGGTAGCTCGACCCGCCCAGGAAGTCCGCCGTGATCTGCCAGCGCCGCGTGATCTGCTGCGTCGCCACAATGGTCACCGCGTGCGGCAGCACCCGGATCGTCCGGACATTGCCGTCCAGCAGGATCGGCTTCCGCTCAATCGCATTGGTGTAAACGTAGGACCCCTGCACCAGTAGTTGCCGCGCCGGACGCGCTTCGCCCGTGATTTCCACTCCGCGCGCCAGGCCGCCTCCCGTGTTCACGTACCCGCCCCACCGGCCGAACGGATCGTTGCTTAGACTCGAGAACCCGATGATCGATTGCAGCCGCGTGTAGAAATACGTAGCCCCCAGCCGGTAACGCGAATTGGAGAAGTACTGATCCAGTCCGAAATCAAACGCCACTGTCCGCTCCGGCGCCAGTCGCGGGTCCCCGTAGGCGCTGAATGCCCCGAAGAAAAACGACGTCCCCAACCGCTCGTACAACGACGGCGCCCGGTAGCCGTTCCCAATGTGCGCCCGCAACTTCGTTCCGCTGCGCGGAAACATGTATGCCAGCGACGCGTCGCCCGTGTAGGCGTTCGGCGGCGTCTCGAGCGCCGCGCCTCCATATTGCGGCGCCCCGCCCGTGAAGGTGGGCCGGTCCAGCTGGAATCCCTGCCAGCGCCCGCTCAGGTTCACCAGCAACCGGTCGCTGAAGAATCGCAACTGATCCTGGACATAGATGGCGTGGCTCCGCTGCCGGACTCCCGTCCGCGCATTCACCCGCGATGCCAGATCCGGGTTCTCATCCGTCGCCAGGTTGTCGTACTCCTCACCCTCCCACTCATAACCCACGGAAAGCAGATTCGTTCGCGCCAGAGCCACGTCCAGGCGCCCCTGCAGCGTGTCATACTGCCCGTCATACCGGTTCGACGAGCCGAATCCCGATTGAAAACCCACGCCCGCCGGACCATTGCGGTTGTCCCGCTCCGATCGCAGATGATGGTATGCCACCCGGTAACTCGCCCGCGGCGCAATCTGTTGCGTCCAGGCGAGCACTGTCGATTGGAACAGTCCCTCCCGGCGCGAGTCGGGGTCAAACAAATGCGGGGCAAACGTCGCACCGCCCCATTCCACCGGCAATCCCTGCTCCAACCGCCGGACCTGCTCCCTCGGCAGGGCTACCGCCCGCACCTGCCCGTTGCCCGCAGGCAGATTGCCTTCCGGCGCCGCCATTGGGTTTGAATTCACCCCAATCGTGCTCAGGTTGCCCATGAACCGCGCCGAAAGCGACGAAGTCGCCGTCGGCCTCCACTGAGCGAATCCCTGCCAGCCCGAATTCCGCACCGACTCGATCCCGTCCACCCCGCCATTGACATTCAAATGCGCCACGCCCGCGCTGTATTGCAGGCGATTCTCCTTCGCTCCACCCGACATCCGCGCCAGCCCGCGTCCCACTCCCAATCCCCCGCCTTCGCCCGAAATCTCCCCCCGCATCCGGCCCCCACCCTGGTCCGTCACCAGGTTGATGACCCCCCCCAGCGCGTTCGATCCGTACAGCGACGAACCCGTCCCCCGCAACACCTCCACCCGGTCGCTGTTCACCAGCAGCAGGTCACCCAGAAACGCCGTTGCGTCGGCCTGCACCGACCCCGCGTCCCGAAAGCGCATCCCGTCAATCGTCAGCGACGTGTCATACGCACGCAATCCGCGCGTCAGGATCCGCACGAAACTCCCCGGCCCCCCCAACTGCTGCACCCGCACCCCCGGCGCCACCCGCAACGCCTCGCTCACCGTGACCTCCCCCCGCCGTTCCAACGATTCCGCGTCCAGCACGTCCATCGCTTTCGCCGCCTCATCGGCGAACAGGGGCGTACTCGACGCGGTAATCAACACCTGCGAAGTCAACCGCTCGATCTCCAGCGTCAAATCCAGCGTGGCCAACGCGGGAATCGTCACCGGCGCCGGGTTCACCTGATCGAGGCCCGCCATGCGCGCCTCCACCAGATAATCCCCCTCCGGCAACCGGTCAAACCGGTACCCGCCCCCGGCATCGCTCGTCGCGCCGCGCACCAGATCCTGCGTCCGCGAATACAGGCGCACCGATGCGCCCGCAACCGCGCCGCCCGCCGGGTCCAGAACCCGTCCGGTCAATGAATGAGTCTTCGCATCCTGGGCGGACATCGCCAGGACGCCAGTCAAAATGATGGCGAATGATCGTATCATCGCGCTCCTCCCTCGAGAGCTGCATTGTCAATTTCCGGCCGGAGTGGCCGGGCGGCGGGCAGGTCTTCGGACTTGCGGGCACTCCTCGGAAACTTGCGCTTCCGGAGGCGGATCTACTGGCCGCGGCTTCCCAGTCCCTTGGGGGGACCAGTGCCTTTGGGGCGGCGGTCGTTCCCGCTTACCGCTGCGGGGCAGTCCCGGTTTCTCACCGGGTTCCCTCTTCGCGACCGGCACACTCGCCGGCCGACCCATCGCCCCTTGATCTTAGACCCGGGGGTCCTTTTCTGTCAAACTGAAGCCGCGCACAGCCTCTCTCAAAGCCCGCCCCAAACTCCCTGCATCCGCACCCCCAAATCCCGCATCTTCCAGTACATGAACCGGCTCCTCGCCCTCTCTGCCCTCGTTTTCACCATGTCTCATCCTTCCCCTGCCGCCAACACCGTCCACGAATTTGAAATGAAGGCGATCGACGGCAAGCCTGTCTCGCTCGCCACCTACAAGGGCAAGGTCGTCCTTTTCGTCAACGTCGCCAGCAAATGCGGCTACACCCCCCAGTATTCCGGCCTGGAATCTCTCTACAAGAAGTACAAAGATCAGGGCTTCGTCATCGTCGGCGTGCCCGCCAATAACTTTGGCAGCCAGGAACCCGGCACCGACGCCGAAATCGCCCAGTTCTGCTCCCGCACCTACAACGTCACCTTCCCGATGCTCTCCAAAGTCTCCGTCAAAGGCTCTGACATGACCCCGCTTTACGGATTCCTCACCGGCGCCAAAGGCGGCGATGTGAAGTGGAACTTCACCAAATTCCTCGTCGGCAAGGACGGCAAGGTCATCGAGCGCTTCGAACCCGGCGTCGCCCCGGAATCTCCTCAGCTCACCTCCGCCATCCAGCAAGCTCTCAAGTAGCCATTCCTTCTCTGCTACTGTATGGGTGGGACCGATCCTGAGCCGGTCCCACCCTTTCTCTTTTCATGGCACGGATCCTCATTACTGGCGGCGCCGGCTACATCGGCGCCCACACCACCCACTTCCTCCTCCGCCTCGGTCACGACGTCGAAGTCCTCGACGACCTCTCCAAAGGCTACGCCCACAATGTCCCCGCCGGCCGCCTCCACCAGTTCCGCCTTCAGGACCAGGACCGCCTCGCCCAACTGCTCGCCTCCAAACCCTTCGACGCAGTCATCCACTTCGCCGCCTTCATCGCCGTCGGCGAATCCGTTCGCGAACCCGCGCGCTACCTCGCCAACAACACCGGCGGCAGCCTCGCCCTCCTCGAGTGTCTCCAGCAGGCCGGAGTCCATCGCCTCGTCTTCTCCTCCACCGCCGCCGTTTACGGCGATCCCGCCTCCGTCCCCATCCCGGAATCGGCGACCCTCGCCCCTGTCAACCCCTACGGCGAGTCGAAATTGATGGTTGAAACCGCTCTCGACTGGCTTGCCCGCTGCACGCCCTTCCGCTTCGTCGCCTTGCGCTACTTCAACGCCTGCGGCGCCATCGCTGAATATGGCATCGGCGAGGAACACGAACCCGAAACCCACTTGATCCCTCTCGTCTTCCGCGCCATCCGCACCGGAGAGCCGATCACGGTTTTTGGCAACGATTACGACACCCCCGACGGCACCTGCATCCGCGACTACATCCACGTCGGCGACCTGGCCTCCGCCCACGCCTCCGCCCTGGACCACCTCCTCGCCGGTGGCCATGGCGGCAGTTTCAACGCAGGCACCGGCCAGGGTTTCTCCGTCCTCGAAGTCATCCGCGCCGCCGAGCGCGTCACCGGCCGCCCGGTCCCGTTCCAGTTCGGCCCCCGCCGCGAAGGCGACCCCCCCGCTCTCGTCGCCGATTCTTCCCGCCTTCAGCGAACCCTCGACTGGCGCCCCCGGATCACCGCCCTCGACGACATCATTGCCAGCGCCTGGGCCTTCGACCACCACCGTTTCGGCCCCCCCGGCGGCCGCCCTGTGTAACCATTCACCCCCCTCGCGCGCCTACGCAGCAGAGGCCGTGCGTCCGAACGGGCGTTCGTTGCGTCTATTAGGATAGAGTTTGAATGGCCTCACCGGCTCATTCGCCCCGTCCCTGCGTTGTTTGAGGAGTCCCCGATCAGCATGTCTTCGATGACCAATCCGGAATCCGGCCCCCCGGCAGCCCCCGAGACCACCCCCAAGCGCGGTCTCTTCCGCCAGTTAGTCCCCTACCTGACGCTGGTCGCCATCGGCGCGGGCATCCTGCTGTTCATGAACTATCTCAATCAGCAGAAAGCGAAACAGGCAGCCGCCGCCGTCCAGACCACTTACAAGATCGCGACGGCCACTCGCGGTGACCTGAACCTCAAGGTCCGCCTCAACGGCGTCACCACCGCCCGCGACTATGCTGATATCGTCGCCCCCCGCCTCCGCGGCCGTGGCATGGAACGCGGCATGAATATCCTCAAGCTCGCCCCCGCCGGGTCCATCATCCAGGCGGGAGAACTCGTCGCCGAACTCGATGCCCAGACCCTCAAGGATCGCATCGATGACGAGCGCGACAACCTCGACCAGCGTGAGAACAATGTCAAGAAGCTGAAAGTCCAGCAGGAACTCGACATGGAGAACCTCCGCCAGACTCTCCGCGTCGCCAAGTCCGAGCTCGATAAGGCCGAACTCGATTTCCGCATCTCCGAAGTCAGAACCCCCGTCGATCAGGAACTGCTCAAACTCGCTGTCGAAGAGGCCAAAGCCCGCTACGAGCAACTCAGCAAGGACGTCGCCCAGAAGGAAATCTCCCAGCGTGCCGACATGCGCATCACCGAGATCGAACTCCAGATCTCGAAGAGCGATCTCGAACGGTACACTCGCGATCTCAGCCGCTTCTCCATCCGTGCGCCCATGACCGGCATGGTCGTCATGCAGACCATCAATCGCCCCGGCGGCGACCAGCAGCAGATCCAGGAAGGCGATACCGTGAATCCCGGCCAGCCCTTCATGAAGATCGTTGATGTCTCCAGCATGCAGGTCGAAGGCACCATCAACCAGGCCGAATCGAGCCACTTCCGGATCGGTCAGTTTGCCACCGTCGGTCTGGATGCCTTCCCGGGCGCCGCCTTCCGTGGTCAGGTTCACTCGATTGGCGCTCTTGCCACCCAATCCGGCCGCCAGCAATATTACATCCGTAACGTCCCCATCCGCGTCCAGATGTTACAGTTTGATCAGAGAGTCATTCCCGACCTGACCGCTTCCGCGGATGTTGCTCTCGAAGCGCAGGAGAATGTCCTCATGGTGCCCGCCTCCGCTGTTACGGTAGAGAAAGGTGCTTCTTATGTTTCGGTCCAGGGCCCGAAGGGCTTTGAACGCCGCGAAGTGAAGACCGGCTTGAACAACGGAACCCACGTCGCCATCCTCGACGGGCTCCAGGAAGGAGATAAAGTTCGGTTTAATTAGAGTCGACGTCAAACCGTTCTTCTCAGTCGAATGCCAATATCTGCCGCCCCCTCCGTTCAGCAGCCTGCCCCCCAACCGCCCATTGCGCCTCAGGCGCCTCCCAGCCATCCGTGGCGCACCGCGGCCATCTGGGGCATCATCGTCCTCATCGCTGCTGGTGGCCTCTTCCTGTCCCGCTATCTCGACCAGAAGGCAGCCGAGCGGGCGCAAGCCGCCCTTCCGGCTGCCCGCTTTGCCGAAGTGCGCCGCGGCGCCCTTGAACGCACAATTCGTCTCGAAGGCGTTACCAGCGCCACCCGTGGCTTCATCGTCACGGCGCCCCGTCTCTCCATGCCCGAGAGCGGCCAGCAGATGCTCATTCTCTCCCTGCCCGTCTCGGGTTCCCGCGTCACCGAAGGCTCCACCATCGTCGAACTCGACTCCCAGGCCCTCCGCGATCACATTGACGACGTTCGCGATACCGTTCAGGTTCGCGAGAATGCGGTGACCAACCGCAAGGTCGAAATCGAACTCGCCTCCGAGGCGCTCCAGCAGCGCTTGCGTGTCGCCCAGGCCGCCGTGGAAAAAGCCCGCCTCGACCTCCGCACGAGCGAAGTCCGCAGCGCGATCGTCCAGCAGCGGATGATCCTCGCCGCCGAAGAGGCCGAAGCCAACCTCGAACGCCTCCTCCAGGAGATTGAGATCTCAGCCGAATCGAACCGCGCCAACCTCCGGACTGCCGAAATCGCCCACGAACTCGAACTGCTGCACGTGAACCGTCACCTCAAGGACTTGCCCCGCTACACCATCAAGTCGCCCATGGACGGTCTCGTCATTCTCAGCACCACCCGGACCCGCGGCGGCGAAGAGTCCACCATCAAGAACGGAGACCAGGTCCGCCCTGGCCAGCCTGTCGTTCGCGTCGTCGATACCTCCTCGCTACAGCTGGAAGCCCCCGTCAACCAGACCGACGCCGCTCTCTTCGAGGTCGGTCAACTCGCCACCGTCGGCTTCGACGCCTACCCGGGTATCGAATTCCGCGGCCGCGTCACTTCCATCGGCGCCCTCGCCTCCATGCCCGGACGCCGGGAACAGTTCTATGTCCGGACCGTCCCCGTCCGCCTTGAACTGCTCGACCACGATGACCGCATCCTCCCCGACATGACCGCCTGGGCCAACGTTGCCGTTGAACGCGAGGAAGACGTCCTGATTGCTCCCGCCTCCGCCGTGGAAGAAAGGGGCGGCAAACACTACCTCTATGTGGAAGGCGCCAAAGGCCTTGACCGCCGCGAAGTCCGCCTCGGCTCCATGAGCAACACCGAAGTCGCCATCCTCGACGGAGTCCAGGAAGGCGAGCGCGTCCGCATCAATTAATCCTCCAGATCCAACTCGACGCGGTTCCGCCCCGCCGGGAGCAGCGTCGTCCCTTTCGCCGTCCGCGCAATCGCCCTTGTCTTGCTCTCGTATTCGATCACGAGCTTGCTTCCTGTCTCTTTCACGCCGATCAGCCGGCCGTTGAAATCCAGCAGAATCCGCCCCGCCGGCCCCTCGCAGTTCTCCACCACCGATCGCCCCTCAGGCAGCAGAATTCTCGATTCATCTCCCGCCGGCCAGCGCTGCCCGTTCACCCGCGCGCAGCCCGGCCAGCGCAGCGCCGTCTCCCGGCCGGCTTCGATCTCCACTGTCTCTCCGGTCACCCGCAGCGTCCGTGGCGCAGAGGCCGCTCCCGCCAGCCACGGCCAGTCCACCCCGGCTATCGAGTTCTCGAAGTACAGAGCCACCCGCGGAAAAGCCACCGCCGCCCGGTGCACCAGTTGCAGAAACTCCATCCCCGTCTGCTGCTTCGTCGGATACACGTCCTGATACCGCTCCACGATGTTGAGGTCGATCGCCAGTAACCCCGGCTTGCGCGTCAAAGGCTGATACCGCCGCCCGATCTCGGCATAGCGCTCCGGACCCAGGTGCCAGACGGTCGCCGGGTCCTCAATGAGGAACGTCACTCCGCGCTTCTCCGCTTCCGGCAGCAGGCGCGCGGCATCGGCGCCCAGTTTGTCGCGCATCGACAGATCGAAACGGTCGTCGATGTGGGTCAACACCAGATCCAGATGGGGCTTCGTCTGCTTCAGGGCCACCAGGCGGTCCAGCCATTCCACCTGCAGCCGGTGCGCCAGCGCCGCCCGGAAATCGAGGAACAAACGCAGTTTGGAGGCGTTTTTTGCATCAAATAGCGCCACCGGGTCCACATTCTCTGCGCGTTTGAACGCTTCCCGGACGTCCTCGTTGAACGGAGTGAATCGCGCCGGACTCGCCGCGCCTTCGAGTGACTCGAAGTACAGTTCGCCCAGGTTCAGTCCGTCCCAGTCGAACCGCCCGGTCAGTTCATCGAGCCCTCTCGCCACTGCGGCGGCGCAGTCTTTGTTCAGTAGATTCATCAGCTTGCGCCAGTCGAGGTGGGCGTCCTGCAGCGTACCGGTCTTCTCCCGCCACTCCGGGTGCTCCTCCCAGAACCGCTCGCTGACGTGGGGAAACTCGATCCAGGCGTAAACCAGAATCGCGTTGCGGTGGCACGCCTCGATCAGATCCCTAAGATATTGATCCCGTTGATGATCCGCCTCCCAATAGTGCCACGCCGCGACATGCAGCGCGGACACTCCGCCAGCCCGCCAGCGCTTCGCGAGGAACTCCGGGTCCGCCCGGAGCCGGTAGGACGAATCAAAAAACACCCAGAGGTCGCGGGCTTCCGCCAGGGGCGCGGCGCCAAGCGCGCCAAGTGCCTGAATCAGATAGGGATAGCGCTCGAAACCCTCCTCCCCCAGAGTGGTGGCGGTCCAGAGCAGGATCCGGTCCTGCTCCCGCCATCCGGCCGCCAGAGGAGCGCCCGTCCAGCGCTCACGGGTGAACACCCGGGCCTTTTCGGGCAGCTTAAACACGGGCAAAGTGAGCGGTTTCTGCCACAGAATGCGCAGATTGGGGTCGAATTCGTCCGTCACGGATCGGACTTCCACCCGTTTCGCCGTTGAAGTGATGCCATGGTCCGGCGCCTCGCCGGTCAAGTGGGTGGCCTCGACATGGCCGAAGCCCGCGGCGGCGAGGACCGAGGCGAGAACGGCTTCAGCGGCTGAAGGCATACCAGACTCCCGCGCGGACGTCCCAGAAGTTCGGACCCAGTGGATTGAAGCGGTTACGAAGCATGACCCCGCGCAACACATCCCCGCGCAGCATCAGGCCGGGCGGCAGACCCGGGAAGCGGAGGCGGACGCCGGGACCGGTTTCGACGAAGTTGGCCCAGAATTCGCGCCGGGTGTCGGCCGTAATATTCAGATTCCAAAGCATTTGGACCTGCCAGTTCTCCCCGGCGAGCGAATGGCCGGCCCGTGTCTGCGCGTAGGTCAGCAGATTGCTTCTGAAGCGCGAGAGCCAGACAGTGTCGAAACCGGTTTCCAGCAGGCGTCCACCCCGGTTCATGGCCACGCCAGGCCCCCAACCGCGCAGGAAAGCCACGCCGCCCCGGTAGTCAGGGATCGCGGCGCCTCCATCAATGCGGCGGCCGAGATAGCTGATTGCCTGGCCGGCCTCGCCCCAGGCGGAGAACCCGCCGCCGAGCGGAGCGCGTAGCCCGACGCCCAAAATCACCGCGGTTTCAGAGAGGTACGCGGGATACAACGGGTTCTGTCCGGTCCGGCCACCCTCGCCCTGGGTGTCGGCGATCAAGCGGGCGGACAGGTAAGGGCGGAGGCGGGTGCCGCGCAGTTTCCACTCGCCCTTGGTCTGGGCATAGAACAGACCGCTCGACCAGCGGGAGGAGTAGAACGGCAGCGTCCAGGTGGTGACCTGAAAGCCGCCCGATGAAGAGCGGAGGCGGCGGTAGTCGCGGGCGGCCTCGCGCGCGGCGAAGGATTCGCCGGAGCGGCGGGCGCGGTCGAACCAGACAAGCGCTTCCTGGTCGTCCCCGGCCTGGTTGTAGGCCCGGGCGAGGCCGAGCATCACTTCCGCGTCAGCGGGATCTTCTTCGTGGGCGACCCGGAAGTAGCGAATGGCGTCGGGCAGGTAGCTCTTTTCGAGGCTCCGGAGGCCCATTGTGCGAGCAGGGACCTCGCCGGTCAGCAGTTCGAGTTGCCGGCGGGCGCTCTCGTCTCCCGGTGCGGCAAGCAGGAGGCGGCGCAGTTGGGCGATCGCGTCCTCCGGACGGCCCAAAGCGAGCAAAAAGTAAGCAAATTCACGCCTCAACAGGGCATTGGAAGGGTCAATTTCGAGTGCTTCCTCGAACTCGTAAGCATAAGGATACCGTTCCGGGAGCAGTTCACGGGCAGCTTCGGACACCCGCGTTTCCGACGAACGCGAAGCCGCCAGCAGCAGCGCGATGGCTTCGCGGCGCTGATCCTGCTGCTGCAAGACCCGGGCCAGATCGATCATCAATTTGCGGTTTTCTCGCCGCAGGCGCCACGCTTCGCGGTAATGAGTGGCTGCAAGTGCGAGTTCGTCTCGCTTTTCGGCGAGTCCGGCGAGTTCTTCGTGGGAGGACCACTGATGGGGGTCGGCCGCAAGGTTGGCCTGCCAGCGGCGGATGCCTTCCTGGAGTGGACGGTCAATGTTTCCAAAGGCTTGGGTGGCAGTCTGGCGGATTTCGGGCGTGGCCCCTTCGGTGGAGAGGCGGAGGAAAGTCCGGCGGGCGGCGGTTTCTCGCTTGGTTTCAAAGCAGAGAAACGCGTATTCGAGTGCGGTTTGGTGATCGTCCGGGGCGGATTTGAGCACCACTTCGAACTCGTCGCGGGCCTGCTCCCTTTCGCCGGCGCGGAGGAGGGTGTAAGCGAGATCCTTGCGCCAGGTGGTCTGGGCCGGATCGGCGGCAAGGGCGTCACGGAAGTTGGCGATGGCTTCCGGGTAGTTCCTGGCTCGGAGGGCCTGGTATGCACGATGGGCGGAATCCGCGCCGCCGCCGGCGGGGGCGAGGAGGAGGCAAAGGAGAAGCAATTGGGCCATCACAGGTATAGTGCGTGCCGGACAGGAATCCTCTCACCCCCGGGTGGTAGAAGGGAGTAGAAATCTCTCGGTGAGGGACGCCGGGGAGGATCGGGGCGGAGTGAGTCCGAGGGGGGAAGATGCAATAAGTTATCAATTCGTTGCGTGGAGCGGAGCGCGGTCACACCGGGCTCCATTGGGCCTGAAGTGCGGCCCGGGAGAGGTGTTTTCTGGTTCAGTGTCGCTGTAAAGAGTTGCTAAATAGGCACTTGTTGTGCACATCAGGCTATGCCAGGCAATACAGGACCAAAAATGTCCATGAATATTGACAGGTTTATCTAGATGCAATAGACTTGCATAAGATGATCCCGGTCGCGGTTGTCAGCAAGCCGGGGTTCACATCGGGGAAAGCAAATGCACAACGGGTCTCTGTTTTACATTAAGTTATTTATTTACATCATGATGCTCGTGGCGCCGGCGGCCGCGCAGACCATCCGGGGCAGGGTGACGGACCCGGACGGGGCTGCTCTGGCTGGCGCTCAAGTCCAGATCATCGAGACGTTGCAGATTACTTTCACAAATGCGGAAGGTGAATATGAGCTTCAGGGGATCAAGCCCGGCCGGCACACGTTGAAGCTGACTTCGCAAAACTTCGAGCCGGTTCAGGTGCTCGTACTGGCGCCGGCGTCGGGCGAAGTTGAAACAAATTTGCAGTTCCGGAACATCCGGGCGGCAGTTACATCGATGGAAGTCGTGGGCGAATCGGTGGATGCCCTTCTGGAGACGCCGGGTTCGGTCTTCCTGCTCGACCGGCGGGAGGTTCGCGAGTCGCATCCAATGGATGCAAATGAGGTTTTGAGGCGGATACCGGGCGTGGTGATCAACGAGCAGTCCGGGCCAGTGGGCATGCGCCTGAACATTGGAATCCGGGGTCTCAACCCGGACCGGAGCCGGTCCGTTTTGATGCTGGAAGACGGCATGCCGGTGGCGATTGCCCCGTACGGGGAGCCCGAAATGTACTATTCGCCCCAGATAGACCGGATGAGCCACATTGAGGTAGTCAAGGGGAGTGGGCAGATTGTCTATGGCCCACAGACCGTGGGCGGCGTGATCAACTTCGTGACGCCGGATCCTCCGGCGCGCACCCACGGCGAGTTCGATCTGCAGGGGGGGCAGCGGGGCTTTTTCAGCGGCTACGGGTCGATTGGCGGCAGCAGCGAAGACCAGAAGGCCGGGTGGTTATTGAACTACCTGCACAAACGCGGGGACGGCTGGCGGGATTTCTTCTTCAATATCGATGATGTGCAGACGAAGTTCGTGCTGCGACCCGCGGATGCGCACACCTTCACCGTGAAGGCGGGTTTCTACGACGAGAACTCGAATTCGACCTATTTGGGACTGACGACGCCGATGTGGCTGGTGAATCCGAACCAGAACCCCGTGGCGACCGACTTCCTGAAGGTCCGGCGGTTCAACGGGTCCGTGGCGCACACGGTGGCGCTGAGCCCAAGCACGATCTGGAGCAGTTCGTTGTTCGGGTACTCGACGGTGCGCGACTGGGCGCGGGCCAACTTCGACCGCGCCAATGGCGGGCGGAACTACCTGGGGATCTTCGGCGATCCGTCGATTGCCGGCGGGGCGATCTTCCTGAGGAATGACAGCCTGCACCGGAACCGGCAATTCGGGGTTTATGGCGCGCAAACGGGCGTTTCCACGCAGAAAAACTGGGGTGGAATGCGCCATTCGCTGGACGCGGGCATCCGCTATGTGGCGGAGAAGATGGACGACCAGCAGGTAGAGGGGCCCGCGGTCGATTCGCGGACCGGCGCCTTGCGGGACGATGAAGACCGCTACGGGCGGGCGTTCTCGGCATTTCTGCAGGACCGGATCCACCTGACCTCGAAGCTGACCCTCACTCCGGGGGTTCGCCTGGAGCACTATGATTACGAGCGCCACATTCTGCGAACGCGGGTCAATAACGTGCCGGTGAACGTAGACCGGCGTGCGGGCAACTCGGTGACGAAGGTGATTCCGGGTCTGGGGGCGTCGTATCAGGTCAATCCGGCGCTGGCTTTATTTGGCGGGGTGCACCGGGGCTTTGCGCCGCCTCGGGTAAAGGACGCAATCACGACGGCGGGTCAGGATCTGGAACTGGACGCCGAATTGAGCTGGAACTACGAAGCAGGGGTCCGGTGGATGGCGAACCGGGCGGTTCGGGGCGAATTCACATTCTTCCGGCTGGATTTCGACAACCAGATTATTCCCGGCGCGCAGTCGGGCGGAGCGGTGACGACGCTCGTGAACGCCGGGCAGACGCTGAATCAGGGCACGGAAAGCAGTCTGCGGGTGGAGTGGAGTTCGCTGCTGCGGTGGTCGTGGGTGTTCTACACGGACGTGCGGCATATGCATCTGGCGACGGCGAAGTTCACGCGGAACGCGTTGTTTCTTGACAATCGTCTGCCGTACGCGCCGGGGCAGACGTTCTCATTCCTGATGGGTTTGCGGCAGCGCCAGGGCTTTGGAATGCAACTGGATTCCTCCTACGTCGCATCGCAATACACGGATAACCAGATGACGATGGCGCCGTCCGCGGACGGCACGGTGGGCCGGATTCCGGGCTATACGGTGTGGAACTTGAACGCGGACTATGTGATGGCGCGGGAGGGTTTCGAGGTCCGGCCGTACGTGACGGTCAAGAACCTGACAGACCGGCGCTACATTGCTTCGCGCGCGCCGCAGGGGATACAGCCGGGGATGTTCCGGCAGTTCAACATCGGGCTGCGGTTTTCGTTCTAGGCCGGCGTGAACTCTTTGTCTATTGTACATATACAATGGACAAAGAGTTGCCGGTCGCAGAGACGTAGACATGTTCGAGCGGGGGGTAAGGGATGCCGCCCATTTCCGGGCTGGGGATTCTCGCATAAAATGGGGGTGTGAAAAACAACCGAGGGTGGTTTTGTTTTCTCGGGGTGTTGCTGGTGTTCAGCGGCGCTCTTTACGGACAAGGGGCAGGTCAGCCCAGGATCGAGAAGGTTTCGGGAGACGGCCAACTGGTGCAATACCTGTGGTCGTTCACGCAACCGCTGGTGGTGCGCGTGGTGAACGGTTCGGGTCAGCCCGTGGCGGGGAAACAGGTGACCTGGAGCGACATTGGCGGGATCAGTTACGCGAGCGACAAGGTGACAGCGACGGACGCGAACGGGTTCGCGCTGCTGCAGTGGATTCCGGGGGGCGATTTCGGGCTTGGGGTGGCGTACTTAAGCTACACGATCACGGCGACGACGGACGTGGGGAGCGTGAGTTTTTCGGCGGTGTCGTATCCATTCCAGACGGGGTCATTCAATCCGCAGCCTTCGGTGCAATTTCTGAAGCCGGGGCAGGGAGCGGGACCCATCGAGGGGCGGGTGGGGGACCGGTTGGTGGACGCAGTGCGGGTGGTGGTGGTGACGACCGGAGGGCCGGGCGTCTCGCCGGGGCTGCCGATTCCAGGCGTGGGGTTGACGGTGACATCGGCCAATCAGGATCCGGCATCGGGTCCGGTGGCGCAGTGCGAGGGGAGGACGCCGCTGACGGGGGCGGACGGGTTTGCAACCTGCGACCTGCTGATCACGGGGACGGTGGGCAACACGGAGTTGACGATCAACGTGGGGGACATGTTGACGCAGACGGCGAATCTGTCGGTTCTGCCGGGTTCGTCGTCGGCGGTGACGATCGTCCAGGGGAATAACCAGACGGGGGTGCCGGGGCAGACGCTGGCGTCGCCGCTGGTGGCGCGGGTGGTGAACGCGTCGGGACAGCCTCTGGTGGGGTCGGGCGTGACGTGGTCGGTGCTGTCGCCGGGGGCGGTGACGCTGTTGAATATTGTGGGGACGTCGGATGGAGCCGGACTGGTGTCGGCGAACGTGCAGTTGGGGCAGACACCGGGGACGTATCAGGTCCGGGTGACGGCGGGGGCGGGTCAGGCGACGTTCAATGTGACGGTGCAGGGCGGGGTGGCGGCGCAGTTGTCGATCACGACGACGACGCTGCCGAACGGGGCGGTGGGGGTGGTGTACAACCGGTCGCTGGCGGTGACGGGCGGGACGCCGCCGTACACCTGGTCGCTGGCGGCGGGGCAGTTGCCGGCGGGGCTGACGTTGTCGCCGAACGGAGTGATATCGGGGACGCCATCTGTGACGGGGGCGTCGAACATCACGGTCCAGGTGCAGGACGGAGCGGGAGCGGTGGCGACGCGGGCGCTGTCGCTGGCGATCGGGAGCGGGGTGATCATCACGACGACATCGCTGCCGGTGGCGGCGCCGGGGGTGCCGTACACGCACCAATTGCAGGCCACGGGCGGTTCGCCGCCGTACGTGTGGACTCACAACCCGGGCACGTTCGTGGTGCGGCCACTGCCGCCGGGATTGACGTTGTCGCAGAGCGGGGTTTTGTCGGGGACGCCGTCGCAGGCGGGCGAATGGCCGTTTACGGTGGAGGCTCGGGACGCGGGCGGCGTGGTGGCGTCACAAACATTGACGTTGACCGTGATGGTGGGCGGCGGCAGCGGCGGGGGCGGCGGAACGACGCTGACGATCGTCACATCGTCGCTGCCGAACGCCAGCGTCGGGCAGGCGTATGCGCAGACGTTCAGCGCGACGGGCGGGACGGCGCCGTACACGTGGAGCGTGATGGCGGGATCATTGCCGGGAGGGATGTCATTGACGCCGAGTGGGGTGTTGTCGGGGGTACCCGCGGCGCCGGGCAATTATGGGTTTACGGTCCGCGTGGCGGACTCGGGCAGCGTCGTGGCGACGCGAAATTACAACCTCGAGGTATCCGGGTTCGTGTCCCTGGCGATCACGACGGGGGCGACGCTGCCGAACGCTGTCGAGAATATCAGTTACCTGCAGGCGCTGGGCGCGACAGGGGGGCAGCCTCCATACAACTGGTCGGTGGCGGGCGGGACGCTGCCAACGGGTTTGACGCTGACGCCGACGGGTTTGTTGAGCGGGACGCCTGCTGCGGCGACGACGTCGGTCTTCACGCTGCTGGTGCGCGACGCGGCGGGCGTGACGGCGCAGCGGCAGTTCACGCTGGTAGTGGGGACGGGCATCACGGTGACGACGCCGGCGGTGCTGCCGGTGGGCGCGCTGGGGGTGCCGTATCAGACGGCGCTGACGGCCTCGGGCGGGAGCGGCGTGTATACATGGACGGTTTTCTCGGGTTCGCTGCCGACGGGGCTGGCACTGACACCGCAGGGTGTGGTGCAGGGGACGCCGGCGGTGGCGAGCGTGGGGGCGTTCGTGGCGCGCGTGAGCGATACGAGCGGGCTGTTCCGGCTGGCGACGTTTTCGGTCGAGGTGAGCACGCAAGTGGTGCTGCCGCGCGCCGGCATTGTGGCGCAACTGGCGGCGGGCGGAGGTTGGAACACGGGGTTGAGCCTGATCAACCCGGGGACGGCGGGTGCGCAGGTGACGGTGCGCTTCGTGGGTCAGACAGGCGAACCGATGGCGTTGCCGGTGACGGTGACGGTGGGCGGGAGCGCGGTGACACAGGTGTTGAGCGAAGTGGAGACGGCGCTGCCGGCGAACGCGAGTCTGTTGATCGAGACGATGGAATCGGGCAAGGACACGGTGGTGGGCTGGGCGGATGTGCGGAGCACGGCGCCGGTGTCGGGGTTCGCGATTTTCCGGCAGCAGGGCGCGGACGGGCGGGTGTCGGAAGGCACATCGCCGGTGGACGCGCGGTCGCCGCAGCAGGTGCTGGTGCCGTTCGACAACGCGAGCGGGTTTGTGACCGGCGTGGCGGTGGTGAACCTGGCGACGGCGGACGCAACGGTGACGGTGATTCAGCGCGATGACAACGGGCAGGAGATCGCGCGGGACACGTGGACGCTGCTGGCGCGCGGGCACACGTCGTTCGCGGTGCCGGTGCAGTATCCGCTATTGAGCGGGCGGCGGGGGACGCTGGAGATCCGGTCGAATCAGGCGGCGGGGGTGATGGCGCTGGGGCTGCGGTTCAGTCCGGCGGCGACGTTCACGTCGATTCCGGTGCTGGTTCGGCCGTAGTCAGGCGACCTGGGGGACGGGTTCGTTGTGAAGTTTGAGCAACTGGCTGGAGTGGAGGGCGGCCATAGCGCAGGTGCGGCCGTGGTCGTCCGAAAACTCGACTTCAAAGACATCGGGGGCCCATTGTTCGACGAAGGTGCCGACCTGTCCGTGAACGAGGCCCTGGCCGGGGAGGTCTTCGAGGAGGGCGACGAGAGAGAGCATTTCGGGTTCAGGCATGGCGCGTCTTCCCTCCAGGATAAGCGTCCGCAATGGGCCGGGTGCGTGGCGGTATATGATGTTGGGTTCGGTTTGGGCCTGCCGGACCGGGAACTAATTCTATGTCGCTCCATCTGGTTGATTACTCGATTCTGGTTCTGTACTTCGGCTTTGTGCTGGGGATTGGGTGGTTTCTGCGCAAGAGTGTGGCGTCGAGTTCGGACTTCCTGACGGCGAGCCATTCGCTGCCGCTGTGGATCACGTCGCTGGCGTTTCTGGCGGCCAACATGGGGGCGCTGGAGATGATCGGGATGTGCGGGTCGGGGGCGAAGTACGGGATGATGACGTCGCACTTCTACTGGGTGGGCGCAATTCCGGCGATGCTGTTCGTGGGCGTGTTCATGATGCCGTTTTATTACGGGTCGAAGGCGCGGTCGGTTCCGGAGTACCTGAAGTTGCGGTTCGATGAGAAGACGCGCGGGTTCAACGCGATCACGTTCGCCGTGATGACGATTTTTTCGTCGGGGATCTCGATGTACGCGCTGGGGATTCTGCTGCAGGCGATTTTCGGGTGGAGTTTCACGTTCTCGGTGCTGGTGTCGGCGGGGATCGTGCTGGCGTACACGTATCTGGGGGGGCTGTCGTCGGCGATTTACAACGAGGTGTTGCAGTTCTTCCTGATCGTGGTGGGCTTCTCGCCGCTGGCGATTCTGGCGGTGGAGAAGGCGGGCGGATGGAGCGGGATTTCGGCGCGGCTGGAGCCGGCGATGACGGAAAGCTGGCGGCACATGGGCTCTCCGGCGGACAACCCGATGGGGGTTGAGGTCTTTGGGCTATTCATGGGGTTGGGCTTCGTGCTGTCGTTTGGGTACTGGTGCACGAACTACCTGGTGGTGCAGCGGGCGATGGCGGCGCGGAACATGACGGATGCGCGGAACACGCCGATCGTGGGGGCGTTTCCGAAGATGTTCATTCCGTTCATCGTGATCGTGCCGGGCATCGCGGCGGTGGCGCTGGCTCAGATGGGCGCGGGTTATTCGATTCCGACGAAGAATGGCGGACCGGATTATGACCTGGTGCTGATCTCGCTGATGGAGCAGTTCTATCCGTCGGGGATGCTGGGCGTGGGCTTGACGGCGCTGATTGCGTCGTTCATGTCGGGGATGGCGGGGAATGTGACGGCATTCAACACGGTGTGGACGTACGACATCTACCAGAGCTACATCCGCAAGAACGCGCCCGACGAACATTACCTGTGGATGGGCCGCATGGCGACGATTTTCGGGACGACGCTGTCGATCGGAGCGGCGTACATGGCGCGGTCGTTCAACAACATGATGGACTTTCTGCAGTTGATCTTCGGATTCGTGAACGCGCCGCTGTTCGCGACGTTCCTGCTGGGTATGTTCTGGAAGCGGGCGACTGCGAACGGGGCGTTTTCGGGGCTGGTGTCGGGGACGGCGGCGGCGGCGCTGACGTACGGGATGACGCGCGCCGAGGGCAAGGGCGGGTGGCTGGGCGTGATGTACGAATTTCCGTCATCGATGGCGCAGAACTTCTGGGTGGCGATCAACGCGTTCGTGGTGTGCTTCGTGGTGACGGTGGTGGTGAGCCTGGCGGGCAAGCCAAGGCCGGACCAGGAGTTGGTGGGTCTGGTGTATGGGGTGACGCCGCACGAGGCGGAGACGGCGGTGTGGTACAAGCGTCCGGCAGTGCTGGCGACGGCAGCGGCGGGGTTGTGTGTGGTGTTGAACGTGATGTTCTTCTGATATTGAGGCTGAACTATGCTAGATCTTCGTAAACCGGCCGGGTACTTCTTTCTGCTGTTGGGCGTGGTGATGGTGATCGCGGGGCTGGTATGGGATTTCCGCGCGCCGCTGCTCGAAACGAACCTGAACCTGCACTTCGGGGTGTTTTCGTTGGTGTTTGGCGGGGTTTTTCTGCTTCTGGCGCGGCAGGCGCGGTCATGAAGGCGTACTATGCGCCAGGGCGTGTGAACCTGATTGGCGAGCATACGGATTACAACGACGGCTTCGTGCTGCCGATTGCGATTGCGCTGGGGTGCCGGATCGAGACGAGGGAACTGGACGTGCCGGAGTTGCGGCTGTCATCGAAACAATACGCCGACACGCGGACGGTGGCATTGGCGGATCTGGCGGGATTGCAGCCCGCGAAGCACTGGTCGGACTACCCGCTGGGGGTGGCGCGGGAACTGCTGGTGCTGGGGGTGGAGTTGAAAGGGATGGTGCTCGAGATTGACGCGACGGTGCCGACGGGGTCGGGGCTGTCGTCCTCGGCGGCGCTTGAAGTGGCGTCGGCGCTGGCGCTGCTGGACGGGCACGAGTTGGAGAAGGCCGAGTTGGCGAGGCTGTGCCAGCGGGCGGAGCGCAATTTCGTGGGGATGCCGTGCGGGATCATGGACCAGTACGCGTCGGTGTTCGGCGAGCAGGGGGCGGCGATGCTGCTGGACTGCCGGGCGGTGACGCACGAGCGGGTGCCGCTGCCGGCCGGGGTGTCGGTGGTGGTGGTCAATTCGATGGTGAAGCACGATCTGGGGGCGTCGGCGTACCGGGACCGGGTGGCGCAGTGCCAGGAGGCGCTTACCCACTTCCCCGGCAAGGCGGCATTGCGGGATGTGACCCTGGGCGAACTGGAACGGGCGGCGGCGGGCATTCCGGAGGTTCCGCTGGCGCGGGCGCGGCACAATGTGCTGGAGAACTGGCGAGTGCGGCAGTTCCACGCGGCCGCGGCTGAGGCTGACCTGGCGAGAATGGGGCAGTTGTTTGTCGAGTCGCATCGCAGCTTGAGGGATGACTACGAGGTTTCTTGCGAGGAACTGGATTTTCTGGTGGATGCCGCGCTGACGCTGCCGGGCGTGCAGGGTGCACGGATGACGGGCGGCGGATTCGGGGGCTGTACGGTGAATCTGGTGGAGAAGGGCGCGGAAGAGGCGTTTGCCAAAGAGATGCGGGCCCGTTACCAGGCCCGCTATCAACTTGATCCGGCGGTGATTGTCACCACGCCCTGTGCGGGTGCGCGGTCGCTGTAGGCGGTCAGAACTTCTCGGTTTTGGGTTCTTCGACCTTGACGGGGGTCTTGCGCGCGGGGGTCTGGGCGCCGGTCTCGATGGGCGTGATCTTGCGGACGGAGACTTCGCCGCGGCCCGTTTTGAGGCGGACCTCGGGCCCGGCGCCAAGCGCTCCAGACAGGACGGCGCCGCGATCGGACTGTTCTTCCTTCAGGGCGGAGTTGAAGTCGTTGACGATCACGCCGCGTGCCGTTTCGGCCCGCAGGTTGAGGCTGGAGGCAGAGGGGAGGGCGAAATCGATGTTGCCCGATTTGACTTCAACCTCGACCGGATTCCTGGGGGCGGTGGAGTGGCGAATGGCGACGTCGCCGCGTTCGGTGGTGACTTTGATGGCGCCGTCAATGCCAGCGAGTTCGACATCCTTGGATTTGGTCCGGACTTCAACGGGACCGGCGGCGTCCTCCAGCGAGAGCTGATTCAGGGTGAGACGCATTTCCCCGGGGAGGCCATCCATACGGACATTGGTGACGCTGCTGTCGAATCGGACCGGGCGGGCGATGCGGCGGAGCGAGGTTTCGCCGGAGTAGCCGCCGCTGATCGTGACTTGGCCAGTGATGTTTTCGAGCTCGATGTCTCGGCCGCGGCCTTTCAGTTCCACGTCGCCGCGGATATCAAAGCCGCGGATCGTATCGCTGCCTCGAAGTTCGGAGCGGACCTTGCCGCCGATGTTCTGCAGACGGACGCCGGCTTTGTCGCAGTCGATATCGACAGTGCCGTTAATGTCGGCGATATCAATATCGAGATCGCGGCCGCGGGCTTCGATGGAAGCGCCGCGGGGAACGACGAGTTCAAGGCTGGAGCGGACGCGGGCATCGCGGGCGTTTTCGTGGCCGGTGCGCAGGGTGACGATGTCACCGGTGGAGGTGAAATCGAGACGGGTGCTGTCGTTGGCGGCATCGGCCTCGCGGGAACCGTTGGCGCGGATGGATTTGCGGCCGGTGAGCCGGACTTCCTGGGCGTCGGCGCCGATGACCCGGACCGAGCCGCGGAGGTTCTCGATGACGATGCGGGGGGTTGCGCTGGTGGTCTTGCTGGCGGGGTCCATCGGATAGTCGAAGGTCTGATGGAAGAATTCGATATCGCCGACGCGGAGCCAGCCGGAATCGCCGCGGCTGAATCGCTGGATGCCCCAGACGGAGGAGCCGACGAGGGTAAGAATGACGACGAGCGTCCATTCGCCGCCGGAGATGCCGGCGACGGGCAGGGGGGCGCCGCGGAAGTAGGCGACACAAATCTCGAGCAGGCGCAGTCCGCCCCAGCCAATCAGCAGGAACGGCCACCAGTCAAAGACGAACTGGAAGATCCGGAGTTCCGGGTTCAGGTTCTTCAGCAGAAACAGCACGCCGATCAGGATCAGCAGCAAGGGGGTAACGAAGGATCCTCGTTTCATCCTGGGTGCTCCTTCCTTGGTCAAAATCTCACTAACGGGCGCGGCTGCCCGCGGTCAGGCGCTGAGCCAGCATCACGGCGCCGATCACGATCAGCATGGCTGGCCACCATTCCCGAAACAATTCAAAGGGATGAAAGTCCGGGATCCACTTCCTGAGCAGAAAGAAGCCGCCGATCAGGATCAGGGCGATCGGACCGCCCAGCGATTCGCGTTTCACGGCTGCACCTCGCCATCGAACTGCTGACGCTGGGCGAGCCGTTCAAAGAGCTTCATCAGGCCGAACAGGATCAAGAGCACCGGCCAGGTCTTGGTGAACGACACGTCGTGGGAGCGATGCAGGGCCATGAGCACGCCGAGGGCAATCAGCAACAGGGGACCTCGCGCGGCGCGGACGAATGCGGCGAAGGGGGTCATGCATCCTCCTTGGAGGTGTCGCCTGCGGGCGGGTTCATGCGCAGGTAGAGCATCCAGCCGCCAGCCGCGATCATCAGGACGGGCCACCACTTGAGGATCTGGCCGATGTAGAAGATCCCCAGATTGTTGAGCAGGAAAACGACGCCGAGTACGATCAGGCCGACGGGCAGCAGAGGGGAAGCGCCGCGGCGCGGGTCGACATTGACAAGCGAGGAGAACTCCTCGATGGGTTCGCCCCTCATGCGCTTCTTGGCGGTATGGAAAGCCTCGAAGGCCATGTAGAACCAGAAGACGGCGACGAGCATGCCGAAGAGCGGTTCAAGGCCGCCGGCGGAGCCGGAACTGCTGATGCTGATCAGCAGGCCGAGAATCAGGACATGCACGACGCCCTTGGCATACTGTCCGTTGTAAATGGCGCCGACGCCCGGAAGCAGGCCGAGAACGAAGGCGAGGCCGGGGCTGACGCCCGGATTGGCCACAGGAGCGGCTCCGGACGAAGTGTAAGGCGAGGCGGGCTCCGCGGCCGGGGGTGGGGCGGCGGGCACATGCTCGTCGCAAAAAACGGTGCCTTGCGCGACGCGGGCGGTTTCTTCGGTGAGCGGCTTGCCGCAGGCGCGGCAGTAGGCGGTGATGGGTTTGGGGTCTTCGCTGGCCGTGGTCATGGGGCTACCCTCTCGATCTCTTCCTCTGGGACTGGTGGTGTCTCCCCCCGGGGCCTGGCAGGGATGGGCCCTTCGAGTGCGCCGCTTGGAGCCGGGCTTGCGCCATTGGCTGGGGCGGCTTCCTCCGGGGGTTGGCTCCAGTCGTTCAAAGTCTGCTGGATTTCGTAAACCACGCGGAGGCTTTCGTAATACTTCTTGGACCGCTCCCAGGCGCGGTGGGCTTTGTCCTCGAGGGTGGCCCACACTTTGGCGGGTTCGAGATCGCCGGCCCGCAATTGGCGGACCTGGATGCCGGAGAAGCGGCCGAGCATGGAGAACGACAGAATGGTCATCGCCATGCCCATCGCGAATCGGGGCTGGAGCAGCGGCTCGAAAAAGCGGGCGAAACCGCGACGGGCGCCGCGCGGTGCGGCGGCGAGCCCCATCTGGCGGGCGTCGAACAGAATCTTGTTGACCAGCGCGGGTGGAGGCTCGACATCCGCGGCGCGCTCGATAAAACTGACGGCTTCGGCGGCGTCGGCGGCCAATTGGCGGCAGGCGGCGCAGTGGGCGAGGTGCAGTTCCACCGTCGCGCGCTCCGCCTGCGTGAGCGTGCCGTCGACGTAGTCGCAAAGCAGGGCTTCGAGATCGACGCACTTCATAACGCCACCTTGTGCCGGCGCAGGAGCCGGGCCAACTCGGCCCGTCCGCGGTTCAACCGGGATTTGACGGTGCCTTCCGGCACGTTGAGCACCTGGGCGATCTCCCGGTATTCGAGTTCTTCAATATCGCGCAGAATCACAGTTTCGCGCAGTTCGGGGCTCAGTCGGGCGAGAGCCCCCTGCAGCAGTTCGCCGGCTTCACGCCCGGCGAGCATGGCGTCGGTCCGGGCCTCGAGGGCGCCACGCTGCTCGAGCATGGGCAACTGATCCTCGATCGAATCAGTGGCGCGCTCCATTCGTGTGCGCCGGTAATGGTCGATAAGCAGGTTGCGGGTGACCCGGGCCAGCCAAACCGCGAAGGACCCTTCGCCGGCCCGAAAGCTCTTCACGGACTTGAAGACCCGGAGGAAGACCTCCTGCGTGAGATCCTGTGCTTCCGAATCGCGTCCGGTGAAGCGGTAGCAAATGCTATACACTCGCCGGGTGTGGAGCTTTACCAGATCCTCCCAGGCGGTTTCATCACCCGCCAGGCAGCGTTGCACGATTTGGGCGTCGGCGTCGAAGTCAGTCACGGCGTTCCGGCTCCAGCCGGAGTCCCAACCGGCGGCGCTCGCGAGCGCCTTGGGGTTGAGGGTCTGTGTCACCGCAGCCATGATCTTCAACGACTCCTTTCGGAAGGAGCATGGGGTGACCCTGGCGGCCGCCCGGTTTCATTTCCTTCCACTCTGGGAGACGAGGAATTATCATGGGAAGTTCGTTCAAACTGTTGGAACTTGGCTGTGGCTTCCCTATTTTATGCAAATCGGTCCGCCGAAGCGCTCCCAAAACCGGATGAACGCCCCCAAATGAAGGACGAGCGGCATGCGGCAAGCGCGGGAGGCAGGCGCTGAACCGCCGCCGGCACTACTGGTTGGGCGGCTGGGCGGCGGTGGTCCTCCTCGCCGCGGCGGTCTGGTTCGGAATCCGCTGGCGCGGAGAGGGTCATTTTGACTTTCGTCAACTGCTCGCTGTCTGGCGCGGCGCCGATCCAGTCTGGCTTCTGGCCGCGGTTACGATCATTCTTCTCTCCTATTACGGTCGCGCGCTGCGCTGGCGGGTGCTGATCGAGCCGTTGCGCCCGGAGGCCTCCGTCTGGAGCCTGTTCAAGGCGACAGCCATCGGCTACACGGCGATTGTGGTGCTGGGCCGCCCTGGCGAACTGGTACGCCCCTACCTGATTGCCTCCCGCGAGAGTGTTCCGTTCAGTTCCCAGATGGCCGCCTGGCTGATGGAGCGCATCTGTGACCTGCTGATGGTTCTGCTCCTGTTCGGTTTCGCGCTGGCATTAGTCACCGGAGGCCCGGAGCGGCGGACAGGGCCGGTGCTGGAGTGGGCGCTTCGCGCTGGAGGCGGTGCGGCCGCCGCGCTGGGCCTGCTGACCCTGGCTGTACTGTTCGGACTCCACCGTTGGTCCGGCGATCTGGCCAGCCGTCTCCGGCCCTTCCTGGACCTGCTGGGGGCCGGAGCCCAGGACCGGGCGAACCGGATCGTCGGTTCGCTGGCCGAAGGCTTCGGGTCGGCGCGGAGCGGCGAAGCGGTCTTTCGCTTACTCGGCTGGAGTGTCATCGAGTGGGGGATCGTCGCAGCGAGTTACCTGACCCTCTTCCGTGCCTTCCCGGAGACGGCCGGGTTGAACCTGGGCGAAGTATTGATTTTCATGGGCTTTGTCTCGTTCGGCAGCGTCATCCAGATTCCCGGAGTGGGTGGCGGGATGCAGGTGGCGGCGGCGGTTGTGCTGGTCGAGCTTTTCGGACTCGGGCTGGAGGCGGCCGCCGGGATCGCTGTGGCCATGTGGATAACTGCACTTGTAGGAATTGTACCGGTGGGGTTGGGCTTCGCCCTGCACGATGGGGTCAACCTGTTGCGGATGAGCCGGTTGGAGGAGGAGGTGGTTGAGTCATGATCTGCCCATTTTGTGGTTTCGCGGAAGACCGGGTGATCGATTCGCGGGAGAGCAAGGAAGGGGACGTGATCCGGCGGCGGCGTGAGTGCCTGCAGTGCCTTCGCCGTTTTACTACATACGAAAGAATTGATGAAATACCCTATCTCGTGGTCAAGAAGGACGGGCGCCGCGAGAAATTTGATCGCCAGAAGGTGTTGTCTGGACTACTGAAAGCGTGTGAGAAGCGGCCTGTAAGCATGGCCCGTCTGGCGGAGATTGTCGATTCGGTGGAGGGGGTGCTGGCAGACAAGGCAGAGCGGGAGATCTCGACTGCGGAGATTGGGGAACTACTGATGGCGAACTTGAAAGGGTTGGACAAGATCGCCTACGTGCGTTTCGCGTCGGTATACCGTGACTTTCAGGATGTGGAGGCGTTCTTGAACGAACTCAAGCACTTGATCAAGCACAACCGGCGGGAGGCGGGGCCGGAGTGACATGGGATGTAACCATTCGGTGCTGCCGGCATCCTAAGTAGTAGGAGATTTTGGGCTTTAACCGGGCGGCCGGGTCATGCTATGATGGTTCGGAGCGTCTTGCCGACCCTGGTGCGTATTCCGCGTCGATCGATGACTATCTGCCTCCCATCGAGGTACTTCAAGCGGAACCTGGAAGCAACGCCCGGTGTGAAGTCCGTTCCGGCAGCTTGAACAACAAAGAAGAATTAACGATAAGGCAAAAAGCCAGGACTGCTCCTGCCAAGGGAGCTTTGCGCTTTCAGCCCCAGTCTGGGAGGTGAGCCACCAGTGGACCATTTTGAAGATCAGTTTATGTCCGATTCGCACAGCCCGCTTGGGCTGCCGTTCGATGAGGACAACCAGTTTTTTCATCCTGAGGAAGTTCAGGAAGACGACGCCCAATCCGCGCAACCGGTAGAAGAATCGATTTACACGGACGATCCGGTCCGGGTGTATCTGCGGGAGATGGGCGCGGTTCCGCTGCTGACGCGCGACGGCGAGGTGACCCTCGCGCGGCGCATGGAGCGCGGCAAACTCCGGATGCAAAAAGCGATCAGCCGTTCGGCATTGGTTCATGGTCAGGTGCTCGACGTATGTGAACTCGTCCGGCAGGACGAAACGGCCCTCGAACAGTGGGCCGAGATTGGGGACACGGAAGAAGGCGGGCCGGCCGAGGAGAAGCGCAGGGCGGCGTTGATGGTCCGTTTTGCCGACCTGCACGCGCAGTTAAAGAAGCAGATCCAGCTTTCCGAGAAGGCGGAGGCGACTTCGGGGGGAACCGGTGCCAACAGCAAGCGTGGCAAGCGGAAGGCGCAGTGGAAGTCGATGCGCGCGGCCGTGCAGACTTCGATCGCGATTCGCAGCATGCCCTGGCTGAATCCGCGCTGGCGTCAGTTCTCCTCCGCCATCGAGAAGGCCGTCGAGGAGATGACGCACCTGGAGCAGGAAGTCCGCCGCCTTGAAGTGCGCAAATTGGACAATCAGGGCCGGATCCGGGAGATCAAGCGCGAAATCAAGAAGCGCGAGCAGCACGCCGGCGCGACGCTCGCTGCGCTGCGGCAGACCATGAACGTGATCCGCCACGGTGAGCAGGAGGCCGAACACGCCAAGAAGGACCTCGTGGAGGCCAATCTCCGGCTCGTCGTTTCTGTCGCCAAGAAGTATGTCAACCGTGGTTTGCACCTGCTGGATTTGATCCAGGAGGGCAACATTGGCCTCATGCGCGCCGCGGACAAGTTTGAATACCGCCGCGGCTACAAGTTCTCGACATACGCCACCTGGTGGATTCGCCAGGCGATCACCCGGGCGATCGCCGACCAGTCGCGGACGATCCGGATTCCGGTTCACATGAACGAGTCCATGAACAAGTTCCTCCGTGCGACGAGGGAGTTGGAGAAGGAACTCGGGCGTGTTCCGACAAACGAAGAAATCAGCCGGCGGATGGATATTCCTGTCGAGAAGGTCCAGAAGCTGAAGACGATCTCCCGCGATCCGGTCTCTCTGGAGACCCCGGTTGGGCGTGACGGCGAATCGGCTCTGGGCGACCTGATCGAGGATCGGTGGGTCAATTCGCCGGTCGAAACGGTGATCGACTCGAACGTCCGTGACGAGACGGCGAACATCCTGAAGACGCTCTCCCCGAAGGAAGAGAAGGTAATCCGCCTGCGCTTCGGGATTGGCTGTGAACGGGAGCACACGCTCGAAGAGATCGGCCAGCAGTTTGACGTCACCCGGGAGCGGATCCGTCAGATCGAGGCGAAAGCGTTGCGCCAGTTGCGCAGTCCCGAGCGCGCGCGGCATCTGAGGGCGCTTCTGGCCGCCCGATAGGTTCCACCATCGTCAGAAAGGGCCGGGTCTCGCGAGAGACCCGGCCTTTTCTTCATCCTCCGAATCTGCTATCAGATAGAGGTGAAAGAGGATCCATGCCCGTTCACCATCCCAACCGGCGGCAGTTGATTGCGTCTGCCGCCCCTCTGTTCGTCCCCGCCTCCGCCTTCGGGGCCAATGACAAGCCTGCTTACGGGCTCATTGCGACCGGTAATCGCGGGCGCGGGCTGCACCGTTCCTTCATGAAGCTGGGTGCGCGCTGTCTCGCCCTCTGTGACGTCTATGAGCCTTATCTGGCGATGGCGCGGGAAATGACTCCCGGCGACGTCAAAACGCACATCGACTACCGGGCTTTGCTCGAGCAGAAGGGACTCGACTTCGTCGTCATCGCCTCGCCCGACCACCAGCATGCCCCGATGCTGGAAGCCTCTCTTGCCGCCGGCAAGGATGTCTATCTCGAAAAGCCTCTGTCGATGAACATTGAAGAGAGCCAGAGGATGGTCCAGATGGTCCGTTCGCGGAAGCAGGTGGTGCAGATCGGTATGCAGCGCCGCAGCATGGGCTTCATCCGGCAGGCCAAGAAGGTGATTGACGACGGCACGTTGGGCCCCGTCACGATGGTGAAGGCGATGTGGAACTGGCACTTCGATCTGCCCTTGGTCAATGCGCCGCTCGAAGGCAAACTCGACTGGGACCTGTTTCTTGGACCGGCGCCGAAACGCGACCTGGAGCCGATGCGATTCCGGTGGTGGCGGGGATTCTGGGATTATTCGGGCGGCAACATGACCGATCAGGGGACCCATTTGATGGACGTTGTGCAGTGGATGACGGGCCAGGGGGCACCGAAATCGGCGGTCTGCCAGGGGCAGGTGACGCGCGTGCCTGGAGCCGAGGTCCCCAATGTCTTTTCGGCTGTCTTCGAGTACCCCGAATTTCTGGCCACCTGGACTCTGAACTACCGTTCGACGCATGAACACGATTGGTCCATCACCTTCATGGGTGAAAAGGCGACGATGTTCATGGATCGACGGGGTTACCGGCTGTATCGCGATGGCGGGTTGATGCGCGAGCCGTGGACATACAATCAGAAGCCCGAGTTGATCGCGGAAGTCCCCGACACGGACAGTCCGGAAGCCCATCAGCAGAATTTTCTGGACTGCCTGCGATCGCGGCAGGAGCCCAACTGCCCGATCGAAGTGGCGGCGGCGGCCGTGGCGGGTCCGCACATGGCCAACATGGCGCTGCGGCGGGAGCGAAAGATCGTGATGGGTCAACCGGCCAGCTGATTCACCCGAATCTTGGTAAACTTGGTCGAGATGGGATGTAATTGTCTGGACGGTTGCCCATGTTGACTCTGAATGCCGGGGCATGGAGCGCGATGGTGGAGCATGCCCGCGCGGAGTATCCGAGGGAGTGCTGCGGCGTCCTGTTGGGGCATCTGGATCCTGCTGATGAAGATGTGCGGACGGCTACGGTAGCCATTCCCTGCCGGAATGCATACGACGGTGATCAGCGGGACCGGTTCTTCATCGATCCGGGCGACCAGCTTGCCGCGCAGAAGAGGGCGCGGGTGGAGGATCTGGAAGTGCTTGGATTCTTTCACTCACATCCGGATGACGAGGCCTATTTTTCGGCGACGGATCTGGCGAATTCCTGGCCGTGGTACTCGAATGTAGTCGTTTCGGTCCGGAATGGGGAGGTGGCGGGCGCTGCCTGCTTCCGGGCGGACGAGGAGCGGACGCGGGCGGACGAGGAGCAGCTAAACCTCCCTGAATGAAGGAGATAGTGGAACACAATGGCGAAGATTCTGATTCCGACACCGCTGCGGCAGTACGCCGGAGGCGCCAAAGAGGTAGACGTGGCCGGAGCGACCGTCGGCGAGGCGCTGGCGGCGCTGACCTCGGCGCACAGCGACCTGAAAAAGCACCTGTACAACGATGAAGGCAAGCTGCGGAGCTTCGTCAATGTGTATTTGAACGACGAAGACATCCGGTATCTGGACCGGGAATCGTCGGCTGTAGCCGAGGGGGACACTTTGTCGATCGTGCCGAGCATCGCTGGCGGAGGCCGGTAGCGTGACGGACCCGAACTCGTTGAGCGCGGAGGAGATCCGCCGTTATTCCCGGCACCTGATCATGCCCGAAGTGGGCATGGCGGGGCAGTTGAAGCTGAAGCAGGCGAAGGTTCTGCTGGTGGGAACCGGGGGGCTGGGGTCGCCGCTTGCGCTGTATCTGGCGGCCGCGGGCGTGGGCACGTTGGGCCTGGTGGATTTTGACGTCGTGGACGATTCAAACCTGCAGCGGCAGGTGATTCACGGGACTCGGGATCTGGGGAAGAAGAAGCTTGATTCCGCCATTGAGACGCTGACGGATCTGAATCCGCATGTCCGTTATGTGCGCCATGATGCGCCTCTGACGAGCGAAAATGCGCTAGAAATCGTCAAATACTACGACATTGTGGCCGATGGAACGGACAATTTTCCGACGCGCTATCTGGTGAACGACGCCTGTGTGCTGCTGGGCAAGCCGAACGTTTACGGGTCGATCTTCCGCTTCGAGGGGCAGGCGTCGGTATTTGGGACAGAAGACGGACCGTGCTACCGGTGTCTGTATCCGGAGCCTCCACCGCCGGGGCTGGTGCCGTCGTGCGCCGAGGGCGGAGTGCTGGGGATTCTGCCGGGAGTGATCGGGCTGATTCAGGCGACCGAGGTGGTGAAGCTGATTCTGGGCGAAGGGGAGACGCTGAAGGGGCGGCTGATGCTGTACGACGCCCTGGCGATGAAGTTTCGCGAGCTGAAACTGCGGCGGGATCCGGAGTGCCCGCCGGGCAAGTGTTCAAAAATCAAGGGGTTGATCGACTATCAGGAGTTCTGCGGGATTCCGAAACAGGCGCCGGAATCGCCGCTGGCCGGCCTGGAAATCAGCCCAGTGGAGGTCAAAGCGCGGCTGGACCGGGGTGAACGGTTTCAGTTCATCGACGTGCGCGAGGTGCATGAACACCAGATCTGCCGGATCGGGGAAGCGCGGCTGATTCCCTTGGGAGAACTGCCCAAACGGCTTGCCGAACTGGATCCCTCCGAGGAGGTGGTGGTCCACTGCAAGAGCGGCGTCCGGAGCGCGAAAGCGGCTGCATTACTGCGGGAGAGCGGTTTCGGACGGGTGTTGAACATGCGCGGCGGAATCCTGGAGTGGAGCGACACCGTGGATTCGTCGGTTCCAAAATACTGATTTTCGCCATTTCTCTCAGAACTTCCCCTCAACCGCCGATGAGACGACTGACGGGAGGGTTTTGTGAGGCTGTGCAGGAACCTGACGGTTGGCCAGCGGACGTTGATCTGCTTCGGCGCGATGTTGACCTTGTTGCTGGTGGTCAGCGGATTCTGGCGGGCGTCCGTGCTCGGCCTGGGGGGATCGCTCGATGAGGCGGTGAACCGGACGGCGCGGAAGTTGCGCCTGGCTGGCGATTTGCGCACGGAATTCAAGGCGATGTGGGCGGATGCCCGGGGGGCGCAGTTCAGTCTGGTGATCGCACTGCTGAACGACAAAGACGCCAGAGGCAAGGACGACTCAGTATCGGCCGGGTGTCTGGCCTGTCATTCGGACGGAATGAGGGACGACGGGCACAAACGGTTTCTCGACGGTGGAGTGCGGCTCCGCAAGGAATTGGCGGAGTTGCGGAAACTTGAGCCCACCGTGGCGGAAGTGAAGTTGCTCGACGAAATTGCCCGGTCGGTGAGCGACTGGGAGTCGTTGTACAGCCGTTACCTGGACCTGGCGGCGGCCGACAAGTACGACGAAGGGCACGACTTGATGACGGAACAGATCACGCCACTGCTGGAGAGAGCGGATGCTTCAGTGGCGGCTTTGATGGAAACGCAGAGGCAGGCGCTGGCACGGGCAGCGGAGCAGGTGAACCCCGAACTGGCAAGCAATCAAATGCGGGCGATTGTTCTGGTTGGCCTCGGTTTGATGCTGGGCGCGGCGGTATTCCTGCTCATGCGCAAGATGACGGCCGGTTTGCGGAAGGTTGCGTGGGAGTTGCAGCGCGGCACCGGGCAGGTGTCCTCGGCGGCGCAGCAGTCCTCGGCGGCGAGCGCGTCGCTGGCGCAGGGCGCCTCCGAGCAGGCGGCGAGCCTGTCGGAAGCGAATGGAGCGGGCGGCAGCATCGGCGAGGTGGCGAGGGAGAACCGGAAGCGCGCGGAAGAGGCGCTCCGGCTGGCCGCGCAGAGCGAGCAGGAAGTGGGGGGAGCGAGGCGGATGCTGTCGGAGACGCGAGCGGCGATGCAGGAAGCGGAGTCCGCGGCGAAGAAGATGGCCGGAATCTTGAGAGTGATCGACGAGATTGCCTTCCAGACGAACATTCTGGCGCTGAACGCCGCAGTGGAAGCGGCGAGGGCCGGTGAGTCCGGTCTCGGATTCGCGGTGGTGGCCGAGGAGGTCCGCTCGCTGGCGCGCCGGTGTGCGGAAGCGGCAAAACAGATTAGCGGACTGGTCTCGGACTCCTCCCGCAAAAACGCGGATTCAGTGGAGAGTCTCGGGCGCTTCGAGGAAGCGCTGGTCAGGCTGACCGAGGGCAGTGAGGCCCTGGAGCGGATTCTCACGGAGGTCAGCGCGGGGAGTCAGAAGCAGAACCAGGGGCTGGATCAATTGTCGGTGTCGCTCCATCGGATGGACGAAGTGACGCACGCGAATGCTGGCGTAGCTGAGGAGAATGCCTCGGCCGCGGCGCACCTGGAAGACCAGGCGCGACAACTGGATGCCGCGGCAGCGGAGTTGAACTGCATGGTGTCAGGGGAGCGAACCCGCTAGAATCGACACGTGCACCTCGATGCCCGTGACGCGCAGGCAACGGGCCCGGCGGCCCGGGCGGCGATGCGCCTGTCTCTGATTGCCGGGCTCTTAATGTTCCTGGGCAAGTCGGCGGCGTGGTGGATCACCGGATCGGCGGCCATTCTCTCCGATGCGCTGGAGTCGGTGGTGCATGTGGCGGCCGTGGGTTTCGCGGCCTTCAGTATGAGATTGAGCGCGAAGCCGGCCGACGAGCGCTTCCACTACGGCTACGAGCGGATCGCCTTCTTTTCCGCGGGCTTTGAAGGGGCGATGATCGTGATCGCGGCCCTGGCGATCCTATGGACCGCGATCCAGAAGTGGCTCACGGGGCTCGAACTCGAAAGGTTGGGAACCGGAGTTCTGCTCGTGGTCGCCGCGGCGGTCCTGAACGGGGCGTTGGGGTGGCATCTGATCCGGACAGGGCGGCGGACGGGTTCCCTCATTCTGGAAGCGAACGGCCGGCACGTGTTGACCGACTGCTGGACAAGTGTGGGCGTCATTGCCGGGCTGGGCCTGGTTCTGTGGACTGGCTGGAAGCCGTTTGATCCCATCTGCGCGATTCTGGTGGCGCTCCAGATCCTGTGGTCGGGCGGGCAGTTGATGATCCGCTCGATGCGCGGGCTGCTGGACTGGGCGGATCCGAAGGCGGAACAGGCATTGAGGCGCCATCTGAACGAACTGAGTTGGGCGGAAGGAGCAGAATGGCATGGTCTGCGGCTGCGTGAAACGGGAGGACGGCTCCTGGTGGAAGTGCACCTGCTGTTCCCATACGAGCACACGGTGGGGGCGGCGCACGCGGCGGCGACACGAATCGAAGAGGCGCTGGAGGGGGCACTGGAAATCCCGGTCGAGGTGTTGACCCATCTGGAGGCGCGTGAGGACCACGACGGGGTTCACCGGGAGCCCCATCGTGAGTAAGGAAGGCGCTATACTTTCGGTCATTGCCGTGAGTCAGACCGGAACCCAACCTGCCCTGCAGCCCCCCGCCGATTTGCGGGACGTCGTGTGTCAGCTGGTCCACGATTTGCGGCAACCGTTGGGGGGGATCGAGTCGCTGGCCTACGTGCTGGAACTCGCGCTGGAGGAGTCGGACGAGGATTTGCGGCAGCAGTGTGGACGCCTGAGGCAGTTGGTGGTGCAGGCGAGCTGGATGCTGGAGGACGCTTCCCTGGCGGCATCGCCGGAGGTGGTGGAAGGTGCGGCGGTGGATTTGAACCGGGTGGTGGAAGAGACGGGAGAGCGGCTGGCGAGGCAGGAGGAGAGGCCGCTGCAGCTTACGCTGTCGGCGGATGCGCCGAGGGTGTGCGGGACAGCGACCGGGGTGCGGCACTGGTTGGCGCACGCGCTTGCATTCTTCCGTGACCTGGCGCAGGGTGAGCCAATGCCGTCGGTGGAGACGGGCCTGGAGGAGGAGTGGGGGTGGCTGCGGGTGCGGTCGCGGGTCGGGTGCGAGGAGTCAGTGCGGGCGCTGGATCCGCCGGGCGGGGCGGGCGGGCTGAGGAGGATGGCGGAGGTTTCCGGGGGCCGCTACGAGTGCACGGTGGGAGGGGGTGTGGTGGACGTGAGGCTGTGGCTACCAATAGCCGACAACGCGTTCGATGAGGTGCGGATCGGCGGCGTTTAAGGTGATTTGAGCGCGAAAATCGCGCGCGGAAGCCTTCATTTCATCGATTTTGTCGTCGACGACGAGGATGGAGAAGTCGTGGTCGAGCCATTGGGCGGCCTGGGTGGATTCGACGATCCAATGGGGGGAGCGGGCGAGGCGTTCGCGGAGGGCGGGAAGGGCGGACTCAAGGTGGCCACGAAGCCAGAGGGCGTGGGTGGCGCCGGCGGCGAGGTAGCGCTGGGTGTCGTTGGCGGCGCCGGAGCGGGTTTCGGAGTCAAGGGCCCAGGCGCCGGGAGGCAGGCCGTGGTCGTGGCCTGAGATTTTGACGGCGGTCCATGCGATGTCGGGGAAGCCGCGCAGAAGGCGGCAAACGACGGTGGTTTTGCCGACTTTTCGAGCCTGTCCGCCGACAATAATCCGCATTACGAGTCACCTTTCAGAAGAGACTGGAGGTTGCGGACGGTTTCCCGGAGGGTGGAGAGTTTGCCGACAAGGGCGAGGGATTCGAGGTATTCCTTGAGCGGTTTGGCGGGGACGCCCCAGTAGACGATGCCGCCGCCTTTGAGGGTCTTTCCAGGCAGGACACCGCACTTGGAGCCGAGGATGGCGCCGGACTGGATGGTGACGTTATCGCCGAGGCCGACCTGTCCGCCGATGACGGCGTGATGTTCGATGACGGAGCCGCCGGCGATGCCGGTTTGGGCGGCGATGACAACGTGTGCGCCGATGCGGCAGTTGTGGCCGATGTGGATCAGGTTATCGAGTTTGACGCCATCCTCGATGACGGTGGCGCCGAGGGCGGCGCGGTCAATGGTGGTGTTGGCGCCGATCTCGACATCGTCGCCGACGACGAGACGGCCGATCTGAGGGAAGTTGGAGTAGCGGCCATTCTCGAAGACGAAGCCGAAGCCGTCGGCGCCGAGGACGGCGCCGGAGTGGATGATGGTGCGAGCGCCCACCTGGACACGGGGATAGAGGGTCACCCGGGCGTGAAGCAGGCAGCCGGGGCCGAGGTGGACGTCATCGCCGAGGACGGCGTGGGCGCCAATGGCGGAGTTTTCGCCCAGGGCGCAGCGTTCGCCAATGACGGCGTAAGGGCCGATGGAGACGCCCGGGGCGAGTTGGGCGGAGGCTGGGACGAGAGCGGTGGGGTGGACGCCAAGGGCAACGACCGCACGGACAAGGACGGCTATCAGCACGACTTCG
>ERZ761609.235-NODE-235-length-73636-cov-56.019652_pt1 | contig 73636 bp, 69 predicted proteins | sample MGYA00511163_ERZ761609 | MGnify/ENA primary metagenome ERZ761609 (study PRJEB28899, sample SAMN02445070) | bioreactor sludge metagenome | biome: EBPR sludge | place: Australia: Brisbane, Thorneside Wastewater Treatment Plant | collected 2011-12-16 ...
ACGAGATTGGTCAGTGACTGGAGTTCAGACGTGTGCTCTTCCGATCTATTTGCGGGCGATGGAGCGGAGGCTGGACGAGTGTCTGGCGGAGGGGGCGGCGGGGTTTTCGACAGGTCTGATGTATGCGCCGGGGTCGTCGGCGCCGTTCGAGGAACTGGAGCGGTTGTGCCGGGTGACGGCGCGGCGGGGGAAGGTGTACGCGACGCACATGCGGACGTACTTCGGGGGGATTCTGGCGGCGATCGAGGAGCAACTGGAACTGGCGCGGCGGACGGGGTGCCGGCTGCAGATTTCGCATTTGCAGATCGCGGGGCGAAAGAACTGGGGGTTGCAGGAGGCGGTGATCGGGAAGATCGAGAAGGCGGCGGCGGAGGGGGTGGACGTGGCGTTTGACTGTTACCCGTACACGGCGGGGAGCACGGTTTTGACGCAGATTCTGCCGCAGTGGGCGCTGGATGGGGGGACGGAAGCGCTGTTGCGAAGGCTGGCGGCGCCGGTGGAGCGGGAACGAATCGCGGAAGCGACGGCGGTGGCGCTGGAGTGGGCGTGGGAGGACGTACTGATTTCGGCGGTGCGTTCGGAGGAAAATGCGGGGGCGGTGGGGAGAAATATTGCGGAATTGGCGGTGGAGCGGGGGCGGCGTCCGGTGGATATTGTCCTGGATTTATTGGCGGACGAGCGGGCGGCGGTCAACATGCTCTGTTTCAATCAGAGCGAGGCGAATTTGCGGGCGACGCTGGCGCATCCGCTGGCGACGATCATCAGTGATGGATTCTATGTGGCGGGACGGCCGCATCCGCGGCTGTTCGGGACGTTTCCGCATTTTCTGGGGCATTATGTGCGGGAGCACGGATTGATGGGGTTGGAAGAGGGCGTGCGGCGAATGACGGGGGGCGTGGCGGCGCGGTTCGGGATGAAGGACCGGGGTGTGCTGGCGGCGGGCAAGCGGGCGGACGTGGTGGTGTTCGACCCGCGGACGATCGGCAGCGAGGCGACGTACGAGGCGCCGGAGCAGAGGCCGCGGGGGATCCGGGCGGTGCTGGTCAACGGCCGCGCGGCTTGAGACGGGCAGAGTATTTGGCGGAGAGCTTGCGGATTTCGTAATTGAATTTGAGAAATTCGCGTTCCCAGCGTTCAGATTCTTCTTTGGAATAGCGGTAGAAGCCGCGGCCGTTGGCGATGCCTTTGCCGCCGGATTCGACGACTTTGGCGATGGAGGCGGGGATTTCGGGGCTGGTGTTGAGGTCGGGGAGCAGGTCCTTCATGACCCGGTAGTAGGCTTCGACGCCCATCAGGTCCATGTAACGGAAGGGGCCGGCGAAGGGCATCCACCAGCCGACGTCGTTGCGGAGGGAGCGGTCGACGTCCTCGAAGGTGCAGATGCCGGAGTCGACGAGGTGGCAGGCTTCGCGGAACATGGCGTAGGAGATGCGATTGGTGATGAAGCCGCGGATATCTCGGCGGAGGAGGGAGGGTTGTTTGCCCCAGGCTTCGGCGAGTTGCATGGTGAGGTTGGCGAAGCGGGGGGTGGTCTGGCGGCCCATGATGATTTCCATGAAGCAGGTGATGTGGGCGGGTTCGTCCCAATGGACGCCGACGAAGCGGGCGGGGTGGCGGGCGCCTTCCTGGAGGAGGGTGAGGGGGATGGAGGAGGTGTTGCTGGCGATGATGGCGGCGCGGGGGAGGACGTCCTCGAGGGCGCGGTAGAGAGCCTTCTTGGTGTCGATGTCCTCGACGATGGATTCGACGGCGAGGCGGCAGTCTTTCAGAAGGCTATAGTCCTCGGTCAGGGTGAAGCGCTGCATGAGGGCGGCGGGGTCGTGGCGGAGCATGCCTTCGCGGGCCATTTCGCGGAGGAGGCGGCGGATGCGGGCGGGGGTGCCGCGGTGCTGGGCGGCGGAGCGGGTGACGCCGGTGACGGGGTGTCCGGCGGCGAGCAGGCAGGCGGCGATGCTGTGGCCCATCAAGCCCATGCCGATGACGGCGGCGGGCCATTCGGCGGGGTGAAGAGGGGGCCTGGATTTGGGCATGGGGTGAAGTCTCCTGTTGAGGGTCAGCGTACCTCAGGCGGGCTGCGGTAGGGTAACAGGATCGGAAGAAACTGGAGGAACGAACGTGGAGCAGAAGGTGGTCCGGATTGGCGTGGCGGGGTTGGGATTCATGGGTTGCGCGCACTTGCAGGCGCTGGCGCGAATCCCCTCGGTGGAAGTGGTGGCGGTGATGGACCGGGACGAAGAGCGGTTGGCAGGGGACCTGTCAAAGAGCGGGGGCAACCTGGGGATCGCGGGGCTGCGGATGGATTTCTCGCGGATGCGGCGGTATCGCGAGTTCAGCGAACTGGTGGCGGATGACGGGATTGACGCGCTGGATTTGTGCGTGCCGACGCACCGGCACGCGGAGTGGACGGTGGAGGCTTTGCGGCGTGGGCGGCACGTGATGGTGGAGAAGCCGATGGCGCTGCGGTTCGAGGACGCGTCGCGGATGTGCGAGGAAGCGGAGAGAGCGGGGCGGGTGCTGATGGTGGCGCATGTGCTGCGGTTCATGCCGGAGTATTCGCAGTTGAGCGCTTTGGTGCGGTCGGGGCGATTGGGGCGGGTGCGGTCGGCGCTGTTCCGGAGGCGGACGGCGGTGCCGGAGTGGGCGGCGTGGGAGTTTGACAAGTCGAAGAACGGCGGCGGGGTGTTCGATCTGCTGATCCACGATGTGGACCTGGCGCTGCATCTGTTCGGGAGGCCGGAGGGGGTGTCGGCGTGGGGATTTGAGGATTTGCGGGGGGGCGTGGATCAGTTGACGGGGCAATTGCACTACGGGGAGGTGGAGTCGGTGACGGTGACGGGGGGGTGGTATCACCGGGGCGAGTATCCGTTTTCGATGGAGTACACGGTGGTGGGGGACGAGGGGGTGGTGGAGTTCAGTTCGGCGGGACGGCCGCCGGCGGTGTATTGGAAGGATGGGCGGAAGGAGGAGTTGCGGGTGGCGGCGGGGGACCCGTATCAGGCGGAGTTGGAGTATTTCGTGGAGTGTTGCGCGCAGGGGACGAAGCCGGTGGTGTGTCCGCCGGAGGAGTCGGCGCTGGCGGTGCGGGTGATGGGGTTGCTGAGCGAGGCGCGGGGGGCGGGCGGGGTCGTGGGGGTGTCGTGACGACGGCCCACCGGCGCTTCGGTACAATAGGCGACCGGAGGTGTAGCCGATGGCGATTAGCGAGATGCTGGTTCCTGAGTTTGATCAGGAGATGGCGATGACGAGGCGCGCGCTGGAGCGGGTCGAGGACGAGGCGATGCACTGGAAACCGCAGGAGCGGTCGATGAGTCTGGCGGAGTTGACGGGGCATCTGGCCGAGGTGCCGTCGTGGGTGCCGAAGATCATGGAGTCGCCCGAGATCGATCTGATGCCAAAGGACGGGCCGCAGTATGAGCCGTTCGTGCCGAAGACGTATCTGGACGTGCTGAAGCAGTTCGACAAGAACGTGGAAGCGGCGCGGGCGGCGCTGTTGGCGGCGAGCGACGAGGCGTATCTGGCGCAGTGGACGCTGAAGGCCGCGGGCAAGGAAGTGTTCAGCCTCCCGCGGGTCGCGGTGCTGCGGACGATGGTGCTGAACCACCAGATTCACCACCGCGGGCAGTTGACGGTGTATTACCGGCTGCTCGGGATTCCGGTACCGGCGCTCTACGGGCCGTCGGCGGACGAAGGCGGGCTGGAATAGCGCGGGCCGGCTTGCGATAGGATGCGGGCAGGCATGAATTCCGCGAGAGCTTTCCAATGCCTGCCCGGCTTAGTGTTGCTGGCGGCGGTGACGGCGGCGGCGCAGGCGCCGGCGCGGCTGGTGTGGTCGGATGAGTTCGACAGGCCGGGACTGCCTGATCCGGCGAAGTGGGCGTATCAGACCGGGGGGCATGGCTGGGGCAATCAGGAGAAGCAGTATTACACGGAGGCGCGGGCGGAGAACGCGCGGGTCGCGAACGGGCATCTGTTGATCACGGCGCGGCGCGAGGCATTCGAGGGGCGGGAATACACATCGGCGCGCCTGGTGACGGCGGGCCGGCAGACGTGGCGCTACGGGTACTTCGAGATTCGCGCCAAACTGCCCTGCGGGCGCGGAACGTGGCCGGCGATCTGGATGCTGGGCACGGACACGTCGCTGGGCAAGTGGCCCGCGATTGGGGAGATCGACATCATGGAGCATGTCGGCCACGACCCGGGACGCGTGCACGCGACGATTCATTGCACGGCCTACAACCACACGAAAGGCACGCAAAAGGGCGGGTTCTTGCAGGCGCCCGGGGTTTGCGCGGATTTTCACGTGTATGCGGTGAACTGGACGCCGGAGTTTCTGGAGTTTTATCTGGACGGGCGGCCGTATTTCCGCTTTGCGAACGAAGGGAAGACGCGGGCGGAGTGGCCGTTCGATCAGCCGTTCTATTTGTTGCTGAATGTCGCGGTGGGCGGCACTTGGGGCGGGCAGAAGGGGGTGGACGACGAGGCGTTCCCGCGGACGCTCGCGATTGATTATGTGCGCGTTTACGACCGCAAGCCGGAATAAATGGTTATGTCATTCACATTTCGTCCATTGACCGAAGAAGATCTCGAAGCCGGGCTGGCGTTGAGCGAAGGCGCGGGCTGGAATCAGTTGCGGCGCGACTGGCGGGTGTTTCTGGACAGGAACCCGGCGGGCAGCGTGGCGGCGGAGCGCGAGGGGCAGGTGGTGGGCACGGCGGCGACGCTGGACTACGGGCCGTTTGCGTGGATCAGCATGGTGCTGGTGGACCCGGCGCAACGCGGGCAGGGCCTCGGGACGGCGCTGCTCGAACGGACGCTGGAGATTCTGAGAGAATCGCCTTGCGCGCGGCTGGATGCAACGCCGCTGGGTGAGCCGGTGTATCGCAAATTGGGGTTCGTGGACGAGTATCCGCTGGAGCGCTGGGAGCGGGCGGCGGGGTTGGCGCCGGCGGCAGCCGGGGTGGCGGCGCTGAATTCGGTGGAGGAGGTGGCTGCGCTGGACGCGGAGGTGTTTGGCGCGGACCGGCGGTGGCTGCTCGACTGGCTGCTGGCGGGGGCGCGGCACCTGGCGTGGCGGTGCGGGGATGGATTCCTGTTGGGCCGGGAAGGGCGGCGGTTCACACAGTTGGGGCCGCTGATCTGCGCGAATGACGACGAAGCCGTGGAGCTGATTCATGCCGGGTTGGCGGCAAGCGGGCGCGGGGCGGTAATCGATGTGCCGGCGGGTAAGGGGAGCGTCGTGGCGTCTCTGGGATTCGTGAAGCAGAGGACATTGCTGCGGATGCGCCGCGGCGCGGCGTCGCCTGCTCTCGACCCGCGCCTGTTCGCCATCGCCGGGCCCGAACTCGGGTGACCCCGGCCGGGCGTAGAATGGCTGCCATGAAGTCTCTCGCACTTGTGCTTGTTTTGAGCCCGGTTTGGGTGGCTGCCCAGACGCCCCCGGCGCCGGCATGGATATCGCCCGAGGTTCACGGAGATCAGCGCGTGACGTTCCGGATCGCCGCGCCGAAGGCGCAAGCCGTGACGCTTCGCGGCGAGTGGATGAAGGGGACCGAGTCCCTGGCGCTGACGAAGGACAGCGAAGGGCTGTGGTCGGTGACGACGGCGCCGCTGCCTGCGGATCTGTACTCGTATTCGTTCATGGTGGATGGCGTGAAGACGATCGACACGCGGAATCCGCTGTTGAAGACGGGCGCGCGATCGAGCGACAGCGCGGTGGACGTGCCGGGCGCGGCGGCGGCGCACCATGCGTTGCGGGCGGTGCCCCACGGGACGGTGCATATCGAACTCTATTCGTCGGGGGCGACGGGCACGTTGCGCAGGCTGCATGTCTATACCCCGCCCGGATATGAAGCGGGGCGGGGGCGGTACCCCGTGCTGTATCTGCTGCATGGTTCCGGCGACACGGATCGCGAATGGACGAGCTATGGCCGGGCGAATCTGATTGCCGACAACCTGATCGCGGACGGCAAGCTGAAGCCGCTGGTCATCGTGATGACGGACGGCCACCCGGCGGACCCGAACAACCCGGCGCTGCGGGCGCGCAACACGGAGTTGTTCGCGAAGGATCTGCTGGAGTCGGTGATTCCGTTTGTCGAGAAGAAGTACCGGATCGAGGCGCGGCGCGAGCGCCGGGCGCTGGCGGGGCTTTCGATGGGCGGGGCGCAGACGCTGGCCACGGGCCTGAAGGCGCTGGATCATTTCTCGGCGCTGGGTGTCTTCAGCATGGGGCCGCGCGGAGAGACGTTCGAGGAGGAGCACCGGGCGGTGCTCGCTGATGCCACAGGGACCAATCAGCGGCTGCGGCTGTTCTGGATCGCCTGCGGGAAGGACGATTTTCTGTGGGAGCCGGCGTTGCGGCTGCATGAGACGCTGGACAAGCGCGGGATCCGGCATGTCTGGAAGCCGACCGAGGGGGCGCATAACTGGTTGGTGTGGCGGCGGTACCTGTCGGAGTTTCTGCCGCTTTTGTTTCAATAACATGACAGCGGGGCCACCTGCTAGAGTGGTAGTTCCGCCATGCTCACCGCGCCGCGCCGCCGCCCCCGCCGGACCGCCGCCCCGGCGCTGAACCTGCATGACCCCAAGCTTTACCTGAACCGCGAGTTGAGCATGCTCGCTTTCCAGCGCCGGGTGCTTGAAGAGGCTCTGGACGAATCGAACCCGCTGCTGGAGCGCGTCAAGTTTCTGTCGATCCTCGGGTCGAACCTGAATGAATTCTTCATGGTCAGGGTGGCGGGTCTGTTCGGGCAACTGGAGTCGGGTGTGCTGGAGACGGGCCCCGATGGACTGACGCCCGCGCAGCAGATCGAGGCGATCCGGCTTGAATACGAGCAGATCATGCTCGACGCGCATGACTGCCTGAAGTCGTTGCTGGCCGCGCTGGAGCCGTTCGGGATCCGGACGGTGGAGTACCGGAACCTGACCGTGGAAGAGCGGGCGGCGGCGCGGCAGTATTTCGAGGACACCATCTATCCGGTCCTGACGCCGCTGGCGTTCGACCCCGGGCGGCCCTTCCCGCACATCTCGAATCTCAGCCTGAATCTCTCGGTGCTGATTCGCGATCCCGAGGGCAACGAGCGGTTCGCCCGCATCAAGGTGCCGGACAAATTGCCGCAACTGATACCGCTGCGCAAGAACTTCCGGGGCCGGAGCGGCCCGTTGACCTTCGTTTGGATCGAACAGGTGATCGAGGCGCATCTGGACGCGCTGTTTCCCGGCATGCGAATCCTGGAAGCGCATCCGTTCCACGTCACGCGGGACGCCGAGATGGAGATCCAGGAACTGGAGTCGGAAGACCTGCTCGAGGAGGTGGAGGAGGGCGTCCGCCAGCGGCGCTTCGGGGCGGTGGTCCGGTTGAAAGTGCCCACCGGGATGCCCGAGTCCATCCTGAACATTCTGAAGACGAACCTGGAGATCGACGACACCGAGGTCTTCCACGTGAACGGCCCGCTGGCGTTGAACCGCCTGCGCGATCTGGCTTCGCTGGACCGGCCGGAGTTGAAGGACCCGCCCTTTTCTCCGCGGGTTCCGCGCGCGTTGCGGGGCGAGGACGACGTCTTCACGGTGATCCGGCGCAACGATATTCTGCTGCACCACCCCTTCGACTCGTTTCAGCCCGTGGTGGACTTCCTCCGCACGGCCGCGCGCGATCCCCACGTGCTGGCCATCAAGATGACGCTCTACCGCGTGGGTCCGAAGTCGCCGGTGGTGCAGGCGCTCCTGGACGCGAACCGCAATGGCAAGCAGGTGGCGGTGCTGGTGGAGTTGAAGGCGCGTTTCGATGAAGAGAGCAATATCGAATGGGCGCGCGCGCTGGAAGCCGAGGGCGTACACGTAGTCTATGGGCTGGTCGGATTGAAGGTGCACTCGAAGGTGGCGCTGGTCGTCCGGCAGGAAGGCGGCGCGGTCCGGCGCTACCTCCATCTCGGCACCGGCAACTACAACGCGGTGACCGCGGGGATGTACACGGATCTGGGCCTGTTCACCTGCGACGAAGAGCTCGGCGCGGACGCCACCGATTTGTTCAACTACCTGACCGGCTACTCGGCCAAGAACGACTACCGGCGCCTGCTGGTGGCTCCGGTGAACCTTCGCCGCGCACTCGAGGCCCTGATCCAGCGGGAGATTGATCATGCCCGCGCCGGACGCCCGGCCCGCTTGATCCTGAAAACCAACGCGCTGGTCGATGGCCGGATCATCCGCCTGCTCTACCAGGCATCGCAGGCCGGGGTGCAGGTGGACCTGCTGGTTCGCGGAATCTGCTGCCTTCGTCCCGGAGTGCCGGGGCTGAGCGACCGGATCCGCGTCGTCAGCATTGTCGGCCGGTTCCTCGAACACACCCGGATTTACTATTTCCACAACAATGGCGAGGACGAAATCTACCTCGGCTCGGCCGACCTGATGCCGCGCAACATCAACCGGCGCGTGGAGACGATCTTTCCGCTACGCCGCGCGGCGATGGTCAAACACCTCCGTGACCGCGTCCTGGCGGTGTATTTGAACGACAACGTGAAAGCGCGCGTGATGAACGAGGCAGGCGAATATCCGAGGGCGGGCCGCTCGGGCCGGGAGCAAGCGCTCAACGCCCAGGAGACCCTGCTTGCGCGGCGGCACCGCTAACGCGTCCGTTTTCCCGAAACCCTGAGTGCGCGGGCGGGGTCCAATTCTATAGTTTCATGCGCCGTTCGTTCGCCTTGGGTCTGCTGTTGCTTGCCGCGTTCCCCGCCGATGGGGCCGGCCGGCGTCTGCGCCGATCTGACATCACGACGCCCGCTCCGCTGCCCGAACGCAGCCTGCTGATCGTCGGCTTTCTGGGCGGCTGGGAGGATTGGGATCATCCGCAGCGTTCGGTCCGCCAACTCGCGCTCCGGCTCCGCGACTCATCCCCTGATCATGTCTTCATCGAAACCGCCGGCAATCACAGCCGGGGCACCGTCCGCAAATTCATCCGGGAGGCGCTTGACCGCAATCAGGACGGCCGCCTCGCGCCGGAGGAAGCCGCCGCGGCCCAGATCATCTGCTACGGCCAGAGCTATGGCGGCGCGGCTTGCGTCTATCTCGCCCGCGAGCTCGAGCGCTGGCGCGTGCCCGTCCGGCTCACCATTCAGGTGGACAGCATCGGCCGCCGCGATCACACCATCCCCGCCAATGTCCGCCGCGCCGTCAACCTCTATCAGCGCGACCCGGGTCCTCTGCGCGGCCGTGGCCAGATTCGCGCCGCCGACCCTGGCCGGACCACCATCCTTGCCAATATTCGTCACACCTACCTGTTTCGCGACATCGATCTCTCCAACTACCCGCCGCTCGTTCGCCGCTTTGGCATCTCGCATTGGAAAATGGATAATGATCCGATCGTGTGGACCGAAGTGGAAGCCTTCGTCCGCGCGGAAATCGCACTCTGGCAGTCCGAACAACACGCCATTCAACCATGAAGACCTGTATCGCCCTTTTTCTGACTTGCTCCTTCGCCGCCGCCCAGGACCCCGTCGCGTGGCTGCCGCCCGCCGAGTCCCTCGATCCCGCACCGGTCAGTCTCGCCGATCTCGAGAAGCTCGAGCGGCGGTATCGGGATCAGCTTGAAACCCAGCAGAAGGCCCTCGACGATGTCACCCGCGAAATCCAGCGGCTCAAATCCGAGAAGACCTCACTCGAGGATTACAAGAAGATCCAGGAGTCGAAGGAAACCCGCCAGGTCGAGTTCAACTGGACCAAGATCAGCGAGCGGATCGACAAAGCCGCCGCCTACTATGACCTCTCCTGGCAGTTCACCGAGAGTTCCGGCTCCGTCCTCGAAATCTCCGACGGCATGTTCAAGGCCCTCAATGCCCTCGCCTCGCAGGAAACCCCCATCGCCGCCGACCGCCTCAATAAGGCCATGGATTTCCTTGAAAACGAAGCCCGCCGCCGCAAACGGATGGAGATCGCCGGCGTCGTCAGCCAGGGTGCCGTCAATGTACTCAAGCTCGACCTCGGCGTGAACCTCCTGCAGCAGTTCCAGGGCAAGACCGAAGACTATCGCGGCAGCTACCGGACCCTGCTGTGCCTCAAGGAGTTTCACATGCGCCAGGGCGCCAACCGAAACCTGTTTCGCGCCCAGTTGAAGGCCCTTGAAGAGCAAAGAACGCGCAATCTGACCGCCGTCGACGCCCTGAACGCCAAACTCCGCGAACTCGTCACCCCCCAGGGCGTCTCGAAGAACATCACCGCGGCCGAATTTCGCGCCCGGGCCAAGGACTATTTCCTGTCGCTCAAGCCGCCCAAGACCGACGTGGTCGTCGCCAATGCCCCCTGGTCCTACGCCGAGACCCGCCTCGAAGCCACCTGGAGCCTACTCCGCGAATCCCAGCGCGTCATCCGCCAGTACCTCGCCTTCGTCGATGCCCTCGAGAACTTCGCCTCGAACAACGCCGGCTATCTGATGGAACTGCGCGAACCCTGCTCGATCGACCCCACTCTCCGCTATGAAGTTGGCGGTTCGATTGACGAGTTCAAAAACTCCAGTCAGGCTTTCGGTGCGGCGAAGGCGCGCATCCAGAAATCCGCGCCGGTTCAGGTGCTGCTGGACCTGTAAGCCGCGCGCTACATCAGGCCGTTGCGAACCGCCGCGGCGAGGCGGCGGACTGTGGCCGTGCGACGAAAAGGTTCCGGGGGTGGTTTCGGCTTCGGGCTCACCAGCCACGAGAGCGCTCCGAAGGCGCAGAATCCCGCGAGAAGGGCGAGGCGCCAGCCCAGGCTGGACTCCCGCGAGTACAGATCCATCAGTAGTCCGAATCCGCACGCCAGCGCCGGATACACGAACAGCCGGTTGAGGATCACGCGGACGGGGGCCATGGACTCCACCGGATGCTGGAATACCGTCCCAAAACGGCTCGCCAGTTGATCTAGTAGCGGGTCATCGAGTCCCCCCGCCCCGGGCGGCGCAATCTCGATTTCCACCTGTGATTCCAGGGTCACCGTCTCGACAGGCACACCCAGACGGGCGGCCACGAGGATCTCACCAGGCGCCGCGCCGGACCGCCCCCACGAGTTGCGACACCCGCACCCGGCGCTCCGCCGGTGCGGCATTCATGCCCCACCGCCTCGCCGCCTGCAGGATGGCCACCCAGACCGGCATCACCACGAAGAGAAATGCTGTCGTCTCCGTCCAGACAGGCGGATTCTCCGGCACAACCCGCAAAACCGCCCCCGCCAGCCACCGATTGAAGAAGAGCGGTAGCGCAAACATCAGGACAAATACCAGCCCGGAGTGCTTCCTGTGCGTCAAAGGCGTGAAATCAGTCGCGAAATGGTCCTGAATCCGCCGCAGAACGGGATCATTCTCTGGCAACCCGGGAGTTACCGCGATGCGGACCTCCGTGTCCGGTCCAACCTCGGCCACCGGCTGCTCCAGGGCGTCCGCGATAATCGTTCGCACCGTCAGTTCAATCGAGTCCACGCCTCACTTCCACCACCCTTCGCCCTCCACCGCGTGCAGATCGATCAGCGAGACGCCCTCGCCCTTCCGCCCGTCGTTGAAGATGACATAGCGCCCGTCCCGGCTGAACGAAGCGTGCGCGTGTACGCCCTTCTCCCCGCGGAGGTTCGTGATCAGCAGTTTCCGGTTGCCGGTCGCTGCTTCCATCAGCCAGAGATTGCCCGGCATGTCGTCCACCACCAGCACTTTGCCGTCCGCGCGCGCCGCCGTGTGCCAGTACTGCCCCGGCAACAGCCGGGACGTCCCCTCGCTGTCGGCGATGAGGATGCCGATCTTGTCCATGATCAACGTCATCCCGCCCGTGTCCGGGATCCAGGCTTCATGCGTCACCCACTCCTTCAGCGGCGTGAACCACATCTTGGGATCAGGACGCGCGTAAAACGGCCGGTTCGCCGTTCCGTCGCTGTTCACCAGCCAGGTGCGCTGTGGCGCATAGCCGCCCGTCTCCCACACATAAAAGATCTTGTCCTCCTTCGGGTGGTGCTGGACGTGCCCGATCCGGAACCCCTGGCTGACCACCGCCCGGTATTGCCCGGTCGCCAGGTCCATCAGGCCGATCTCCCAGTTGTGGTCGTCCTTCTGGTACGAGAGAGTCACCCGGCGAAGGTCCGGCGAAAACGTGGGCTGTCCATAGCCGCCCCAGTGCGACTTCGGACCCGCGCCCACGCGCCGTTCCTTTCGCGTCGCGAGGTTCAATTCCGTGAGGACATCCGCGCGCCAGTAATAAACGAGGTCCTTGTCGCGCGGATGGGGGGACGCCGATCCGGCCGCCACGCCCTCGCCCCCGGTCAGTCTGCTCAACTGGCCCGACGCGACTTCGTAGCTGTGAATCTGACCGTCCACCGCGAGAATGACGAACCGGTCGCCGGCCGTGAAGTTCGAGAAGTGATAGTAGAGGTTGGAGGCCTTCTGGCCCGGCGCGGCGAGCGCCCGGCTTTCCACCCCGGTGACGGGATCTCGATCCGCCGCCTGGATTTCGACTGCAAGGAGAGACAAAGCAGGAAGAATCAGGTATATTGGTAAATGCTGCATGAAGCCACCATGGTAGCGCCAATGCGCGGCCATCGGGTATACTTCATGGAAGGGATTCCCCGCGTTCCCCCAGCGAACATCCTTGGAGTGAGCCATTATGTCGAAGTATTGCCCAGTGACTGGAAAGCGCCCGGTGAGCGGGAACAGGGTGTCGCACGCCAACAACAAGTCGAAGCGTGTCTTTGAGCCCAATTTGCACGAGAAGCGCATCTGGTCCCCTGCCGAAGGCCGTTTCATCCGGATGCGGCTGAGCGCCAAGGGCCTCAAGATCATGGACAAGCGCGGCGTGGATGCCGTGCTCGCCGACATGAGGAAACAGGGCGTCAAGTTCTAGGAGATTATCATGCCGCGCATTCTCATTCGTCTCGTATCCACGGCTGGCACGGGTCACTTCTACACCACCTCGAAGAACCCGAAGACCAAGACCGAAAAGATGCTCATCAAGAAGTACGACCCGACGATCCGCAAGCACGTCGATTACAAAGAAACCAAGATCTGACCGTTCGGATTCGAATCGTCCCTCAGCAACGCCCCGTCCCGCTTCGCGCGGCCGGGGCGTTGTTGTATATGCTGGTTAGCATGAAACCACTGGGCGTCCTGCTTCTGTTGTCTCTGGTCTTCGCATTCCTCCTGCCGGCGGAAGTGCCCGGCGAATGGCCTCGCTGGCGTGGCCCTTTCGACACCGGCGTGGCCCGCGGTGATGCTCCTCTGGAGTGGAGCGACACGAAGAATGTCGCCTGGAAACTCGCAGTGCCCGGCCTGGGGAATTCGTCCCCCGTCATCTGGGGTGACCGCCTATTTCTGACTACCGCGGTTCCTGTCGAGGGCGGACCCGCGCAGACCGGCGACGGCGCCGGTGGTTTCGGTCAGGGCGCCCGCGGCGCCCAACCCGCCCACCGTCTCGTTGTCATGGCCGTGGATCGCAAGTCCGGCAAGGTCATTTGGGAACAGACCGCCGCCACGGCCGTCCCCCACGAAGGGTTTCACCGCCGCTATGGCTCTTTCGCCTCGAATTCGCCCGTCACGGATGGCAAGCGCCTCTACACGTTTTTCGGCTCCCGCGGCGCATTCTGCTACGACCTCAACGGCAAACTCCTCTGGAAGTACGAACCCGGCGTCCAGATGCGCATGCGCAATGCCTTCGGCGAAGGCACGGCCGCCGTCCTCGACCAGGACACCCTGCTGCTGAACTTTGACCACGAAGGTCCCTCGTTCCTCGTCGCCCTCGACGCCGCCACCGGCAAACCCCGCTGGAAGGTGGACCGGGACGAGATCAGCAACTGGTCGCCCCCGCTGGTCATTACCCACAATGGCGTCCGCCAGGCCATTCTCGCTGCCCCGAACAAGGTCCGCTCCTACAACATGGCCAATGGCGAACTGATCTGGGAGTGCGCGGGCCTCGGTCACAACACCATCCCCGCCCCGGTGGTCCACAAGGATACCGTTCTGGTGATGAGTGGCTACCGCAACCCGAAGTTGATGGCCATCAAACTGGGCGGGAAGGGGGATTTGACGGGGACCGACTCCGTGGTCTGGTCCACCGTGCGCGGCGCCGCCTACACGGCTTCCCCGGTCATTCACGACGGCCGGCTTTACGTCATCATGGATTCCGGCCTGTTCTCCTGCTTCGATGCCACCACCGGCGAGGCCCACTACGAGCGGACCCGCCTGCCCAAGCCCTACAACTTCAAGGCGTCGCCCGTCGCCGCCAACGGCAAGCTCTATCTTTCGACAGAAGAGGGTGATGTCGTGGTCGTCAAAATGGGCAACACGTTCGAGGTCCTCGCCACCAACACGCTCGCCGACCAGGTCTTCATCTCCTCGCCCGCCTTCGCCGGCGGTGAAATCTACCTGCGCAGTACCACCCACCTGTTTGCCATCCGCGAAGGGGCGGGCGCGCGCTAAGCTCGATTCATGGATCCCGCCCATCCGCCCGGCCGGTTGCAGGAACAACTGGCCGAGTTGCGCCGGAAGATCGCGCGGATGGAAGCCCGTTCGCCAGTTGTTCGCTTCGAGGCTCCGGCCAGCCTCAATGAAGGCGAAGAAGCGGCAAACGCGGCCGGCGTCCACTGGCGGATGCGCCGCTCCTGGCCCTCTCATTTCCGCCACGGCAACGCCGATGTCGGCGCGCTCTGCGAGTTGCCGCCCAGTCTGCTGGACGTGCTGACCGAGGAGACAGGCTGGAGCGTGCCGCCGGAGCGTTGGGCCTTCGTCGATACCGAAACCAGCGGGCTTGCCGGCGGTTCGGGCACGTTCGCCTTTCTCGTCGGCGGCGGCGCCATCACCCCCGATGGTTTCGTTGTGGACCAGTTCTTCCTCCGTGAACCCGCCGAGGAGGCTTCGCAACTCGAAGGCTTCACCGAATGGCTCTCCGGTTTCGACGTGATGGTCACCTACAACGGCCGCGCTTTCGACATTCCCCTGCTCGAAACCCGCTATCGCCTCGCGCGGATGAAGCCTCCGTTCGCCCGGTTGCGTCACATCGACCTGCTCTACTCGGCCCGGCGTCTGTGGCGTCTGGCCCTCGAACGCTGCCGCCTGCAGGATCTGGAAGTGCGCATTTTGGGCTTTGAACGTGTCGGAGACACGCCCGGAGCGCTCATTCCGCAGCTGTATTTTGACTTTTTGCGCACCGGCAACGCCCGCCCGCTTGAAGGCGTCTTCGAGCACAACGCCCTCGATATCCTCTCGCTCGCCTGCCTCGCCGGGATCGTCCCCGCCGCTTTCCGCGACCCGGCCCGCCTCCGATCCGCCGCCGAAATGCTCGGGATCGCCCGCTGGCTGCGCAACGAACAGCGGTTCGAGGAGGCGCTGGCTCTGATGCGCGAGGCCGTGAAGCGCCCGCTCGCGGAAGCGCTGCTCTTCGAAACCCTCTGGCACATGGGCGATATCGAGCGCCGTCTGGACCGCCACGACGCCGCTGTCGCCCTCTGGAGCGAGCTTTCGACCGTCGCCAACCCCTGGCGCGCCCAGGCTTTGGAGCGCCTGGCCATCCACTACGAACACCGCGAGCGCAATCCCGCGATGGCGCTCGAGATGACCCGCGCCGCCCTCGCGATCGCGCCTTCCGAAGCCCTCGTCAAGCGTCTGAACCGCCTTCAATTACGCGCAAATCGCCCCAAGAGCGGCCGTCTGCTGTAGTCTCTCCCCCCCCATCTTTCGGGTGCAACCGCCTCTGTGCAGTTACTTCGAGGCCGCGGCGGGGCGTCTGCTCAGTTGAAGGAGGCCGGACATGTCGAATACCTCGAAAGTATTGATTACACTGACCTTGGCGCCGGCACTTCTGTACTCCCAGGCGACTCTGGCCGTCCTGCTGGACGCCGGCCCGGCCCTTGCGCCGGACACGCGCTTGGAACTGGAAGAGGAATTGGGCGCGCTTCTCGCTCAGGCGGGGGTGCAGGTTCTGGTGCAGGACATCGCTCCGCTGAACCATTTGGGCGCGGTGTCGGGGCTGGTGAACGTCCATTTGCACGGGGCCGGGCCGGTCAATGTGGGCCGGAGGGGGATGCCCGTTTCCGGGTCGCTGGGCTGGGTCACGCAATTGGACGGTGTGGTGCAGCCGTTTATCCATGTGGACGCGGCCGCGGTGGCGATGCACATTGGGCCGTTATTTCTGCGCGGGCAGGAGGCGCTGGCGCAGATTCTGTTGGGGCGGGCGCTGGCCCGGGTGGTGATGCACGAGTTGCTGCACTGGCTGACTCAGAGCGCCGAGCACGGCGAGGGGCTGCTGTTCCGGCCTTCGGTGGGCCCGTCCACTTTGATCGAAGACGGGATCGGGCTCGATGCGGCCGAGATCTGGATAGTGCGCTGGGGATTGGGGCTGGTGGACGACGGGGTTTCCTAAACGGCGCAAGCCTGCTATCTTTTCTTCGGATGGGCCGTCTAAGAACCGAAGGCGAAAGCCTCGGAACACTATGATGACCCGATCCGGATCGATCGCTATAGGCGTTCCGGCCGCTTCGGTGGCCGGCGGGGCGAGCCGTACCGCCAGGACGGGCCAGTCGATGGATGAAGCTGCACTGATCCGCGCCGCCCAGTCGGGCGACCAGGATGCTTTCGAGCGTCTGGTGCGGAACTATGACCAGCCGGTCCTGCGACTGGCGATGAACCTGCTGCGGTCCCCCGAGGACGCGTACGACATTTACCAGGAGGCCTTTTTGCGGGTGTACCGCAATCTGGACTCTTTTCGTTTTGATTGTTCCTTTCACACGTGGTTGTACCGGATTGTCACCAATCTGTGCCTCGATCATCTCCGCAAGCGGAAGGTCCGGCGGACCGAACCGGCGGTGGTGGAGACCGAGGACGGGGTGATCGACCGGATGGACACGGTGGCCGAGGAACGCGCCGATGGTGACCCGCAGCGGCGGCTGTTGTCGGCGGAATTGCGGGGGAAGATCGAGGAAGTGCTCGCGACGATGACCTCGCGGGAGCGGATGGTGTTCGAGATGCGGCACTACCAGGGGATGCGCCTCCGCGCCATCGGCGAAGTGCTGGGCACCACCGAAGAAGCGGCGAAGAATTGTCTGTTCCGCGCCACGCAGAAGATGCGGGGCGCACTGGGAGAGTTTCTGTGATGACCTGCGAACAAGCGCGCGAATCCCTGCTGCTGTTGAACTACGGCGAATTGACCTTCGAGCAGGAAGAAGCCCTCGAGACGCATCTGGGCGGGTGTCCGGAATGCGCGGCGGAGCGGGAACGGCTCGAGCGGATCGAGGATCTGCTGGCGGTGGGCGAGGCCGAACTTCCGCCGGGACTACTGGCACGCTGCCGCCGGGATTTGTCGGTCAAGATCGAGGAAGAGACCCGCCCGTTGAAGCGTTTCTCGCCGCGGCGGCTGTGGCGGGACTGGTTTGTGCACCCACCGGTGTGGGTTCGTCCGCTTGGGGCGGCGTTGATGGTGGCGGTGGGCTTTTTCGGAGCGCAGTTCGTGCCGGAGGGCAGGATGCCGGCGCTGGCGGGCGGCGGCGTGGCCGCGGAGCCGGTGATGTCGCGAGTCCGCTTCGTGAGCAACGATGATTCGGGGCTGGTCCGGGTGGTGATGGAAGAGACCCGGCAGCGCGAGTTCACGGGGTCGATGAACGACGACCGGATCCGGCAGGCATTGCTCGCGGCGGCGTCGGACCCGGCCGACCCTGGCTTACGGGTCGAGTCGATGGAGCTTCTGAAGAATCAGGGGCAGCAGGATGACGTGAAGGCAGCGCTGTTGAATGCACTGCGGGCCGACACGAATTCCGGGGTCCGGCTGAAGGCGCTGGAAGGGCTGAAGCCCTACTCGCGCGAGCCCGAGGTTCGTGCGGTGCTGGCTCAGGTGCTTCTGAATGACGACAATCCGGGTGTCCGCACGCAGGCGATCGATCTGATGATCCAGAGCAATGAGCCGGAAGTGGCCGGGATTCTGCAGGAGTTGCTGCGGCGGGAGGAGAATTCCTACGTGCGTTCGCGAAGCCAGCGCGCGCTGGCCGAGATGAAGGCGAGCGTGGGGACTTTCTGATGCAGGGGCGGATCGGGCAGAGCGCGGCGCTGTTGCTGGTGCTGGTGGGGGTGGCGGGGGCGCAACCGCCGGTCCGCCGTTCGGGCAGCGGGCAGTGGGAGCGCGAGGTGAAGGGGACGGTCTCCGCGGCCGGGGTTGAACGGCTGAAACTGTTGAGTCCGGGCCGGGTGACGATGCGGCCGGCGACCGGCCGGCGCGACGAAATCAGCTATGTCTGGACGCAGCGGATCCGGGCCCGGGATGACGCCGAGGCGCGAGCCCGGTTCGCCCGGATCCAGGTTGACAGCCAGTTCGGCAACGGCTGGTGCGTTCTGAACGCAAACGGGGCGGATCTGCTGCAGAGCGAATTGACTATTTCGGTTCCGGCGGGGTTGCGGCAGTATGTGCTGCAACTGGCCGGAGGGGGAGCGTCGGTGCGGGGACTGCGGGGCGAAGTGATGGCCTCGACCGGGTCAGGCAGCATCGAGATGGATGAGATCAGTGGAGACGTGACGGTCCGGACGGGCGGCGGCGCGCTGCAGTTTGGCCGGATTGGGGGATCGTTGCGGTGCCTCTCCGGCGGCGGGACGATCCGGGCCGACCGGGTGGGCGGCGAGGCGGTCCTCGAGACGGCGGGCGGGGAGATCTGGATCCGCGAGTCAGGCGGGGCGGTCCGGGCGGCGACCGCGGGCAATATCCACATCGGGAAGGCAGGTGGGATGGTGTCGGCGCACTCGGCGGGCGGGTTGATTGAAGTGGAAGAAGCGGCGGGTGTCGTGACGGCGGAGACGGCGAGCGGGCCGATTGTGATCGGCTCGGCGCGCGGATTGCGAGCCGACACGGCGAATGGCAGTATCCGGGCGACCCGGGTCACCGGGGTGATCCGGGCAGCCACCCCGTCGGGCAGCATCTTCGTGGGCCTGGGGGCGGATCAGCCCCTCGGCAATTCGTTTCTTTCGAGCGGGCGGGGTGACATTACGGTGACCATCCCGGTGGGGGTGGGGGTGATGGTGAAGGCGTTGAACGAGACCGGCAGTTGGTATAGCCGGATTGTGTCGGAGTTTCCCGAAGTGCAGGGCCGGCAGGCGGCGGGCCGGGGCCGGCCGGTTCTGGCGCAAGGCGCGATTCAGGGCGGGGGCCCGGCGCTGCTGCTGTCGGTGAGCAACGGCGCGGTGTATCTTAAACGCGCCAAATAGGCACGTTTTGGACGCAAAAACGTCCAACAAACTGAGGTAAGCAGCCATGTTTCCACGATTTCTGATGATTGTCGCCTTGATGACGCCGGCCGCGCTTCTGGCTCAGCCTCCGGCTCCGCCCAGTGTCCCTTCGCCCCCGCCGCTGACGATCCTCAAGTCGACCGCCGCACACAGCGGCAGTTTTCTGGGTGTCGGCGTGAAGGAGATTGATGCCGGCCGCGCAAAGGCGCTCAAACTGCGCGAAGAACATGGCGTGGAGATCACGAACATCCAGAAGGAGAGCCCGGCCGAGAAGGCGGGTTTGCAGACCGGTGATGTGGTGCAGAAATACCAGGGCCAGCGGGTGGAGGGCATCGAGCAGTTCGTGCGCTTCGTCCGGGAGACCCCTGCCGGGCGGACGGTGAAGATGGAGGTCGTACGGGCGGGTGCGCCCGTCACGGTGACGGCGACGCTGGGCAAGCGCGAGAACCGGATTTCGATGGCGCCGATGCCGCCGATGCCCCCGGATGTGCGGGTGGTGATGCCGGACCTGCCAAAACCCATGATGAGCTGGAGTTCGGGCTACCTGGGGATTGAAGGGGAAGCGCTGGGAGCGACGCAGTTGTCCGGCTACTTCGGGGTGAAGGAGGGGGTGCTGGTCCGGAGCGTGATGGAAGAATCTTCCGCGGACAAGGCGGGAATTCAGGCGGGCGACGTGATCACGAAGGTGAACGGGTCGGCGGTGACGACGCCCCGGGAGATCACCGCGGCGCTGCGAAGCGCCCGGACGGAAGACAAAGAGACGTTTCCGGTGACCCTGGTCCGGGAAAAGAAGGAAATGACGTTGAGTGTGACGCTGGAATCGGCGGCGCCGCCACGCCGGGGACGTCCGGTGTCGCAGGAATAGCCCTGGCTGTTGTGTAATAGAAGGGTATGTCTCAAGACACCCATATTGCGCTCACGCCCGAGCGTCAGGCCCTGCGTGACCGCCTGAAACTGAGAGTGGTGACGGTCGAAGAGAACGGAATGCCGGTGGACCGGCTTCCGGAAGGCGTTTTTGGCTTCACCACGTCGCCTTCTTCGGATGAACTTCCGCTGTTCCACAAGCCGATCTACCAGTGCACGGAGATCCACAAGCCGGCCGGCGGGACGGTGGCATTCATCGGCTATGTGACGAAGAAGGAGGCAGAGACGCTCGAGGCGGGCGCCGAACCGATGGCTCTCAACCTGTATCCGGAGCCGTACGAAGAGGCGACGGAACTGGTCAGCATCCCGGACAGCCGGGTGGACCGGCGCAGGCTGCCGACGCGGGACCACGGCAACGCGATGAAGATGGATATTGCGCCGAAACCGGAGTTTCTGGGTTCGACCAGCACACAGAACTAGCGAATCAGAGCATTTCCGTGAGCAGGCGGGCGGCGCTGAGTGCGTTTTCTTCGGCCCGGGGCGAGAGACCCTCCCCCGGGCCGAAGTCTTCTCCCGGGATCCGGCAGAGCCAGGCTTCCCCACTGAAACCATAGAGTTTGCGGGTGAGGGAGAGCAGGTCGCAGGGGCGCAGACCGTGGCTGAGCAGTCCCGGGCAGCAGGAGGCCTTGAGGGGTTCCAGGCGGACTTCGCCGGGCAGGTAGTCGGCATCGATGAAGATGACCCGGCCGGCGGGGGCGACCTCTTCCGCCATCTCGGGCATCAGTTCGCGGTGGAATTCGAGGGTCCAGGGGCCGGGGGGCAGGAGCGAGGCGACACGCTGGGCGACGCCGTCGTCGCGGCGCTGGGGATTGCCGATGGCGTAAATCAGAGTCGTCAAGAGGCAATGCCGAGGCGCAACAACTCGCCCCGCAGTCTTCGTTCACTGACCCAACGCAGAATCCGGCCGTCCTCAACCATGGCCGGAGCGGCCTGACAGTGGCCTATACACTTGCGCGTGGCGCTCACGCGGAGATCGTGGCCGGCGCACTTCTGGCGGCTCTGCAAGCGCAGCATTTCCAGCAGTTTCCGGGAGCCGGCGTGCTGGCAGGATTCCCCGTTGCAGACGACGAAAACGTGGCGGCCGGTCTGCTGGTGGTGCTGGCAGGCGACAGCGGGCTGGGACTTCTCTTGGTGAGCCATAGAAGAATAGTGTGGTTCCGCCGGAAAATTCTCTTTCAATGTGAGCGGGCGGCGCGGGGTTCGTAGAGGCAGAAGGGTTCTTCGCCGCGCCAGTTGCCGGTGAGTCCGAAGGAACGGGCGCGGCAACCCATACAAACTTGTTTAAATTCGCAACAGCCGCACTTGCCTTCGAGGTTGTCGAGGTCGCGGAGGTCGGCGAAAAGTTGGGAGTTCTCCCAGACGTCGCGGAAGGACTGGCGGCCCAGGTTGCCGGCTTCCAGCGGAAGGTAGCCGCAGGGCTGGATGGAGCCTTTGTGGGAGATAAAACAGACGCCGGAGCCGGCAAGGCAACCGCGGGTCATCTGATTCATGTCCGTGGGGTGGCCGCCGGGGTGGCCGGGGGCGTGATTGGGGTGGCCGGTCATCAGGGGAGCGACTTCCTCGCCCTGGCGGCGGGCTTCGGCGCGGCGCTGGCGGACGATCCGGTAATACTGTGGGGCGCAGGTGGCCTTGAGTTCCATGCCGGAGTCGAGCGAACGGTCGTAGAACCAGTCGAGAATCTGTTCAGCTTCGGCGGCGCCGACGCTCTGGTCCTCGGCGATGGTGAGTCCGCAGCCGACGGGGACGAGGAGGAAGAGGTGGAACGCATCCACTTTCAGTGATTTAGCGAGTTCGATCATCTCCGGAAGCTGGTGGGCGTTGTGCTTGGAGACGGTGGTGTTGATCTGGGTGGAAATGCCGAGTTCCTGGAGGCACTTGAGGCCGCGGATGGCGGAATCGAAGGCGCCGTCGTGGCCGCGGAAGGAGTCGTGGGTGGCGCGGTCGGCGCCATCGAGGGAGATGGAGACTCGAACGATGCCCGATTCATGGATCCGGTGGGCCATGGCTTCGTCGATGAGGGTGCCGTTGGTGGCGAGGGCGACGCGGAGGCCTTTGGAGACAGCATGGGCGGCGATTTCGAAGACATCGCGGCGCCAGAGGGGTTCGCCACCGGAGAGGACGAGGATGAGTGGGGCATATTCCGCAATTTCGTCAACGATGCGGAGACACTCGGAGGTGGGGAGGTCGTCGGGGCTCATCAACTCCGTGGCGCTGGCGCGGCAGTGAACACAGCGGAGATTGCAGCCTGTCGTGAGTTCCCAGAAGACCAGGCGGGGCCGGGCGGCGCCCTTCAGGGGTGCCGGTTGCAGGGTGTGATGGGGGGCGGGCCGGGTCATACAGAAAGGTAAGCAATTGGAGGGCCAGAAGGAAAGTCGTTTGGTATGAACAGTTCATCCATTCCGTCCGGGTGAGTTGGGTCAAATCACGCAGTCCGTTGGAGGAGCCGTGCGCGGGCGGGTGGGAACTTGTGTATGCTTTGCAGGTGAGCTGGCGTAACCGGTTGGAACAATATTTCGAGTTTGCGGAGCTGGGGACGAACTGGCAGACGGAGATCCTGGGCGGGGTGACGACGTTCGTCACGATGGCCTACATCATCTTCGTCAACCCGGCGATTCTGGCCGAGGCGGGGATGCCGGCGGCGGCGGTGACGGCGGCGACGTGCCTGTCGGCGGCGCTGGGGTGTCTCTTGATCGGGATCTGGGCGAAGTATCCGATCGCGCAGGCGCCGGGGATGGGTTTGAATGCGTATTTCACGTACGCGGTGTGTCTGGGGATGGGCGTGCCGTGGCAGACGGCGCTGGGGGCGGTGTTCCTGTCGGGGATCGCGTTTCTGCTGCTGACGGCCTGCGGACTGCGAAAACTGATCATTGAAGCGATTCCACAAGCGTTATATGCCGCTGTAGCGACGGGAATCGGGCTGTTTCTCGCGTTTATCGGGCTGCGGAACGCCGGGATCGTGGCTTCTTCGCCGGCGACGGCGGTCACTTTGGGGGATCTGCGGGCGCCGGGGACGGTGCTGGCACTGTTCGGGTTGCTGCTGATGGCGGCGCTGCTGGCGCGAAACGTGAAGGCGGCAATTCTGGCGGGGATCGCGGTGACGACCGTTGCCGGGGCGGCGGCGGGGTTGATCGAGTGGAAACCGGCGCCCTACTCGGTGGAGGCGATCACGGGGACGTTCGGGCAACTGGACATCGCGGGGGCACTGAGGCTGGGTCTGCTGGAGATTGTCTTCGTCTTCCTGTTCGTGGATCTGTTCGACAACATCGGGACACTGGTGGCAGTGGGGAAACGGGCAGGGTTGGTGGACCGGGAGGGGCGGATTCCGAGGTTGAACCGAATTCTGACAGCGGACGCGGTGGCGACGACGGCCGGGGCGGTGGCGGGGACGTCGACGGTGGTGAATTATGTGGAGAGCGCGGCGGGGGTGGCGGCCGGGGGGCGCAGTGGGGTGACGGCGATCGTCACGGGGTTGCTGTTTCTGGGGGCTTTGTTCGTGGCACCGGCTTTGGGGGTGATTCCGGCGGCGGCGACCGCGCCCGCGCTGATCATCGTGGGGGCGTTGATGCTGGGGCACGCGGGGGAGATCCGGTGGGATGAACCCCTGGAGGCGGTGCCGGCGTTTCTGACGCTGATCACGATTCCGTTGACGTTTTCGATCGCGAACGGGATCGCTTTCGGGTTCATTTCGTGGACGCTGCTGCAGGTGTCGGCGGGGCGATGGCGGCAGGTGCATCCGCTGGTCTATGTGCTGACGGTGTTGCTCATCGCGCGATTCGCTTATCTGGGCGGGGAATGACAGAAAAGGCCGTTCCGATCGACCTGGATCGGAACGGCCTTTGTGTCAGAGACTGTACCTGGAGGGGGTGTTACCAGCGCGGTTCGCGGCGGTTGAATCCGCCACCACCGCCACCGCCGCCACGGCCGCCGCGGCCGCCACCGCCACCACCGAAACCGCCGCGTTCTTCACGCGGGCGCGCTTCGTTGATGTTGAGGCGCCGGTCGCCCAGTTCCGAGCCGTTCAGGGCGTTGATGGCCCGGTCGGCTTCATCGTCGTTCGGCATCTCCACGAAGGCGAATCCTCTCGACCTGCCCGTGTCGCGGTCAGTGATGATACTGACGCGATCCACTGTTCCATAAGCTTCAAAATGGCTTCTGACCACGTCTTCAGTGGTGCTGAAGCTGAGATTTCCAACGAATATGTTCTTCAAACGGACACTCCTTCGTATTTGAGGACCAGCCAGACGGGTGGGGTTGCCGACAGGGGGAATGCACACCGGAGGGTCAAACTCTCAATCCAATCCATGCAGAGCGATCAAATACAGGGGCAGAATATCAGACCCGGCGGCGAATTGCCAGTGTTTTCTTTCTTGCGGGAGGCGAAAAAGTGCGGTCGCGCCCGAAGTTCAGAGGCGGCGGACGAGCAGGTAGTGGGCGCCCCAGACTTCGCCCGCGGATTCCAGGCGGCCAACCGCCCGGCCGGGGCCCGAGGGTAATGCAAGTGGGGGCAGTTTGATTGAGGTGGCGCCGGCTTTCGCCTCGTGTTCGATCCGGGCATTGCCCAATGTGAAGACGGCTTTAGCAGCGGTCTCCAATTTCGGAAAACGTAATTCGACTTCGTAATTTCCGGGTTGTTTCACTTCCACCTCGTAATGGCCGAGTGATTTCGCGGTCCACTGGGCGTCGGGACCGCGCCAATCCTGACGGGTGAGCAGGACAGGGTTTTCGAGTTCGGAACCGAGCCAGATGGGGGGCGGGGCATAGCCGGCGGAACCGACGTCCTTGAACCACGCTTCATAGCCCGCGCGGAGAGCGCGAACCTGATCGGGCCGGAAGCGGGCGATGTCGGTGCGCTCGAAAGGGTCGATGTCGAGATTGTAGAGTTCTTCTCCGTTAACGAGTTTCCACTTGCCCACGCGATAGGCGGAGTTGCGGAAGGGTTCGGGTTCATCGCCGCGGTGCCACTGGAGGCAGAGGGGGCGGTCTGGGGGCGCGGCCTGGCCCTGGATGGCGGGCCAGAGCGAGAGTCCGTCGATCTTCGGAGACTTCGGGGCGGGGATGCCGGCCATGTCGAGGAGGGTGGGCATCAGGTCGATGTGGGCGGCGGGAGCATCCACAGTGGAACCGGGCCGAACTTGGCCGGGCCACTGGAGGAAGCAGGGGACCTGAATGCCGCCCTGGTAGGGCGTGCCTTTGAGGCCGCGGAGGCCGGCGTTGAAGCGGCCGGGTTGTTGGGGGCCGTTGTCGGTCAGGAAGACGACGATGGTGTTCCGGTCGAGACCGGTGCGGCGGAGGTGTCCGAGGAGACGGCCGAGGCCATGGTCCACGTTGGCGACCATGCCGTAGATTTTCTCGGTGGTGTCGTCGAGGCCGCGGCCGCGAAAGGGGGCGACCCACTCGTCGGCGATCTGGAGGGGGGTGTGAGGGGAGTTGGTGGAGACGTAGGCGAAGAAGGGTTCGGCGCGGTGGCGGTCGATGAAGGCGAGGGTTTCGTCGAAGAAGATATCGGTGCAGTAGCCTCGGGCGGTGTACGGGAGATTATTGCGTTCGAGGGGCGGGTCGAAGTAGCCGGTGCCCGGGGGCGAGGAGGGTTGGGCGAGGCCGCCGCCGCGGTGGAGGACGCTCGTCTCGAAGCCCTGTTCGGTGGCGCGGAGCGGGGCATTGTCGCCGAGGTGCCATTTGCCGAAGATGCCGGTGCGATAGCCGGCGGCGCGGAGGGTTTCGGCGAGGGTGACTTCGGAGGGGCGCATCATGGCGCGGCCGAGGTAGGTGTCGGTGACGCCGGTGCGGTAATTCCACCGGCCGGTCATGAGGCTGGCGCGGGTGGGGGCGCAGACTGGCGAGACGTGGAACTGGGTGAAACGGACACCCTGGCGGGCGATGGAGTCGATGTTGGGGGTTTCGAGGACGGGGTTGCCGTGGAGGCCGACGTCGCCATAGCCCTGGTCATCGGTCATGACGAGGACGATATTGGGGCGGCGCGCGGGGGCTTGCATGAGCAGGGGCGCGGCCATGATCTCGCGGCGCGTGAGTTCCATTGCCGGATACAATATCACCACCATGCGATGCCTTGCCGCTTTTTCGCTTCTTCTGCCCGCCGTTCTGGCGGCCCAGACGTTTTCGGCCCCGCCGCGCGCGTATCCCACGCTCGGAAAGATCGTCCGGGAGGATCCGCGCCTGGACGCGATTCTGGACGTTTCGGCGCCGCTGGAAGTGCTGGCGACGGGGTTTGAATGGTCCGAAGGCCCGGCGTGGGACCGCAGGGGCGGGTTCGTCATCTTTTCGGACATTCCGCGCAATTCGGTGATCAAGTGGACCCACGAGCGCGGGGCGGAGTTGTACATGAAGCCGAGCGGCTACACGGGCGTGGCGGATTACGGGCGGGAACCGGGGTCGAACGGCCTGGCGTTTGACGCGCAAGGGCGGCTATATCTGGCCGAGCACGGCGACCGGCGGATCAGCCGGATGGACCCGGACGGCGGCAAAGTGACGCTGGCGGCGCACTATCAGGGCAAGCGGTTCAATTCGCCGAACGATCTGGCGTTGAAGTCGAATGGGGATGTCTATTTCACCGATCCGCCGTACGGGTTGCCGAAGGGTGCGGACGACCCGCGGCGGGAGTTGGATTTCTGCGGGGTGTTCCGGTGGTCGGCGGCGACGGGCGAGGTGACGCTGCTGGCGAAGGATCTGGAACGGCCGAACGGGATCGCGTTTTCGCCGGACGAGAAGACATTGTACGTCGCGCAATCAGCCAAAAGGGCGATCTGGAACGCGTATCCGGTGCAGGCGGACGGGACGCTGGGTGCGCCGAAGGTGTTCGCGGACGTCAGCGCCGAGATGGGCCGGGAGAACCCGGGCGCGCCGGATGGAATGAAGGTGGACCGGGCCGGGAATGTGTGGGCGACGGGTCCGGGCGGGGTGCACATATTTGCGCCGGACGGGAAGAGGCTGGGGCGGATTCTGACCGGACATTCGACGGCGAACGTGGCGTTCGGAGGGGCGGACGGAACGGTGCTGTATCTGACCGTGGATATGTATCTGTGCCGGGTGCAGACGAAGGTGCGGGGTTGGGAGTGAGGGGGGGACGTCAAAACTCTTCGTCGTTTCGACACGCCAACTGAAGGCCGAATGTCGAGGCACCGGAGATGGACTCGAACCACCCAAGTCCCTCTTAACCCCAGGGAGTTTATGGTGCCGATTCTGGTTTCGCTAGCAGACGGGGTTCCGGCCGTCCTCGCGGGTGCTTCGTGATGAGTGGAAGATGGCCGGGTCTGCGGCTTCAGGCTTCAACGGGGTCTTCGACCCGGCGGTAGCGGCGTTCGACGTAGTCGTTGAGCATGTCGGTGAATTCGGCGACGATGTGGTCGCCGCGGAGGGTCTTCACCAGTTTGCCGTCGACGTAAACGGGCGCGACGGGTTCCTCGAAGGTGCCGGGGAGCGAGATGCCGATGTTGGCGTGTTTGGATTCGCCGGGGCCGTTGACGACACAGCCCATCACGGCGACCTTCATCTCCTCGACGCCGGGGTGGGTGGACTTCCAGAGGGGCATCTGGTCGCGAAGGTAGGTCTGAATCTGGTCGGCCATCTCCTGGAAGAAGGTGGACGTGGTTCGTCCGCAACCGGGGCAGGCGGCGACCTGAGGGGTGAAACTGCGGATGCCGAGGGCCTGGAGGATCTGTTGGGAGACGATGACTTCCTCGGTACGGTCGCCGTTTGGCATCGGGGTGAGGGAGGCACGGATGGTGTCGCCGATGCCCTCCTGAAGGAGGACGGAGAGGGCGGCGGTGGTGGCGACGATGCCCTTCGAGCCCATGCCGGCTTCGGTCAGGCCGAGATGGAGGGGGTAATCGCACTCGGCGGCGAGCATGCGATAGACGTCGATGAGGTCCTGGACGGTGGAGACCTTGGCGCTGATGATGATGCGGTCGTGGGGGAGGCCGTAGGATTCGGCGAGGCGGGCGGATTCGAGGGCGGAGACGACGATGCAGCGTTTGGTGACGTCGGCGGCGTCGAGGGGGTTGGGGCTGTTGGCGTTTTCGTCCATCATGCGGGTGAGGAGGGCTCCGTCGAGGGAACCCCAGTTGACGCCGATGCGGACGGGTTTGCCGTACTCGATCGCGGCCTCGATCATGGTCCGGTAGTTCTCGTCGGTTTTGCGGCCGATGCTGACATTGCCGGGATTGATGCGATATTTCGCAAGTGCTTTGGCGCAATCCGGATATTTCTTGAGGAGAATGTGGCCGTTGTAATGAAAATCGCCGACAATTGGAACGCGAACGCCGAAAGCGGAGAGGGTTTCGGCTATCTTTGGAACGGCGCGGGCAGCTTCCTCGGTGTTGACGGTGATGCGGACGATCTCGGAACCGGCCTGGGCGAGGGCGGAGACCTGATTGACGGTGCCGGCGATATCGACGGTGTCGGTATTGGTCATCGACTGGACGACGACGGGGTGTCCGCCGCCCACCAGGACGCCGCCGACGTTGACGGTCACGCACTGCCTGCGCTGTATGTTCGCCATGAATCCTCCGGAGAGCTTCTATTTTAGCAAGAGGCGAGAGTAAAATTTCGCCGGTCAATGAGGGTCATCAGTAGTTTGTATTGGCGGGAGCGGGAATAAGGTTTAGAATAGAGGAGTAACGCGATCCGGCGCAGTCCGAATCGTAATGTCCTCCACGCCGAGATCGAGGACCCCCAAGTGGTATAGACCCAAGGGAGGGCTCCTGAGATGCAAAGGAAAAGAGAACCCGCGAAAGCCTACCTGGCGGGACTCGACGGGATCCTGGGCGCGGAATTGAAGAAAGTGCTCCAGGCTTCCTCTTGTGAACTGACCGACGACCCGAACCGTGCGCAGATTGTCTTCTGCGGCTGGGACTCGCCGGCGTGCCGTGAAGCGGCCGGGCGGTTTGGCAATGTCCCGGTGGTGGTGGTCAGCCGGTTACCGGAAGTGAATGTCTGGCTGGACGCTCTGGAAGCAGGCGCGGCCGACTATTGCGCATCCCCGTTCGAAGCGGTCCATTTACGCTGGCTGCTGGATACCCATGTCTGGCGCCGGCCCCAACCCCCAAAGACGAGGCGGGCGGCGGCCTGAGGGCCGTCGCAGCCGCCATGCACTCTGACTGAAGCCGCCCCGTTGGCCTGATCCCTGTTTGTTTCAACCCGTTCAGCCGGTCCCCGTCCGCCCAAGTTCAACTCACTTCAATTTGGAGGACGGATTATGCCTGGATTCAGGTGGTTACTCGTGGTGTGCGTGTGGGCGGCGGCCGGTGGTCCGGCCCTCGGTCAGAGTGCGGCGGGAGGCTGGCTGACGGGGAGACTGGTCTCGGACGCTCCGATGCAGTTTGACCGGTTCCGGGTTGAGGCGGCGGCGACGGCACTGAGCCGGGGGCAACCGGCGACGGCGATTGTGTCGGTGGATGGCGGATTCCGAATGCAGGACTGGGGCGAGGGGGCGGTGGAATTGAGGGTGATCAACGTGGCAGGCGCGGTGGTGGCGCGGCGGCTGGTGACGGCGCGGCAGCCGGGGGAGATCGAGATCCGGATCGAGGGAGCCGCGGAGACGCCGCCGGCGCGGGCGGCGGTCAGCCTGTACCGGCTTCGGCACAAGACGCCGAAGCAGGCATTGAAGTGCTGGCGCAAAGCAGCCAGCTTGGCGAAGGCCGGGCGAAAGGATGAGGCGGAGCGGTACTTGCGGGAGGCGGTTCGGCTGGATCCGGAGTTCGCCGATGCGCTGGAGCAATTGGGGGTGTATGCGCTGGCGAGAAAGGAGTACGAGGCGGCGCGCGGGTATCTGATCCGGGCGGCGGACCTGGACGGGGCGAACGGGGAGTTTCAGAGCCACGCGGCGGTGGCGGAACTGATGTCGGGACGCCCGGAGGAGGCGGAAGCGCGGGCACGGCTGGCGCGGCGGTTGTCGCCGGAACAGGGGCGGGCGAAGTACGTGCTGGGGCTTGCGTTGCTGAGACAGGGCAAGGGGACTCCGGAGGCACTGAGGAACCTGGAGGAGGCGTCCGCGGAGTTTCCAGGGGCGAAGGCGATCGTGGCGCAACTCCGGAGCGGGCGTCAGCATCCATGAATGGGAGGGAGTTGCGCGCAACCCCCTGATATACTTGAGGGTGGAGAGGGAGCGTCTTTGGCCTTGAACTGGAAACAATTTGGACGTCTGGCCGTTCACACGCAGATGTTGCCGGTGCTGGAGAGCGGCGAGGAAACTCTCGTCGGCGGGCAGGCGGTGATGGAAGGCGTGATGATGCGGACCCCGCACAGCTATTGCACGGCGGTTCGCAAGGCGGACGGCTCGATGGTGACCGAAGAAGCGCCGCTGGCGCGGGTGTCGGAGAAGTATCCACTGTTCAAGTACCCGATCATTCGCGGGGTGGGGACGCTGGGGCAGGCGATGTGGCTGGGCGTGAAGGCGTTGCGGTTCTCGGCGAATGTGGCGGCGGCGGATCTGGCCGAAGAAGAGGCGAAGAAGAAGGGCGAGAGCCTGCAACCCGGCAAGAAGGCGTCGGGTGAGATTCCGGGCTGGGCGATGGCGCTGAACCTGGTGTTTTCGTTCGCTTTTTTCATCTTTTTGTACAAGTTTGTGCCTCTGGTGCTGACAACGCAGTTGCAAACGCAGTTTCCCGGGATCGAGAATCCGATTGCGTTCAATCTGGTGGACGGGGTGATCCGGCTGGTGATCTTCCTGGGGTTCCTGTGGATGATTTCGCAGTGGGCGGACATCCGGCGGGTGTTTGAGTTCCACGGGGCGGAGCACAAGGTGGTGTTCAACTTCGAGTCCGGCAAGCCGCTGACGGTGGAGAACGCGCAAAAGTTCGTGACCTTTCACCCGCGGTGTGGGACGAGTTTCCTGCTGGTGGTGATGCTGGTGTCGATCGTGGTGTACGCGGTGATTCCGGCGCACACGTTCGTGGCGAAGATGGCGTTGCGGGTGCTGGCGTTACCGCTGATCATGGGGCTGAGTTACGAGATGATCCGTTTCGCGGCGAAGCGGCGGGCGAGTCTGATGGCGTTGATCACGGCGCCGGGGTTGTGGCTGCAGCGGATCACGACAAAGCCTCCGGCGGACGATCAGACCGAGGTGGCGATCCATGCGCTGGAGGGGGCGATGGAGTTGGAGAAGCAGCACGGGGGCGAGTTGGTGATCGCCTGAGCGGCGGTCTGATCTGGAATTTTATGGAATTTACCCGGCAGTTGGATGACGTCGAACGGCGTTACGAGGAGTTGACCGCGCAACTGGGCGACGAGAGCGTGGTGAACGATCCGGAGAAGTACCGCAAAGCGGCGAAGGCGCAGCGGGATCTCGAGGAGATCGTGGAGGCATACCGCGAGTACAAGCGGCTTGCGGATGCATTCGAACAGGCGCAGGGGATGCGCACGGAGAGCGATCCGGACCTGCGGCAAATGGCTGAAGACGAGATCACTGAACTCCAGCCGAAGATCGATGCGCAGGTGGAGCAGTTGCGTTTCCTGCTGCTGCCAAAAGATCCGAACGACGACAAGGACGTGCTTCTTGAGATCCGCGCCGGGGCGGGCGGGGACGAAGCGAGCCTGTTCGCGGCGGAGATGTTCCGGGTGTATTCGCGGTACGCGGAAGGGCAGCGCTGGAAGGTGGAACTGACGTCGATGAGCGAGTCGGGCGCCGGGGGCGTGAAGGAAGTGATCGCGCTGATCAGCGGCAACAAGGTGTATTCGCGGCTGAAGTACGAGAGCGGCGTGCACCGGGTGCAGCGCGTGCCGGTGACTGAACAGCAGGGCCGGATTCACACGTCCACTATCACCGTGGCGGTGCTGCCGGAAGCCGACGACGTGGAGATCAAGATCGATCCGAAGGACGTGCGCATCGATACGTTCTGCTCGTCGGGACCGGGCGGGCAGAGCGTGAACACCACCTATTCGGCGGTGCGGATGACGCATCTGCCGACGGGTCTGGTGGTGAGCTGTCAGGACGAGAAGTCGCAGATCAAGAACCGGGCGAAGGCGGAGCGCGTGCTGCGTTCGCGGCTCTACGAACTGGAACTGGAAAAGCAGATGCAGGCGATTGGGGCGGACCGCCGGAGCCAGGTGGGCACGGGCGACCGCAGCGAGAAGATCCGGACGTACAATTTCAAGGAAAACCGGGTGACGGATCACCGGATCGGACTGACGCTGCACCAGTTGGACCGGATCATGGAGGGCGAGGTCGGGGAATTGCTCGATGCCTGCACGTCGCACTTCAATGCACGGAAGCTGAAGGAACAGGCGCAGGATCAGGCGGTGGCCTGAAGGCGGGAGCGGCGCGGTGACGGCGGGATCGGCGCTGCGGCAGGGTCAGGCACTTCTGGAAGGGGGCGGGGTGGCCGAGGCGCGGCTGACGGCGGAAGTGCTGTTGTGTCACGCCTTGCGGCGTGAACGGGTCTATCTGTACAGCCATCCCGAACATGAGCTTTCAACGGTGGAATGGCTGCACTACGGGCGCTATCTGCACGAGCGGCTGAAGGGCAAACCGACCCAGTACATTACCCGGCGGCAGGAATTTTTCGGGCGCGAGTTCGTGGTGAGCGCGGAGGTGCTGATTCCGCGGCCGGAGACCGAGCATGTCGTGGAACGGGCGGCGGCGGTGGCGCGCGAGGCGCGGCGGGTGCTGGACATCGGCACGGGGTCGGGAGCGCTGGCGGTGACGCTGGCGCTGGAACAGGGCAGGGAACTGGTGGTGGCGACCGACATCAGCGCGGGGGCGTTGCGGGTGGCGCGGGAGAATGCGCGGCGGTTGGGGGCGTTGGTCCGATTGGTCCGGACGGACCTGGCGGCCGGTTTGGGGGGGGCGTTTGACCTGATTGTGTCGAATCCGCCATACATTCCCGAGTCCGAAATCGCGCATTTGCAGCACGAAGTGCGGGACTGGGAGCCTCGGGTGGCGCTGGCGGGCGGCGCGGACGGAGCGGAGCCATACCGGCGGATCGTGCCGGAAGCGGAGCGGCTATTGCGGCCGGGCGGCTGGCTGATCTTCGAGATTGGGTTTCAGATCGAGGCGGCGGTCCGGGCGGCGTTTGGTCCGCGGTGGAGGGATATCGAGACCGGCTGTGATCTGGCGGGGCTTCCGCGGGTGATTTCGGGGCGCTACGCTCCTTAAGAAGGCCCAAAATGATCTTCCACGTGGACATGGACGCGTTTTTTGTGTCGGTGGAGGAGTTGTTTGACCCCTCGCTGAGGGGCAAGGCGGTGGTGGTGGGCGGGCAGAGGGACCAGCGCGGGGTGGTGTCGGCGGCGAGTTACGAGGCGCGCAAGTTCGGGGTGCACTCGGCGCTACCGTTGCGGACGGCGGCGCAGAGGTGTCCGCACGCGATCTTCCTGGACGGGCATCCGGAACGCTACCGGGAGTATTCGCACAAAGTGCACGGGGTTCTGGAGTCGTTTACGCCAAAGGTGGAGATGGCGTCGGTGGACGAGGCGTATCTGGACATGACGGGAAGCGAGCGGCTGTGGGGACCGCCGCTGCGGGCGGCGGACCGGCTGCACGAGCGGATGAAGCGGGAGACGGGGTTGAACTGTTCGGTGGGGATCGCCACTTCGAGGCTGGTGGCGAAAGTGGCGAGCGATCAGGCGAAGCCGAACGGGATTTTGTGGATCCAGCCGGGGGTGGAGGCGGCGTTTCTGGCTCCTCTGGACGTGAGAAAGCTGCCCGGGGTGGGCAAAGTGACGGAGAAGCGGCTGCACGAGTTGGGGATCCGGCGGGTCGGGGATCTGTCGAGGCTGGAGGCGTCGTTCCTGGAGCGGCGGTTCGGTCAGTGGGGACTGGCGCTGGCGGGGAAGGCGCAGGGCATGGACGCGGGCGGGTGGTTTGACAGCGAAATCGGGGAGCACGAGGATCCGAAGTCGATCAGCCACGAGCACACGTTCGACGAAGACACCGCGGACGCGGGCAGGCTGGAGGCAACGCTGACGCGGCTGACCGAAAAGGTGGCGCGAAGGCTCCGGGAGCATGCATTTCATGCGCGAACCGTGCATTTGAAGCTGCGGAATGCGTCATTTGAGACGATAACGCGGGCAAAGACGCTCTCCGGGGCGACGCAACTGGACGTGGAACTGATTCAGGCGTCGCGGGAGATGTTCCGGAAGGCGTGGGATGGGGGGAAGGTCCGTTTGATCGGGGTGGGGGTGTCGGGGTTCGAGAAGACCGAGGGGCAACTGGGCCTGCTGGACGGGGAGCGGGTGGAGCGGGCGAAGCGGGCGCTGACGGCGGTGGACCGGTTACGGGACAAGTTCGGGGAGAAGAGCGTGACGCTGGCGAGCGGGATGGCGGGGGGGACGCCGGAGCGGGTGCACGAGAACCCGGTGGGATTGCCGGGCAAAGGGCCGAAGAAGTAGCGAAGGCCCGGCCGTCGGGTGAGGTTTTTCGCGCTGGACCGGACGGCGGGCTACAATTGACGAACTGGTGCGTGTTATAATTCAAGGGTCTGACTGCGCCTGTCGCGGCTGCCACGGGATTGACTTCGGCGGCTGTGCGTCCGTAGAATCAAAAGTTTGGATTCCGTTACCGGAGATGGTTTGTCTATGAAGACCGAATTTCCGTCCAAGAGCGAGATTGTGCGTACCTGGCATGTGATCGACGCCAGCGAAGCCGCTCTGGGACGTCTCGCCAGCCAGGCGGCCAAAGTACTGATGGGCAAGAACAAGCCGACGTACACGCCGTTTCTGGACACGGGCGACCATGTGATCGTGATCAACGCGGAAAAGGCTGTCCTGACGGGCAACAAAGAGAGCCAGAAGGTGTACCGGCGTCACTCGGGGTATCCGGGTGGGCTGAAAGAGGTTCCCGCGGCCCGGATGCGCCAGACGCGCCCGGTGAAGATGGTGGAAGAAGCCATCAAGGGTATGCTGCCGAAGACGAAGCTCGGCAAGCAGATGTACCGCAAGCTGAAGGTGTATGCGGGCGAGCAGCATCCGCATGAAGCGCAGCAGCCGCGGGCGATGGCGGTGGCGCGCTAAGCGCGGACGTTACAGGAGGGACACGAACTTGGCATTACTGCAATATTTGGCCACCGGACGCCGCAAGCGGGCGACGGTGCGGGTGTTTTTGCGGCCTGGCACGGGCAACATCAAGGTGAACGGCCGGCCTTGGGACCAGTACTTTACGACGTATTCGTCGCGCGCGGTGGTTCGTCAGCCGTTGCAGGCGTCGGAGATGGCCGAGAAGTTTGACGTGTTGTTGAACTGCACGGGCGGCGGCGTGACGGGACAGTCGGAAGCGGCGCGGATGGGCATTGCCCGCGCGCTCTGCGACTTCAACCTGGAGTTGCGGCCGAAGCTGAAGTCGCTGGGCTACCTGCGGCGCGATCCGCGGGAGCACGAGCGCGGCAAGTACGGCAAGAAGGGTGCGAGAGCGCGCTTCCAGTTCTCCAAGCGCTAGATTTTTGTGTTCGAAATGGCCCAGCCGCCAATCCTCCGGCAAATCTCGCTTTGGACCGCCGGAGAGCCATTGGCGGCTGGACTTGTGTCCACCCCCCGCCGGTTTTAACGCAAACCGGTACTGAAATCGAGGTACAAATTGCCTACCATTACGATGAAAGAATTGCTCGAAGCGGGCGTTCACTTCGGGCACCAGACCAGGCGCTGGAATCCGAAGATGAAAGAGTACATCTTCGGCGAACGCAACGGGATTTACATTATTGACCTGCAGAAGACGCAGAAGCTCTTCAAGGACGCGATGCAGTACGTGGCGCGGCAGGCGGCGATGGGCAAGACGATCCTGTTTGTCGGCACGAAGCGGCAGGCGCAGGAAGCGATCATGGAAGAGGCCACGCGCTGCGGGATGTACTACGTGAACAACCGCTGGCTGGGCGGGCTGTTGACGAACTTCGTCACCGTGAAGCAGTCGATCAAGCGGCTGAAGGATCTGGAAGCGGTTCTGGACGAAGGCGCGGGTGAGCGCCGGACGAAGAAGGAACTGATCGGGATGGAGCGCGAGCGCAAGAACCTGATGCAGAACCTGGCCGGCATCAAGGACATGGCGGATCTGCCCGACATGCTGTTCGTGATTGACTCGCACAAGGAATCGATCGCGGTGCAGGAAGCGAAGAAGTTGGGAATTCCGGTGGTGGCGGTGGTGGACACCAACTGCGACCCCGACGATGTGACCTGGCCGATTCCCGGCAACGACGACGCGCTGCGGGCGATCAAGCTGTTCGCCAGCAAGATTTCGGACGCGATGCTGGAAGGCCGCGAACTGGCCAGCGAGCATGATTTCGCGACGGCCGAGGCGGCGGCGCCGGTGGAAGACGATTCAGTGGACATGTCGCAGTACGCGCAGTACGTGGATCCGCGGCTGAACGAGGACGTGTTGACGGAAGGGATTTCGGATCTGGATCTGCCTTCGGTTTCGTTGCCGAAGAAACAGGCCGAGCCGGAAGCGGAAGCCGCCCCCGCGGAAGCGGAATCGGAACCTGCCGCGGCGGAGCCGGAAGCCAACCAATAATCCATCGGGTCCGCCGGCGGGCGTGAGCCAGCCGGCGGACCCGCAATCACCCCCCCAAGTATTGATCACGGAAGAGAGAGACGAATGGCAGAGATCACGGCGAGTCTGGTAAAGCAACTGCGCGAGAAGACGGGCGCAGGCATGATGGAGTGCAAGAGCGCGCTGGTGGAAGCCAACGGCGATCTGGCGGAGGCGGAAGTTGTGTTGCGCAAGCGCGGCATGGCGAGCGCGGCGAAGAAGTCCGCGCGATCGGCGAAGCAGGGCCTGATTGGCGTGCAGATCAGCGCGGAAGGCAAGCTGGGCGTGCTCGTGGAAGTGAATTGTGAGAGCGACTTCGTGGCGCGCACGGAGGAGTTTCAGCAGATGGTGGCGTCGATGGGCGCGCTCATCGCGGAGAAAGCTCCGGCGGACGCGGCCGCGCTGATGGCGACCCCGACGGCCGAGGGGCCGGCGGTGGAAGAAATGCTGAAGAGCAAGATTGCGAAGATCGGCGAGAACATGGTGATCCCGCGGTTCGCCCGCTGCGAGGCGGCGGGCGTGTTGGGCAGCTATGTGCATCCTGGCTCGCAGTTGGCAGTGCTGGTGGACGTGACGAGTTCGGACGCGGCGGCGACGGCGAAGCCGGAGTTTGCCGAAGTGCTCCACGACATTGCGATGCAGGTGGCGGCGGCTGATCCGAAGTTCGTGAGCAAGGACGAGGTGACGGCTGAGTACCTCGAGAAGGAAAAGGACATTCAGCGGGCACGCGCGCTGGCTGAAGGCAAGCCGGAGAAGATCGTCGACAAGGTGGTCGAGGGCCGGATGGCGAAGTACTACGAGGAAGTGTGCCTGCTCGAACAGCCGTTCATCAAGGAAAACAGCGTGACGATTTCGCAGTACCTGGCCGACAAGGGCAAGGCGCTGGGGGCGACGCTGGGTGTGGCCGGCTATGTCCGCTTCAAGGTGGGCGAGACCGGAGCATCGGAAGAGACAGCCGCCGAGTAGGCGGGCATCAAGGGCAGGCTTCACGGCCTGCCCTTTTCGATTTCTGGGGGGAGTAGTGATGAGCCAGCCGAAGTACAAGCGGGTGCTGTTGAAACTGAGCGGCGAGGTGCTCGCCGGGGGCGCCAGTTTTGGCATCGACGGGACCCAGGTGAAATTGCTGGCCGAGGAAGTGGCCGAAGTGTTCCGGACAGGGGTGCAGTTGGGCATCGTGCTGGGCGGGGGCAATTTCTTTCGGGGCATTTCGTCGGCGGCGCGGGAGATGGACCGGGTGACGGCGGACTCGATGGGGATGCTGGCGACGATCATCAACTGCCTGGCGATGCAGGACGCGCTGGAGAAGCAGGGAGTGCCGACGCGGGTGATGACGGCGGTCCACATGAATCAACTGGCGGAGCCGTACATCCGGCGGCGGGCGATCCGGCACATGGAGAAGGGGCGGGCGGTGGTCTTTGGCGGGGGCACGTCGAATCCGTTTTTCTCGACCGACTCGGCCGGGGCGCTGCGGGCGCTGGAAGTGGGGGCGGAGGTGCTGGCGAAGGCGACGGGCGTGGATGGGGTTTACGACAAGGATCCCCGCAAGCACGCGGACGCGGTGAAGTTCGACCGGGTGAGTTACAACGAGGTGCTGGCGAAGAACCTGGCCGTGATGGATGCCTCGGCGGTGGCGATGTGCCGGGACAACGCGATGCCGATCGTGGTCTTCAACCTGAAGACGCGGGGCAATATAATGCGAATGACGATGGGCGAGCCGGTAGGCACGCTGATCGGCGCATGAAGGCACACAGTCCGGTAGGATACAAATTATGAAATCAGATCAATCATCCGCAGCCTCTTCCGGGCAATTTCAGACGATCAAGGACGTGGAAGCGGCAGCCAAGGGCCGAATGGAGAAGGTGATTTCGGACTTCCAGCACCAGATGACGACGCTGCGCACGGGGCGGGCGTCGGTGCATCTGCTGGACGGGGTGACGGTGGAGGCGTACGGCAGTCCGATGCCGATCAGCCATCTCGCGACGCTGCACGCGCCGGAGCCGACGATGATCACGGTACAGCCCTACGACGCGTCGCAGATCGGGCCGATCGAAAAGGCGATCCGGTCGGCGGACCTGGGGTTGAATCCTTCGAATGACGGGAAGCTGATCCGGGTGCCGGTGCCGGCCCTGACCGAAGAGCGGCGCAAAGAAATGGTAAAGCACCTGCACGTGATGGTGGAGGAGCACCGGGTGGCGGTGCGCAACATCCGGCGCGACGCGAATGATCAGTTCAAGAAGATGCTGAAGGACAAGCTGATCAGCGAGGACGAGGACCGTCGCGGGCATGACGATGTGCAGAAGATGACAGACGCGCACATCACCAAGCTGGAGGATCTGGCGAAGATCAAAGAAAAGGAAGTGATGGAGATCTGATCGCGGCGGGAACCGGGATCGGTCAGGGGGCTTCGCGCGCGGGCGCGGAGCCCTTTTCGTTTTCAATGCATTCGGCGAGGCGCTGCCGGAGGAGCCCGTCACGTCCGAACTGGCGTTGAACCGGGGGCGCGGCCCCGTCGAACAACTCTCTGGCCTCGCGGTAGTGTACGCAGGCCGCGGCGGGGTCGGAGGCGGACAGGCGCTCTCCGCGGAGGTAGGGGATGAGGATCGCGGCATAGCCGGGCGGGCGGCTGGAGACGGATAGAGCGTCGATCCTCGCGAGGGCCTGGTCGAGGGCGGGCCAATCCTGAAGCTGTGCGCTGTAGCCGGCGGACCAGGCGAGTGGATACCAGAGCGAGTTCCGGTACCACTGGTTGGCGGGATCGATTTCGACGAGGATCGTGCGTTGGCGGAGGATTTCCAGAAGGAGGTCGCGGGCTTCGGCGAGCCGCCCGGAGCGGGAATAGTAGGTGGCGACGACGCTCTGGTCGAAGGTGAGATCGAGGCGAGCCTGGGCGTTGGCGGGGTTCAGCGCGACGCGTTTTTCATCGAGGGGTAGTGCGCGCTGGATGTACTTGTAAGACTCTTCGGTGCCGGGGGGGAAGAGTCCGGCTGCGTACTTCCAGGCCAGCGCCTGGGAGCGCCAGTTGTTGTCGTCGCCACCAAACTGGCGTTCGTCTTCCGCGGCGAGCGCGGCGACCCGCTCGAAATACTTCAGACATTCGGCCTGGTCGCGGGTGATGCGGGCGCGGTGGAAGTAGAAACTGACGGCCGTTCGATACAGCGGGCGGGTGGGGGATGGCGAGGCGGCGAGGCGATCCATTTCGGGTTCCAGGCGGCGGATGGCGGCGTCGTACGCGGGCCGGTTGTCAAACGAGTCCTGGATGGCGAGGCGGAGGCGATTATCGAGAAGGAGCCGGCGGCTCTCGAGTGAGCCGGGCTGCAGGGCGGCGAGGCGGTCGATCAGGCGGGCGCGCTTCTGGAGCAGGGATCGCGCCTTCTGGCGGTCGCCGAGATTAGCGTTTTCGCCTCCGTAGGTGTCGGAGAGGCTGCCGAGGGCGTCGATCGAGACGAACAACGGGCCGGGATCCCTGAGGGTGGATTCGTCGAGACGCTCGAGGTGTTCGAGAGTGCGGGCCAGCAGTTGGGCGCGGATGGGTGTGGCGCCGGGGAGATTGGCGATATCCCGGTAGGTTTCGCCGACGAACGAGTAGCTCAACTGGAGCAGACCATCGCGGCGCTGGTCGGCGAGGGTGCGCTGCCGGTGAGCTTCCGTGAGCGCCTGTTGCGTGAGCTCGCGGGCGGCGACGGCCTCGCGAGCCGCGGCCTCGGCTTCCCGCTGGCGCTCGACGGCGACGATGCGCTGCCGGTCGGCCTCGCGAGCCTGGTAGAGTGCGGTGACCGCGCCCCCGACGATGCCCGCCAGGGCAATCAGCGTGGTTGTGGCGGCCAGGGCGTGGCGGCGCAGGTACCGCGAAACCAGGTACAGAGCGCTGGCATGTCTGGCGTGGACGGGCAGACCCTCGAGGAAGCGGCCCAGGTCGGCGGAGAACTCGCTCGCGCTCGGGTAGCGGCGGGCTGGCTCGGGGTCCGTGGCCCTGTCAAGGATGGAGACCAGATCGGCCGGGAGTCCAGGCGCTGGAGGCAACCGGAAGTCGCCTGCCTCCGACAGCACTTCGGCCAGCGGACGCCGTGTCCAACGGCGCGGGCGCTGACCGGTGAGCATCTCATAGAAGACCAGTGCGAACGAGTAGAGGTCGGACGTGGTGGAAACCGGTTCGCCGCGGATCTGCTCCGGGCTGGCATAGTCGATGCTGAGCGCGCGATAGAGTGTCTCCGTCCTGGCTGCGGAACCGGCGTTCTCGACCATCCGGGCGATGCCGAAATCGAGCAGTTTGGGCGATCCTTCGGCGGTGCAGAGGATATTGCCGGGTTTGAGGTCGCGATGGACGACCAAGTTGGCGTGGGCATGCTGGAGGGCGTCGAGGATCTTGCGTGCCAGGCGGACCCGCGCGGCCCGGGGGAGTTCGGCGCAATACTCCGTGACCGGCGGGCCGTCGACGAACTCGAGGACAAAGTTCGGAATCTCGCCCGGTCCGATACCGGCATCCATCATCTGAGCGATGTAAGGGTGCCGGAGGCGGGCCAGGATCTGCTTCTCGCCATGGAAGCGCTCCAACAGCGCTGGGGTGGCGAACGGCGTATTCAGAAACTTGATGGCGGCCAGCATGTCGGCCTCGCCGTCGGCCCGGCGGGCGAGCCAGACCGCGCCCATGCCGCCGCGGCCGAGTTCGCGTTCGAGCCGCCAGGGACCCAGTCTCAGGCCGGGAGCGAGGCGGAATGCGGCGACGGGCGAGTTCTCAAAAAAGGCCTCCGCCTCCGAGGATTGGGCGAGCAGGCTCTCCGCCTGACGGAGAGTGTCCGGGTGGCGGGCCAGGCGTTCCCGGAGATAGGCCAGCCTTTCGGGCTCTGGGAGTTCCAGGGCCGTCGCGAGGGCCTCGTCCAACAAATTCCAGTCTCCGGCCGGCACGGTTCTCAACTCGCGGACTTCTGCAACTGATCAAACAGCCATAGCCTGGCGACGGACCAGTGGCGCTTCACCGTGGCTGGGGACAGGCCAAGCGCCCGGGCGGTCGCATCGATTGACAGGTCCCCGAAGTAGCGAAGTTCCACTATCCTTGCTTTCAATGAATCCACCTCCTCCAATCTGGCCATGGCGGCATCCAGCGCAATGATGGTCTCGGGGGTCTCCTCCCAGACTGTTGCAACGGCGAGAGCCTTGGTGATCGAGACCTGCTGCTGCCCGCCGCCGCGCTTCTGGCTGGCCCGGCGGCGGGCACGGGCCACCAGGATCTGGCGCATGAGGTAGCCGGCGATGTGGAAGAAGTGCTCGGCGCTTTCGGCGTCCACCGAGCCCTGCCGCTCGAGTTCGAGGTAAAGGTCGTTGACGAGCGAGGTGGGACGGGTGCGGCTGGTGGTGGACTCCTGCCGGATCAGATTTCCGGCCATGCGGTGCAGATCGCGATAGACGAGAGGAATCAGGTGATCCAGGGCGGGGCGGTCACCGGCGCCCAGGCGTTGCAGCAGGGGTTCAATTCGCTGGCGGTCAAGTTCCCCTGCGGACATCACTGCCACTCTATCACGGGATTCCGCATAGGGTTGTCCGCCTGATGTGCACTTATTTGTACGGAAAAGAGGGCAATTCGGAGGCCGTTCCTCCGTGCGAGCCGGCGCGGCTGCCGCCGCGCCGGTTGGCCTTTGGCAACGCGCTTCGATGGCGGTGGACCTGAGATGGCGGGGCGTCGCGATTATTGCCGAAGACTGGGCCGGGAAGCGATTTCCGCCGCTGCACTCGTTCATTTCCGGGTTGATTGCCGGACATTCTACGCCCGGAGGCAGGGTGGTTGTGCTGGAAACGGGTTTTGTTATTCTGGTTTTTCTGATAGTCTGCGGCCATGCTCAGCCAATTCATTGCAGTCTTCTTACTGTTTCCTGCGGCGCAGGCGGCGGGCGCGGAGCGCGAGGTGGTCCGGCAGGCGCTGGAGCTATCGCAGGTCTGCGCGCAATCGAACCAGGTGCTGTGGGCGGGTACGATCGAGGTGGTTGGACAGCGGGGTGAGGAGCCGCTGCGGCCGTTGAGCAAGGCTCGAGTCCGCTATGCCCAGGCCGGACCGGGGCGACGGTACCTGCATTTACGGCCGGAAGAAAAGGATGAGTACTATCTGATCTCGAACGGCGAGAAATCCTGGGCCTATGTGCCGAAGCTGAAGCGTTACACGGAAACGGAAGGGGCGGCCGTGGCGGGTGAGGATGCGGGCGGACGGGATGATGAGAGGGATCTGGCCGAGTCGATGGCGCCGGACGTTCTGGCCGTCTTTGGCGCGGTTCATCAGGAGATCGAAGCCGCCGACGAACCCGGCCCGGTGACAGTCCGCTATGGGGGCCGGAAGCACTCATGGCCATCGGCCCGCCTCCTGTCGAAGCAGTCCCCGAATGGGGACCGGCACATGTTTGAGATAGCGTTTGACCCGGCGAGCGGCCGGATCGGGCGGTTGGTGTGGTCGGCGGTCAGCCGGGGAAATAGCGGCGAACGTCTCCTGATTCGCACCACGGTGGACTTCGAGGAGACCCGTTTGGGGGAGGACCTGGGCGGCGAGTTATTCGAATTTGTTCCCCCTCGCAACGTCTCACTGGTCGATGCCCTGCCGATTCCGGGTCAGACGGGCTCCTTCCTGCAGGGTCAGACCGCGCCCGATTTTGAACTCCGGACACTAAGCGGCGAGAAAGTCCGGCTGGGCGACCTCCGCGGCCGTCCGGTGCTGCTGAACTTCTGGGCGAGCTGGTGTGGGCCGTGCCGGAAAGAGCTTCCTGTCCTTTCGCTCCTGCACCTGGACTATGAAGCACGCGGACTGATCATTTTGGGGGTGAACGATGAAGGGCGGAACACAGCATCCCAGGCGGCCCGGCAGATGAAATTGCCCTTCGAGACGCTGGGCGATGGCGCCCGCAAGGCGCACAAGCTCTACCGGGTCCAGGCGATTCCCAGCATCTTCCTGATCGACCGGGACGGACGCGTGGTCCGCTACCTCCGCGGGGCGCAGTCGGAACAGGCGCTCCGGGCCGCTTTGCGCGAACTCGGGCTGTGAGCGGCGCCGCCGGGCGCCGGATTTAGCGCCGATCGTAGTGTTCAGTCCAGCTTTTCCGGCCCGCCGGCGATTGGACGGTCAGCCGCCGGGTGAGCGTCTTGCCGGATCGCGCGATGGTGGTTTGCGCGGTCTCCGTGCAGCGTCCGTCACTCGACCGGAAGGTGGATTCGACGGTCCAGGGGTCTATGCGCCGCAAGGTGATCATCCCATCTCCAAACGAGCGGGACATGGCGTACTCTTCGCCGTCCAGCGAGCCCGAGAAGCTGAATTCGCGGGTCTCCTCGTTGGCGTACTGGACGGCGCCATGGTAGTCGAGCTGGGGCTCATGGTGTTCGATCGTCAGAACGACGCTCAACGGCTTCACCACCTTGCCCCAACGCGATTTCTCCACGTTCAGATGCCAGGAGCCAGTCAGATCAGCGGGTTGAGCCGCGGCCATGCCCAGGGACAGCGCGGCGAGGACGGCCGGAAACGAGATCCAGATCCGCATAGCGGGAACCTCCTACGTCCATCCCCAGAATACGCCTGTCCTGCACCCGTTGGAAGTAGATTCGGTGTCCGAAAGAGAGCCCATTGGCGGGCCTAAGTGACCAGAAGATGGATAACCTTGCGATGGGCAGGCACGCCTGCATAGACGTATGGACCACAAGTCTCTCCAAGGACCATCGCGCTCACCCGGCGACTGGTTTCTTGCACTTATCCTGCTCATCTTATTGTCTCTCCCATCCCCTGCCGCCGGTTCCAACGACATCCAGTTCTACGATGTCAACGTTTACTCCGGTTTTTCCGGCGCCATTTCACCCAATTCGATCCAACTGGCCTGTTCCGGCCGGCAGGATGTCCTGATGACCCATTTCGTCAGCCACCGCCTGCCGTTTGACCCCCTGATCGTCCGGCGAATCGACAATCAGACCTGCCATATCCACTACGAGCCCTCAATCCATGGCTTCCGCGCCCACGCGGAAAGTCACGCCATCCGTGGAATGTTTGTGGACATTCCTCACATGCGCCTGCTGGCCCGTCCCGGCCTGCCGCTGGGTGACAGTCTGGATATCGTCAAGGCTGTGCTGGCGAGAGCGCCAGGCGCCCTTGATGTCAGTCTCGGTGTCGCCGGGAGCGTGCCCCGCCCGCTCGTCAACCGCTCTCTGCAGGTTCATTTCCCCAATTCCCGCCACCGGATCAACCTGCGCCCGAATCCGGACGTTCAGGTGAACTCCTGGTCGCAGGATTTCATCAAGAGCGGAGAAGTTCGGGAGACCACGCGTCTGCTCACCCCGCGACGCATTTTCGAGGGCGACAAGGCCAATGGCGAACAGTTCAAGGCGCTGCTCGATGCCCTCGCGTCGAAGCGGACAGGCCGAAGCCGGATCTCCTGGGAAGGTGGCGACCTGATGTTTGTCCGTTCACCGCGGGATCCGCAAAGACTCCTGCTGTTTTACGGTGATGCCGCCCGCCCCTACTGGGCGGACAACCTGACCGAGGAAGAATACGCCTACGTCCTGCGCGTCGAATTCGGCGCTGACGAGGCCATCTACTTCGGAAGCGTCGCCCCGCACGTGGACTATGTCGTTTCCTTCATTCCCGAGCACCAGACCGCCCTGCTGGTCCAACCCGTGACCGGCAATCTGGAACTGGCGCAGGCCGCCGTGAAGATGTTGTCGCTCACCTTTTCCGCCCCTGTGCCGACGCTTGTGCGTCAGTTGGAATCCGCACTAACCGGCCCGGAATCGCTCCAATTGAACTCTGCCCGGATTCGCGAACTGCTCGCACAAGCCCGCCGTGAGTCGCACGGATGGGCCATGCCCGTGGATGGGGCCGCGTATGAGCGGATCGATGCTTATATGAAAGAGGCCTGCCCCCAAGATGCCCTGGCCTGCGTTGGACCCCGGCAATTGCCCTCGCTGGTCGCGAACCACCCCGACCTGCTGGCCGACTGGGTGCAGATGGCCGCAGTGCTCCGAGCAGGACAGAGCTTGCCCGTCGCCATGTTCTCCGTGATCGAGGACCAGTTGCCCGGCCAGACCGCCGAGAAGGAGCGCCGCCTCCGCGAAAAGGCCGAAACATTGGAAAGACTGGGGTTCCGCGTCATTCGCGTACCCTGGATCGGTGGCGAAATGACCGGCAGCCAACTTTGGGCCGGAGTCAGTTACGCCAATCTCCTCCTTCTCGACCACACCCTGTTTGTCCCGGTTTTCGGCTTCGGCGTGCCAGAGCAGAAACTGGTAGAGGACATCGAACCGCGCCTGCCCGCCGGGTACCGGGTGGTTCCCATCCTGGCCCGTTCCGCGCTGCTGCAGAACGGCGGCGTGCATTGCGTGATGGGCCTGGTTCGCGGCGACGGCATCTTCTGATTCACGGCGTCACCTGGACGATCAGGCGGCGGTACGAGGTCAGGCGTGGCGTCCCCGAATCGGTCACCTCGAGGATGACGTGGACCGTGCCTCCACGCTGAACCTTCGCGGGCAGGTGCAACTGCGCCTCCGCGCTGTCGTGCTTCTCCACTCGCGCCGACGCCGCCTCCCGCAGCGTGCCGGCCTCCGGGTAGACGAACCAGCGGTAGGTCAGCCTGTTTCCGTCCGGGTCAGTCGAACCCAGCGCCGACAGTGCCAGCACCGCGCCCGCTTTCGCGATTGCCTCGACCGGAGCGCGCCCCGGTATCCCGTTCAACACGGCGGCCGGATTGTGGTTCGCTGCGTTCCGGGGCTGGACGCACCAGTCCATCCGGGCCGCGAAATCATTCTGATAGGCTTCGCGCCAGCGCCAGATCGTTGCCTGGTTCGAGGTGTGTTCCCGGTTGTCGGAGAGTCGCAACGTGTCCCGGGCGTCCGTCCAGATGGGTCGCGTCTCTCCGTATCCGCGGCGGAGTTCATAACGCCCGCCCCAGCCTCCGTAGGATGGCGAAACATCCCCCGCGAGGCCGTTCGGAATCAGATTCAGAAACGATGGCGTGTCCCCCTCCATGATGTACGCCACCAGCGGATACCTCGCGCCCAGCGGACCGTGATTCTCGATGATGTTCTCCTTCAGCCACGGGTTGTCCACCAGGTGGAAATTCTCGCCCGGGGCATTGCGGTAGTGGCGGTCGCCCCCGATGCCGCTCCAGGTGGACCGCCAGTACTCGGGCTTCAGCACGTCCGTGGGACTTCCGATAAAGAACAGGCCTGGGAACGTCACTCGCAGCCAGCGGCTCGCGTCATCCTGATCCGAAATCGTGTACACACGCAGTTTGGCGACGAATTTCTCCAACTCCTCCGGCGAGCGGGAGTACTTCACATCCCACAACGCCTGGGCCAGTGTGTTCGCGCCGCCCCAGACCGGAACCCACACCGGGCGCGGGTCCGGCCGGTCCACCACTTCGATGATCCACTTCGAGCCTTCCGTTGACCGCCCCTCGCCCACTGCCTCCATCCCGAAGCCGGTCTGTCCGGACTTGATCACCCCCAGCAGTTTCTCCGTCTCCGGATACCCTGGGGCATGGAGCAGCAGATTGGCGCGTACCTGCCCGTAAGCTGCGACGGTCTCGCGAATGATGTCCGGCCGGATGCGATCCCGCAACCAGACTGACGTCGTCGCCACCAGTCCTTCCACCTCGAATTCGTTCGCATAGAGCAGGAACCGGACCAGCGATTCCTCGTCGTCCGGTTCATTGGAAATGTCGGTCAGGACCAGCACCCGCGGCTTCGTTTCAGCCGGAAGCAGAGGCAGACCGAGCAGCATTAAGAAGAAAACGGCGCGCAACATGCGCCCAGTCTATACCCGATTCGGCTCTGGATGAACGAACGGCGCCCGGTAGGGCCGCCGGAGCAACCGGTTCGCCTCCGCATCATTCACCACCTGCTGCCGCGCCGCGTCCCACGTGAGCGACCGCCCCAACTGCTGCGACAGATTCGCCAGGATACACGTGGCCGTCGAAATGTGGCCTTCCTCGACGTGCGCCACCGGCTTGCCCCGCGTCGCCATGCACTGGACCAGGTCCCTCATGTGCCCGCGAATCGCCGGCGCCACGTGCCGCTCCAGTCGCGCCTCTGTCTTGTCTTCCGGATACTTCTCCAGTTCAAACTCGACGTCGCGCCGCTGCGCCGCTTCTCCTTTCGTCATCGGCAGGTAGTCCCAGCGCATCACCCCGGCCTTCAATGTCCCTTTGTCGCCATAGAACGTCGCGCCCCAGGGATATTCGGGATCCGCCGGCGCGCCGTACGTGCGGTGGTTCCAGATGACCTTGAGATCCCCGTAGTCGAAAGTCGCGGTCTGGGTGTCCGTGATGTTCGATTTGCTCGATTTTTGCACCAGAATCCCGCCCGTTGAAGCGACCGACTTTGGCCAGCCCAGATCCAGCATCCACCGGACCATGTCCAGCATGTGAATGCACATGTCGCCCACGATGCCGTTGCCATACTCCATGAACGCCCGCCAACTGCCCGGATGCGCCAGCCGGTTGTATTTCCGCAGCGGCGCCGGTCCGGTCCACAGATCCCAGTCCAGATGGGCCGGCGGATCCGCGTCCGGCGGATTCGCGTTCGCGCGCATGTGGTAATAGCAGTAAATCTCCACCACGCCCACGTGGCCCAGTTTGCCCTCGCGGATGATCCGGTCCCGCGCCTCGATCAAGTGCGGCGTGGACCGCCGCTGCGTGCCCACCTGCACCACCCGTTTGTACTTCTGCGCCGCCGCCACGATCGCCTGCCCTTCGACGATGTCCACGCTGATCGGCTTCTGCAGATACAGATCCGCGCCCGCTTTCATCGCGTCGATGGCCGCCAGCGCGTGCCAGTGGTCGGGCGTCGCGATCAGCGCCAGATCCAGTTCGTGCTTCTTCAGCATCTCGCGATAATCGCGATACACCACCGGCTTCCGGCTCGTCTTCTGGCGCTCCGCGATCAGATCCGCCGCCCCGGCCAGCATCTGGCTGTCCGGATCCGCGAGAGCCACCACCTCCACCTGCTCGACCTGAATCAATCGGAGCAGATCGGCCTTCCCATACCAGCCCGGCCCGATCACGGCAACCCGCTTCGGCCGGCTTTGCGCCAGAGAACGCGGACCCGGCAACATCAGGCCGCCCGTCAGGGTGGCGGCGGAAAGAAAATGGCGGCGGTTGAGCGGCATTGAAAATTAGTATATGCCCGAGCCGCCGTGCCCGGTCCGGGCGACGGGTATACACTGTCGGCATGGATCGCCGCGCCTTCCTCGCTCTCCTCTCTGCCACTGCCGCCTGCCGTCAGCCGGAACCCTTTTCCATCGAAGAAGTCAGCATCTCCGAACTCGGCGAGGCCCTCCGCGCCGGACGCGTCACTGCCCGCGGCCTCGTCGAAGCCTACCTGACCCGCATCCGCATCATCGACCGCTCCGGGCCCCATCTCAACTCGATCCTCGAAATCAACCCCGACGCCCTCTCGATTGCCGACGCCCTCGACGCCGAACTTCGCGACAAAGGTCCCAGAGGCCCCCTCCACGGCATCCCCATCCTCATCAAGGACAACATCGACACCGCCGACAGGATGCAGACCACCGCCGGCTCCGTCGCCCTGCTCGATGCCCCCACTCCCCAGCGCGACGCCGCCATCGTCACCCGCCTTCGCGAATCCGGCGCCGTCCTGCTCGGCAAAACCAACCTCAGCGAATGGGCCAACATCCGCTCCACCCGCTCCACCTCCGGATGGAGCGGCCGCGGCGGCCTGACCCGCAACCCCTACGCCCTCGACCGCAACACCTCCGGGTCTTCATCAGGATCCGCCGCCGCTGCCGCTGCCAGCCTCTGCGCCGCCGCCATCGGCACCGAAACCGACGGTTCCATCGTCTCGCCTTCCTCGGTCTGTGGCCTCGTCGGCATCAAACCCACCGTCGGCCTGCTCGGCGGCGATGGCATCATTCCCATCTCCCACAGCCAGGATACAGCTGGACCCATGGCCCGCTCCGTCCGCGATGCCGCCCTGCTGCTCGGTGCACTCGCGAAAACGCCCCAGGACTTCACCGCCGCCCTCGACCCCAATGCCCTTCGCGGCGCCCGTCTGGGCGTCGCCCGCCGCTACATGGGCCGTAACCAGCACGTCACAACCGTCGCCAACCAGTGCCTGGAAGCTCTTGAGAAAGCCGGCGCCGTTCTCGTCGATCCCGTCGACCTCAGCTCCATCGACTTCTCCGGTGAACGTAACACTCTCCTGTACGAACTGAAGGCCGACATGGCTGCTTACCTCGAACAGCGCGGCGGCCCGCTTTTCTCCCTCGAAGAACTCATCGCCTTCAATAAACACCATGCCGCCACCGAACTGCGCTGGTTCGGCCAGGAGTACTTCGAATTGTCCGTCAAGACCGGCGGTCTTCAGGAGAAGGAGTACCTCGAAGCCCGCGCCAAGGTCGAGAAAGCCCGCAAGGATCTCACCGCCTTGATGGACCGCGAACGCCTCGACGCCCTCATCGCCACCACCAACAGCCCCGCCTGGCTCAGCGATCTCGTCAATGGTGACAACTCCGGCCAGGGCTGCTCCGGTCCCGCCGCCGTCACCGGATTCCCCCACATCACCGTCCCCGGCGGCCTCGCCGAGGGTCTCCCCATCGGCTTTTCCTTCTTTGGCCGCGCCCACGACGAAAGCCGTCTCATCCAACTCGCCCATGCCTTTGAACAGGCCACCAAGGCCCGCCGCCCACCCCTGTATCGGCCACGCTCCGGCCCTGGCGCCTAATGCGCCAGCGTCCGCCGCAGCGCCTCCACATCCACATCCTCCAACACCACTCCGGGCTCCAGAAGCGTCTGCGGATCCATGTCCTCCCGGAACAGCCGGCTACCCAAATGCAGACGGCTCCGCGTCAGGTAGTGCATCAATTCATGGACCAGCACCCGCGCCAGCGCCCGTCCCATCTGCGGCTTGGCCGAAAACTGTTGCGGCGTCACCAGGATCTCCCGCAAGTGGGCCGCCACCAACGGGCAGTCCAGCGTAATAAACGGCTGCATTTCCTCATCCACACAGCGCACCCAACCCAATGGACCCGCCGGCCTCGACACAGCCTTCCCGGCGGGAATCTCGCTGCACCCCCGGCAGCGCACCCAGATCACCTCGCCGGCCATGCCGAGATCCAACAGATGGGAGTCATGGTGGACCACCGGCCGGATCCCTGCCGGCCGCAGCAGCCGCCCCAACTCCTCCCGCATCGCCCGCTCCGTCATCGGTGAAAGCGGAAATTCCGTGTTCAGCACGATCGCCACCACATGTTCCCGCCCTCCTGGCTGTCCGTCAGCCGCGAACCCCAGCCCGAACCCCAACAGAACCACCGCGAACCGCGAATACCACATGCGGCCTCTCCTTCACTTCAACAGGCGCACCGTCCGCCCCCGGGGTAACGCTCCCACCCGCGATTCCAAGTCAAAAAGGAGAGCCCCTGGTCCGAAAATGGAAACCCGCCCCTCCCCGGCCCCGTCTCCTTGGGTGTGAGGCCGCATTGTCCGGAACGGAGCCCTGGCTCAAGGTTCGCTGGTCGAACAAAGCGTGGCGGCGCTCGTTCCGCGGGCCCCCCTCCGGACTCTGCGGCCTACGGCTTTTCCCCCTCGCCCAGCCCCCCGAATCGGGGATTGTCATGGTTTCGAAAAAATGATACTTTCAGGGTGACAACGGGACCGAGGGGCCCCGTTGCTCTGCGCCATGCAGATGATGAAACCCACCGAGCCTGTGACCCTAAACCCCCGACTCGGCGTGGTTGCCCACCTAAAGGAGAACCACCCATCATGGACAAGATTGCTCAGGAAGAACTGAAAGCGTACTTGATGCAGTCCAATGAGGAGTTCCGCGCGCTCGCTGAAAAGCACTCCCAATACGAGCAGCAGATCAACGAGATCGAAGCGAAAGCCCATTTGACTCCCGAGGACGAGATCGAGGAACACAAGCTCAAGAAGCTGAAACTCCATCTCAAAGACCAGATGCACGAGATGATGAACCGCTACCGCGCGCAGGTTGCGTAGTTAAACATCCTCAGCGTCAGGTACGCTGTCTATCCGCTTCCCAAGCCCCGGCGGCCCCCGTGCCCCGGGGCTTTTTCCTGCCTCCCGCGCTCCTCCCGTGTTACAACCGGAATTGAGTCCATCATGTCCGAATCCCCCCGCTCCGTCATCATTACCGGCTCCACTTCCGGAATCGGCCGCTCCCTCGCTCTCGCCTTCGCCCAGGCCGGCGACCGTGTCCTCGTCCACGGCACCTCGGCCGAGCGTGCCGCTCAGGTCGCCGCTGAAATCACCGCTGCCGGTGGGGTCGCCTCCGCCCTCACCGGCGATGTCGCCGATCCCGAAACCGCTCAAAGACTCATCGAGCGCGCTGTCAGCCAGTTTGGTGGCGTCGATGTCTTCATCGCCAACGCCGGCATCGTCCACCCCGGCGACTTTCTGGACTATTCCCTGAACGACTTCCACCGCTCCATCGACGTCAATCTGACCGGCGCCTTCCTCGGCTGTCAGGCCGCCGCCCGCCAGATGGTCGCTCAGGGCCGGGGCGGGCGCCTGCTCACCCTCTCCTCCGTCGGCGGCAAAATGGGGCAGTACGGCTTCACCGGCTATGGCACCGCCAAGACCGCCATTCTTGGCCTGACCCGCGTCATGGCCGTCGAACTCGCCCGCCACCAGATCACAGTCAACGCCCTCGTCCCCGGACCCGTCATGAACGACATGCTCCTCGGCGTCTACGGCGAAGAACGACTCGCTCTGCGTACCAAAACCGTCCCCCTCGGCCGCCTCGCCGAGGCCGCCGACGTCACCGCCCTCGCCCTGTTCCTCGCTTCCCCCGCCGCCGCCTACCTCACTGGCCAGGAGTTCGTCATCGACGGCGGCGCCTCCGCCGCCGGCGTCTTCACGGTTGAAGTGCTGCGCCGGGCCGGGACTTGAAATACCGCCCCAGCGTTGCCTCGCCCGGCGCTCGCGTCGCCAGCGAAACCGCCACCAGCAAACCCAATGAAATCAACGTCACCGGCAACACCGGCATGAACCCCAGCACCGACGTTCCCCGCGCCGTCCGCTCCAGCACCGCCCATTCCCCCCATTGCACCACCACCCCCGGCACGGTCACCACCGCCTGAAACACCGCAATCCCCGCCACCGCCGCCACCGACCACACCGTCGCCGCCAGCGCCCCCCACTTCGTGCTCCGCCGCCAGTACAACGCCGCCCACAACAACGGACACAATGCCGCGAATCCTGTGAATGCATACTGGACAGCCACGTCGAAAATCGCCCCCGGCGCGCGCAGCGCCACAATGTACGCCACCACCGTCACCCCCACCACGAACCCTCGCCCCGTCAGCACCTGCGCCGCCTCCCCGAATCGCTCCTTGCCCCCATAAAACGCGAACAGATCCTCCGTTACCATCGTTGACAGCGCCAGAATCTGCGAGTCGCTCGCCATCACCGCCGCCATGATCCCCGCCCCAAGCAACCCCGCCAGCCACAGCGGCGCATACTGTTCCAGAAGCAGCAGGAGCACGTCATCCCCCGCCGCCTGCCGCTGCAACTGCTCCCGTTGCTCCGGCGCCGCACCAGGGAGCGCCGCCCGCGCTTCCAGTTTCGCCTGAATCCCCGGCACCTCCGTCGCCCGGTTCGCCATCACCCCCAGAAACACCGACGGCAACCACACCGCCATGATGCACAGCGGATACAGCACCACCGTCTTCCGGAATGCCGCCATCTTCTTGGCCGTCAGGCAGAAAATCGCCATGTGCGGAAACGCAATCGACGACAAAGGAATGAACATGTAGCTGAAAAAGTACGCCGGCGACACCTTCTCCCGCGTCAGCATCACCGCCTGCTTCGCCTCCGCCAGCATCCCCTCCACCGCCGGAGCAAAGCCGCCCATCCCATAGCCGATCACCACGATCGTCACGCTGCCAAAACTCAAAAAAAGGATCGTCTGGAACGTGTTCACCCACGCCGTCCCCCGCATCCCGCCGAAAAACACGTAACTCATCACCACGATCGCCACCACCGCTCCCCCCACCCAGTACGGAATCATGCCCCCGCTGATCGCGCTCAGCGCCGCGCCCCCGCCCATCACGCTGATGATGATGTACGGCACCAGGAATACCGTCTGCACCACCGTGATGAAACTCCCGATGTGCCCGCACTCCCACCGGTCCCGCATCATCTGCACCGGCGTGATGAACCCGTGCTTCTTGCCCAGCGCCCACAACCGTGTGCCAAAGAAGAATAGCGTCAGCGGGATCACAATCGCCGAACTCGAAGCCATCAGACTGAACGTCACCACCCCGTTCGCGAAAGCGTGCCCCGAGGCGCCCAGAATCGTGAATGCCGTCATGTTCGTCCCGAACAATGACAGCAGGAAGACTGTCGTCCCCAGCGACCGCCCCGCCAGGAAGAAGTCCTCCGCTCCCCCGCCTCCGCGCCGGAACGCAAAGATCCCAATGTAGAAAACGGTCGCCAGATAGCCGAACACCAGCAGCGTTGGGATCAAGCGCCGCGCTCCTGATCATCCGCCGCCACTTTCGCCTCGGCCTCCTCCTCTTCCGGCCACGCCCACTTCACCAGCACCGCCATCATCGCCGAGGCCGCCACGCAATAAAACATGTGATACCAAAGCCCCACCGGCAGGAATCCGAACAGCAGGGGCCGCGCCTCTCGCCAGAACCAGAAGTCCTGATGCAGGATCAAGAGAGTAACCACGAGGATAGTCAGCGTCGCCTGTCTCATTTCTATCGATTCTGGGCCCCGGTCCGTCTGTCGTTACATGTCATGTTGTCACAACGCCGCACGCGCCCGCATTGTTACACTGAAGGTTCCTTGATGAAAAATCTACTGTGGACGGCTTCGTTCGTCCTGTTCGCCATTCCCCTCTCCGCTCAAACTGCGGGCCGGCTTGCGGGCACCGTCACCGATGCCACCGGCGCCCCCCTCCCCGGTGCGACCATCACCGCCGAACAAACACCCACGGGCCTCTCCCGCTCGACCCAGTCCGACAACGAAGGCCGCTATCTCTTCCCGAGCCTCCCCCCCTCCCTCTACCGCCTTCGCGCCACCCGCGACGGCTTCCGCCCCATCGTCCGCGAAGATATCGAGTTGACCGTCGCCGCCTCCCTCACTGTCGACCTGACCCTCCAGGTCGGCGGTATTGACCAGCAGATCACCATCACCGACCGCCCCTCGCTCGTCAATACCCAAACCTCCGAACTCAGCTTCCTCGTTGGCGAGACCGCCATGCGTGAACTCCCCCTCAACGGCCGCAACTTCACCGACCTCGCCCTGCTCACGCCCGGCGTCGCCGCCTTCCCCCACCGCGACGGCGGGTCCGTCGTCGCCCACGGCCTCGCCATGTCCATGAATGGCCGCGACCCCCGCTCCAACGTCTATCTCCTCGACGGTACCCCCCAGAACGACTTCACCAATGCCCCCGCTTCCTCCGCCGCCGGCACCGCCCTCGGCCTCGAAGCCATCCGCGAATTCCGCGTCGAACTCAACGCCTACTCCGCCCAGTTCGGCCGCAACTCCGGCGGCCAGGTCAACGCGCTCACCAAGTCCGGCGGAAACGAATACCACGGCTCCCTGTTCCACTTCCTCCGCAACGATAACTTCGACGCCCGCAACTTCTTCGACCCCGCCAAACGCCCCGAATTCAACCGGAACCAGTTCGGCGGTTCCCTCGGCGGGCCCATCCGCCGTGAAAAGACCTTCTTCTTCGGCTCCTACGAATCCCTCCGCGAACGTCTCGGCCGCACCATTTCCACCGTCGTCCCCGATGCCAACGCCCGCCTCGGCATCCTCCCCGACGGCCCCGTCACCATCAACCCCGTCGTCCGCCCCTACCTCGACGAATTCCCCCTCCCGAATGGTCCCGCGCGCGGTGGCGGCCTCGCCCAGTACGCTTTCGGCTTCAATCAGACCCTCGATCAGCACTTCGGCCAGGGCCGCCTCGACCACTACTTCAACGGTCAGCACCAGTCCTTCGCCCGCTACACCATCGATGACGCCGCCCAGCGACTCCCCACCGATTACCCCCAATTCCCCCGCTCCTTCCTCTCCCGCAACCACTTTCTGACCCTCGAGCATCTCTGGGTCCCCTCCGCCCGGACCACCCACACCTTCCGCGGTTCCTTCGCTCGCACCCGCGTCGGCCAGGACGTCGAAGCCAACACCGCCACGACTCTCGACCCCTTCATCCCCGGTCGCGGCCTCGTTGGCAACATCGACATCGGCGGACTCCCCCGTTGGGGCCCCCAGACCTCCGTCAACGTCCAACTCGTCCAGAACCTGTTCGGCTTCGACTACGGCTTCACCCACACCCGCGGACGCCACCTGCTCAAGGCCGGCATCCTCGCCGAACGCTACCGCAACAACATGGTCAATCCCACTTTCTCTCTCGGGATTCAGACCTTCTCCAACCTCCGCTCCTTCCTCGAAAACCGCCCCTTGCGCTTCCTCGGCCTCCCCGCCGGCGGCGCCATCGACCGCTACTGGCGCTCCACCCTGATGGGCTTTTACCTCCAGGACGACTGGCGCGTCGCCCCCCGCCTGACCCTCAATCTCGGCCTCCGCTACGAGTTCGCCACCATGCCCCGCGACATCTATGGCCGCGATTCCGCCGTCCCCAACCTCCTCAGCGACACCCAGCCCACCGTCGGCCAGCTTTACCAGAACCCCACTTTCTCCAACCTTTCGCCCCGCGCCGGTTTTGCCTGGGACGCCCTCGGCAATGGCCGCCTCTCGGTCCGCGGCGGTTATGGCCTGTTCTTTAATACCAACAACATCCAGCACCTGATCGTCACTGTCACCAACCCCCCGGCCACCCCCCGCGTCATCGTCGCCGGCTCCACCTTCCCCGTCCCCAATCTCAGCGCCGGCGTCGCCAACTCCATCCGCCCCATCCAGTGGGATATCGAAAGCCCCCGGGTCCATGTCTACAACCTGATGACCGAATACCAACTCCCGGGCGACCTCCTGCTCTCTGCCGGCTTTGCCGGTTCCCGTGGTTCCCGACTCTGGCGCTCCGGCGACTGGAATACCGCCACTCCCGTCCGCCAACCCGATGGCACCCTCGTCTTCCCCGCCGGCGCTCCGGTTCGCAAGAACCCCAATTTCGGCGTCGTCGAACTCAAGTCCTCCGACGGCGATTCCTGGTACAACGCCGGCTTGTTCGAACTCCGCCGCCGCTTCGGCCGCGGTCTGATGCTCCAGTCCTCCTACACCTTCTCCCGGAACATCGACACCACCCAGGCCTCCACCTTCTTCAGCGACGCCACCAACGGCACCACCACCGCCTTCCCCGAATTCGAGGGCTTCAACTACAACAAAGGCCTCGCCGACTACCACGCCAAGCACAACTGGGTCTCCAACTTCCTCTGGAACCTCCCTCTCGGCCAGCATTTCCTCGCCAAAGGCTGGCAACTCGCCGGTATTTACTCCTTCCGCAGCGGCAACCCCCTCACCGTCTTCGTCCAGTCCAATCGCTCCCGTTCGCTCGCCCAACCCTCCCTTGGCCCCGGCATCGGCTTCGACCGTGTCTCCATGGCCCCCGGCTTCACCCACCAGTCGGCCATCCAGGGCGATCCCGCGCGCTGGTTCAACCCCGCCGCCTTCGCCCTCCCCCCCGCCGGACAGCTTGGCAACCTCGGCCGCGGCGCCCTCATTGGCCCCAATCTTCGTGCTTTTGACCTCTCCCTGATGCGCAATTTCCCCCTTCGCGCCATCAGTGAGCAGGCAAACCTCCAGTTCCGCCTCGAATCCTTCAACCTCGCCAACCGCGCCAACTTCGGCCCGCCCGCCCTCACCGCATTCGCCGGAACCGCCGTTCAGGAATTGCCACTTTCTTCGCTCGGATTCATCAGACAGACTGTCACCAGCGCCCGCCAACTCCAACTGGCGCTCCGCCTCTCATTCTGACCATCACCAAACCACACCATGACGCAGGGGAAACAAAAATCAATGCTTTGGGTCATCTTCGCTCTCGGCGCCGCCCTCTTCTGGGGGGTCTACGGGCCCATCCTCCACAAAGGTCAAATGCAGTTGGGCAACCCGCTCCGCGCCCTCCTGCTCGTCGGCTTCGCCTACTTCTGCGTGGGCGTGCTGGTGCCCCTCATCATGCTCGGCTCCCAGGGCGAGTTAAAGGGCTTCAACTTCTCAGGTTCCTTCAACGCGTGGATGGGCGGCGCCCTGGGCGCCCTCGGCGCCATCTGCATCATCTGGGCCTTCAAGAGCGGCGGCGTCCCTAACTACGTGATGCCATTGGTCTTCGGCCTCGCTCCCTTGATCAACGTCGCCGTCTCCATGGCCACCCACCCCCCAAAAACCGCCGTCAACCCCCTCCTCTGGCTCGGCTACGTCCTCGCCGCCTCCGGAGCCGGCATGGTCTTCTACTTCAAACCCAAAGGCTAGGCCGGCACGAATCGACCCAGCAAGGATCTTTCACGTCCTGGCTGTGGTATTCTCTTGAGTGTGGGCCGCAAGAAGCCAGCCGGGGCCGCCGCCGGGAAGGTTCTGGACGAGCGGATCACGCTTCGTGCTCCCAGGTCTGGTGCAACGCTGCGGGAAGAGGTTTGGCAGGACTCCGATGGAACGGTTGTCCGCTACAACTTGGCGTACATCAATCCTCGACGCTGCAGGCTGGATCATGGCCGGGTGCTCGGCTACGACAATCGCCATGGCTACCATCATCGTCACTTCGTCGGACGGGTAGAGCCCGTTGAATTTGACGATTACGCGGCCTTGTCCAGGCGATTCCAGGCTGAAGTTCATGAACTGTGGAGGCTCGAAGATGAAGAGGAAGAAAAGACCGGACGTCATTATTGGTACGGGAACGAGTGAAGAGTTCTTCGCCAGGTCCTTGGCCCGGGCCCGGAAACTCGACCGCGGCGAGCCACTGGCCGAAGAAATCAGGATCACCTTTGAGGATCCTGCGGACCTCCTCCGATTGCTGACCGAACAACGGGTCCGGGTACTCAACGCCGTTCGCCGCCAGCCCTCCGGGGTCTCCGATCTCGCCAGACTCCTCAATCGAGACCGCTCCGCGGTCGACCGGGACGTCAAGGTGCTCGCCGAGTTCGGACTTGTCCGGACACACGAACAGGTCAACCCCGGCCACGGCCGCAAAAGGGTAGTGGAGCCGCTCGCTGCCCGCTTTGAACTGACGGCGACGATCTAGGCTAGGCCGGCGGGGTCGGCTTCTCGGCTCCCGTCAGACCCTGGTCGGCGGTCGCGGGGTCGTAGTTCGGGTTTGGATCGGGCATCAGAGCGTTGGTTTGCATGCGCCAATTGCGCAGTTTGGTGTGCATCTCGCGTGCTTTTTGCGCGTTCTTTCGCACCAGATTGACGGTTTCGCCCGGGTCCTCCTTCAGGTTGAACAGTTCCAGACGGCCATCTTCGTAGAACTCGATCAGCTTCCAGTCGCCCATCCGGATGGCGCCTCCGGGCACACCGCCCTGGTTCGAATAGTGCGGATAGTGCCAATAGATCGCCTCCCGGGCGGGTGCAGTACCGCCGCGCAGCAGGGGGGCGAGGCTGACGCCATCCACCGGTCTCGGCGGCTTCATGCCCGCCATTTCGAGCAGAGTCGGGAAGAAGTCCACCGAACTGACCGGAGTGTCCACCGCCCGGCCTGGCTGGGTGATGCCAGGCCAATGAATATAAAGGGGTTCCCGGATTCCACCTTCGTACAGGTGCCCCTTGCCGGCCCGCAGCGGGGCGTTCGACGTCACCAGGCGTTTTCCGCCTCCTTCGTAGCGCAGACCGCCGTTGTCGGAGAAGAAGACAATCACGGTATCGCGAGCAAGTCCTGATTCTTCAAGGGTTTTCCGAACCGCCGCCACGGAATTGTCCAGGCTTTCGACCATCGCCGCGTAGGTTGGCTCCGGAAACGTCCTGCCGCCCAGGCGTGCCTGGTACTTCTCGACCAGCGTCGCGCGCGCCTGGAGCGGAATATGCACGGTGTAGTGCGCAAAGTACATGAAGAACGGCTGTTCTCTGCGCTGTTTCGAGATAAAATTGCACGCTTCGGCGGTCAGGCGCTCGGTCAGTTCGTCGTCTTTCGATCCCGAAGGGAAGTTGGGCATGTCAAACGGCCCGAAGAACGACCGTGGCCCCCCCCGGTGATCTCCCGCGATGTTGACATCGAAACCCTGCTTTTCCGGTTCATAGCCCTGCCCGCCGAGGTGCCACTTGCCGACGTGCGCCGTCGAATATCCCTTTGTTTTCAATGCCTCGGCCAGCGTGACCTCTTCGAGACCCAACTGAAGCTTGTTTGGCGGAGTAATCACCGGGGCCGTGGGCCACTGGCGGCGCCCGGCGATCCAGTCCGTGACTTTGAGCCGGGCCGGGTATTTGCCCGTCATGATCGAAGCCCGGGTGGGCGAACAGACGGGGCAGGCGGCGTAGGCGTTGGTGAACCGGACGCCGTCCCCGGCAAGTCGTTGCAGTGCGGGGGTTTCGTGGAAGGTGTTGCCGTCGGGGGTCAGGTCATGGGCGCCGAGGTCGTCTGCCAGGATGAAGATGAAGTTGGGCAGACGGGCAGGCTGGGCGGAGGCGGCGAGGCGCGCGGCGGGCAGGGAAGCGAGGAACTGGCGGCGGTTCATGCGCCTTACTTTATCGCTTTTTGGGGGCTAATCGCGCGCGGGTTCGAGCCAGAGGACTTCGTAAGGCTCCAGGCTCAGGCGCAGGACGCCATTCTGGGCGCGGAAGAACCGGGCGGACAGCAGATCCCGCCAGAGTGTATAGCTGGTTTCCAGGCTGAAGCAGAGGGCGGCGGCCGTGACGTTGGTGAAACACCAGACGGGCGCATGGGTGTCGGGGTGGATCCGTTCGAGGGCGAAGACAGTGGGCGGCGACTCGATCACCCGCTGCGGGGCGTTCGGATGGAACGCGCGGTGCGAGATTCGCGCCGACAGCATGTCGCGAAAGCGGACCATGACCTCGTGGTATGCGCTTTCGGGATTGGTCAGCCGCTCGAAGAGCCGTTCCTCGGTCACCAGTGTCCGGTTGATCGAGCGAGGTTCGTCCAACTGGCTGTGATCGGTGACACGGTCGAGGCTGCCGACGATCGCGGGCAGGTAAATGCCCGGAACGCCCTGCAAAACGAGCGCGATGGAGCGGGACGCGAGGTAGCGGGCCACCTGAAGCGGAATCGGGTCCACCGGATCGAAGCCGTTCAGAGCCTGATACCAGGGGATATTGAGTTCGTAGGGGGACTGGCGGCCCTGGCGGTCGGTCCGGTAGCCGACCAGACCGCCGTGAGCGATGGTGGTCTGGACGAGGTTGTCGATTTCGCGGTCGGACAGCACGCCGCGGCCGCCGAGCAGGCCGATGCCATCGTGGGTATCAAGCATGTGGAGGATGGTGGTCTGATCCCCCGGGGTCTCCAGGTTGGCCGCCCAGCGATTGAGGCGGGTGCAGTCGCCGGCGAGGAAGGTGTGGAGGACGACGGGGGGCAGCGAGAAGTTGTAGACCATGTGCGCCTCATTCGTGCCGTCGCCGAAGTAGCTGAAATTGTCTTCCTGGGGGACGTTGGTCTCGGTAATCAGGACGGTGTGGGGCGCGACTTCGTCGAAAGCGGCACGGAAGAGGCGGATGATGGCGTGGGTCTGTTCGAGGTGGGCGCAGGTGGTGCCGAGTTCTTCCCAAAGGTAGGTGGCGGCGTCGAGGCGGATCAGGTCGGCGCCTTTCCGGACATAGAAGAGCAGTACGTCGAGCATCCGCAGCAGGACCTGCGGATTCCTGTAGTTGAGGTCGATCTGGTCCGGCGAAAAGGTGGTCCAGACCCAGCGGGTGCCGTTCAGGGTGTCGTATTTGGTCAGCACGTCGCTGACCCTGGGACGCATGATCAGTTTCAGGTGTTCGGAACTGAGCCGGTCGCGCGTTTCAAAGCTGCGAAAGAAGTCGGCGTAGTCCGGATTGCCGTTCAGAAACTCGCGGAACCACTCGCTTTCGGCTGAGATGTGGTTGACGACGCCATCGAACATCAGCCGGAAATTGCGGTGCATGGACCGGATTTCGCGCCAGGTGCCGAGCCGGGGATCGACCTGCTTGTAGTCGATCACCGAGAATCCGCGGTCGGAACTGTATGGAAAGAAAGGGAGGATGTGGACGGTGTTGATGACTCCGCGCAGGAACAGCAGCAGGATGTCGTGCAGGATTTCAAGCGGCGGCCGGTGGGATTTCGAAACGATCTCGCCGTAGGTAATCGCGATGACATCGCGCTCGGTCAATCGTTCGCGGGGATCGAACCCGGCTTCCTGGGCAACCAGGGCGGGCGATTTGTAGGCGTGGTGGACCTGAAGAATCCGTTCGAGTTCCGGGTAGGTGGAGGCGGCAAGCCCGGGCCCGTAAAGGATTTCGAGCATCCGGAGCAACTGCGCCTTCCGGTCGCGGCCGATTTCGAGGCGGGGGCGGGCATAGTCCGGATGTTGCAGATACTCGGCCCGCGGGTTGACCGGATAACTGAGAAATGGAAGTTCCGCTTCGGAAAGGGAGGACATGCGGTGATTCGGCCGGACCTGACGTCATCTTGTCACAATCCGGCGGAAGCGGGCAACGCGAGAGAGATTCCGTGAGCCGGTTCGCCCCCGGATCGCACTGTATATGGATGAAGCGCCCAGGTCCGAATGGCTTGAAAGAGCGGCGGGCCGGGTCTTGGCCAGATCGTCAGCCACGCGGGTTTCAGGCAAATGGCCAGAGTGTCCGGGGGAAGGCGAGGGCCGTCGCCGGAGGAGCGGCCTCTCGGAGGACTGACAGCCTTCCCCCCGGGGTCAGGTGCGGCGGAGTTTCCGCCAGGCGAGTTCGAGGAAGTTGAGCAGAAGGGCGAGGCCGATCAAGCCGGGCCAGAGGCGGAGGGAGGCGGGGACGGTTCGTCCACCCGGACTGAAGATGTCGCGGGGTTCGGGATTGACCTGGCCGCCGGTGTAGGCCGCGATCTGCGCCAGGAGTTGGGGGTTGTTGCCGAACGTCGATAACTCGGGTTCGGGCAGATAGAGGCCGGTCTCGGGAAACGCGCGCGATTCTTCGAGGGGCCGGACGCGGAACAGGCCCTGGCGGGCGCCGATCGGGACGCGGGCGCGGTAGTAGCCATCACCGGCGCGTTCGGCAGTGATCGTGCGCTGGAACCCGTCCGGACCGAGGGCGTAGAGAGCGGGAGGCTCGGCGGGGGCTTCGACGTGGGCGGCGAGGCGGTATTCGGCGAGCAGTTCGCCCTGGGTGGGGTCGTGGGTCAGGGTAGCCTCGCCGGACTGCGCGTTGGGCAGCAGATCGCGGACGACGTTCGTCCAGAACTTCGGATAGCCGGCCCAGCCGACCCAGCCTTCGGCCCAGCGGGCCTTGGCGTCGGAGGTGAAGACGGCGGCGCGGCCGAGGCCATACTGCCAGCGGGAGAGGAGCGGATCTTCTTCGTCGGGGGTGGAAACCAGAGTCAGGAGCGTATCGGCCTGAGGCTTGGCCTCGAAGCGGACATAGCCTTTCAATTCGGGTGCGCGCGCCAGATCAAGGCCCTGGAACAGTTCCGCCTGCCGTTTGACGATGGCCTGAATCGGCTTTTCGACCGTGGTGGATCCGGTGTGCTCCATGACGTCACGGATCAGGATCTGGGCCAATTCTTCGGGATTGATGACGAAATAGGCTTTGCCCTTGGCCAGATCGGCCACTTTTTGCAGGTAAGCGCGATTGACATCCTGGCCGAGGCCGACGGTGGAAATGGTGACCCTGTTCTGGGCGGCCGAGGTGGCGACTTCCATCGAGTTGCCCTCCTCGGCGATGCCGTCGGTGAGCAGAACGATGTGCTTGTAGGCGCCGGTGGCACGCTGCATCCGGTTGTAGGCTTCGGTGAGGGCGGGGGCGATCTGGGTGCCGCCGTCGGGCATGATGCCGGCGATCAGGCGTTTGATCAGCATCTGGTCCTCGGCGCGGCGCAGGGGGACGGCCCATTCGTGGGAGTTATCGAAAATCAGGACGCCGATGTAGTCGATGGGGCGGAGGTTGTCGACCACGCCGATGGCGGCGACCCGCGCGAGTTCCATCTTGCGGCCTTCCATGGACGAGCTTTTGTCGACGATGAGGATGACCGAGGTGCCTTCAGGGCTGCGCGGGGGCGCGACGACGGCGGGCAGTGTCCGTTCGAGGGGCGTAGGGGGTTGTCCCTTCCGCTCGACGTACAGGTTGCGTTCACCGCCGATGACGAGCAGGCCGCCGCCGCGCTGGACATAGCGCTCGATCGCCTCCTGCCCGGAGGGGGGGATGCTCTCGAAGTCGTAGTTGTTGAGGACGACAACCTGGAACTCATCGAGCCGGATCTGCTCCAGAGCGCGTCCGGTGGTGATGTCGAAGCGGGCGCCGGCGAGCGTTTCGAGGAGGCTGGCTTCCATGCCCAACTCGGGTGGATCCATCGAGAGGTAGAGCAGGCGCGGGGTCCGCAGCGAGAGCGCCTGTTCAAAGCGGAGTTCGCCGAGTTTTCCGGCGCGGACGACGCCCGAGACATCGATGGCGCCCGCGGCGCCGACGGCGGCGGTCACGCGAACCTGGTTCAACCCTGGCAGCAGGGAGACGGGATTGGCGCCCAGGACCCGGCCTTCGGCGCTGATTTCGACCTGCGCGTCGACGGCCTCCGGACTTTCGACGGTCAATTCGATCGGGAACCGCTCACCGGTGAAGGCCACCGAGGGCAGGCGGAGCGATTCGAGCCGCAGCCTGGGTTCCGGACGCCCGTTCAGCACGAAGGTATCGACGGGAATGCCCAACTGACGGGCCTGATAGGCGGCGCGGGCGGCCGAACCCATCGTTTCGCGGCCATCGGTGATCAGCACGAGACGCGGGACGAGGCCCGAGGGCAAGGTTGCGGCGCCCTCGCGGATGGCCGCTTCCAGGCTGGTGGCTCGCCCGCCTTCACCGGCGGTTCGTCCCAGCCGCCACCCGGCCGCGAGTTCTTCGGCCCCGGGTTGCCGCAGGGCGCGGCCGAACGGGAAGACGCGCGTGATGTGGCGGCCGGAGGCGCGCTCGATGCTGGAAGTGATCTCGGAGGCCCGGGCCAGATCCGCGTCCGGAATGCTGGCGGAGGTATCGACGAGGACAGCCACGGCCATCTTGGTCTCGTCCACGGGCATGGCCGGTTCGACGATCGAAATGAGCGCCGCGACAATCGCGACGGCCTTTACGACGAAAGCGGCGCGGCGCATCCAGGGGTGCAGTGTGCGGGCGCGGCCAAAAAGCCACCATTCGAGGAACAGAAGGGCGGCGCCGGCCGCGGCCAGCCACTGCCAGGTCTCTTTGGGCAGCGGGGTGGACTGCCGGGGCGCTCCGGGGCCCTGCCGGACGGAATCCGGGGCCTCCCAGGTGGATTCGCCGAGCGCGGGCAGAGTGAGCGCGAAGGTCCGTTCGGCTCCACCGGACAGCACCCGGACGGCGCCAGGATCCGGCGCGAAGAAGCGGAGCGTCCGCCCATCCAGGGTGAAGGGCAGAGCGGCGCCGGATTCGTCCAGCACCCTGAGCGCGCCATCGCCGGGGATTTCGTCCAGTTCAAACGAGATGGGCCCCGGGGACCCGGCGAGCAGTTCGCGGCGCAGGAAGGTGTCCGGCGCAAGCCATTGCAGCATGTTGGCCATCAGCAGGGGCGTGGTGAGCTCATAGCGCAGGGCGGTCCGGCCGGGATGGAAGCCGAGGATGACGGCGCGCGGTTCGGCGGTCCGGGCGGCCACCAGGGCCCCGCCGCCGCCCTCGGCGATCACGACGTCACCGGCGCCGGGCCGCATCAACAGCGGGCGCGTGAGGCGCAGATCGCGCGTGCGCAGACCCGTGCCGACCGGGTGGGTGGTGGTCCACCGGGCAAGCTGCACTTCACCTTCGGCGCGCCGGGCCGGTATTGGGCTCGTGCCGGCTTCAGGTTCGATCCAGATGGCGGGCTTCGTGGGCGCCTGCGCGGGCTGGCAACGGTCAAAGATCAACAGACCGGCGTCCGTGGGGGGCTGGTTCACCGCCGAAGCCGGCAGGAAGGAAGCCTCGACGCGCGGGTCGGCCGCGAGCAGAGGCCGGAGCAGTCCGGGTTCAGCCGAGAAAACCGCCACGCGCAGCAGCGGCTGTTCCGGGATTTCGATTTCGACGCGATTATCCGCCGGGATGGCATCGCGCGCCGTCAGCCGGGCCTCGATCCAGCCGGCCGAGCGGGTGCGAATCTCGACCGGAATGGTGGTCTCGCCGCCGGCGGGCAGGCTGACCGCCCGGGCTGCCACCACCGCGCCGCCGAGCGCCACCGTCAGCGGGGCTGTCCTCGGGGCTGCTCCATAGTTCTTCACTGTGAAGAACGCCTGCCACGCACCCCCCGCTGTGGGATCGCGCTTCACCCAGGCGCGCGTCAAACCGATGTTGCTGACCGGCGCCGCGGCGCCCACCCGCAGCACGCGCAGATTGGGCGGCGGATTGGGCTGGTTCGGATCGCTGCCCGCCAACCGGCCCGCGCCCACGTAGACAATTTCACCCGCCTGCCGCGCCTCGAGCCGCTGCGCTTGCAATGCCAGGGTGAAGGCCTGATCGAGATCGAGAGCGCCCGCGCCGGGCGCCGCGGCACGGATCGCCTGTTCGATGCGCCCGTACTCGCTTTCGAAGGCCGTGACGGGGGTGGCCAGCGCGCCGGCATGGACGACCATCACGCGATCCTGCGAGGGCACAGTCCGCAGCCAGACGAGCGCCTGCCGGGCCGCGTCCTGCGCCAGGGTGCCCTGCTGCGGCGTGGCGGCGGTCATCCAGGCCGAGGTGTCCATCAGCAGGACATGGTCGCGGCCCGAGGTATCCGGCGAGCCGATGCGCGGCTGAGCGATCGCCAGCAGCAACAGCGCGATCGCCAGCAACTGCAACAGCAGCGACAAGGGCTGATCGATCCGCCGCCGGCGCTGCCGCTCGACGGCCTCGCCCGCGTCGCGCCAGAATTTGAGGGTCGAGACCTGAAACCGCTTCCGCGCCCGGTTGAGCAGGTAGAGCGCGACCGTCGCCGCGCCCAGCAGTCCGAATAATCCGAGGAATTCCAGCAGTGTCAGATTGGCGAAAAACACCTAAACCGCCCTCCGGGCCTGAATCGATTCTCCCGACCAGTCGAGCGAATGGAAGATCGCGTCCTCGAGCGGCAGCGAAGTGGGAATGCCTGCGTACCGGCCGCCGCTGCGAATCGCCAGGGCTTCGATCGCGCCGCAGTGGCGGTCGAACGCTTCGGTATACAGTCGCCGCGCTTCCTTGTTCAAGGTCAAATCCAGCGTGGCGCCGGTCTCGGGATCTTCGAGCGCCACGTCGCCGTCGTAGCCGGGGTCGCGGTCGAAGGGCGTCCACAACTGCACCAGCAGTAGCTCGTGTCCGAAATCGGCCAGGTATTGGAGCGGTTTGAGGACATCGCCCTCGTCCAGAAAATCAGAAATGACGATCAGCAGGCCCTGTTTGGGCCAGGCGTTCACCGCGTGTCGCGCCAACTGGAAAAACGACGACGGCCCGCGCGGAACCAGCGCTCCCAGATAATCCGCCACGGGTCCGAACCGGTGGCGCCCGCCGCTGGCCAGGAACGAATCGTCAAAGCTCTCGTGAAACGGCTGCACCACCATCGTGTCGTGCCGCACCAGACCGACATAGACCATCGCCGCGGCCAGCTTGCGGGCATAATCAAACTTCGTCATGCTGTCGCCCGGTTCGCCTGCCACCATCGAGGCCGAAGCGTCCAGCAGCAGCCGGACCGGGGTCCGCGGCTCCACCTGGAACATCTTCAGAAACAGCTTTTCGAGACGCATGTAGGCGCGCCAGTTCACCGCGCGCAGGTCGTCGCCCTGATGAAAATTGCGGTGGTCGAGGAACTCCTGACCCGGGCCCGAAAACCGGGACACATTGTGCCCGCCCACGACGCCGCGAAACGACTTCTGCCACCGGATGGTCAGCCGCTCGAGTTTTTCCAGCAATTGCCGGTCAATGATGGGTTCGGCGGGCATCGGACGGCCTTCCGCCTACTTCGCCGCGGCCGCCAGCGCGTCAATGATGCCCGTGAGAAGGGTCTCGGGGGTCTGTCCATCGGCATGGGCGTCGAAATTGAGGATGATCCGGTGCCGCAAAACCGCCGGCGCCACCGCCACCACGTCCTCGATCGACAGGTGGGTCCGCCCCTGCATGAAGGCGCGGACCCGGCCGCATTCCACCAGCGCCTGCGCGCCGCGCGGCGAGGAACCATAGCGGATATACTTCTCCGCCAGTGCGTGGGCGCCCGGGGTCGTCGGCTGGGTCGCCATGATCAGCGCCACCGCGAAATCCTGCACATGTGGGGCCACCAGAACCTCCCGGCACAGATTCCGGATGCCCAGGATCAGCTCCCGGTCGATCACCTGGCTCAACTCGGGTTCGTCCCGCTGAATGGTCCGCTCGACAATCCGGTTCAGCTCCTCCCGCGAGGGGTAATCCACCAGAATCTTCATCAGAAAGCGGTCAAGCTGGGCTTCGGGCAGCGGGTAGGTGCCCTCCATCTCGATCGGGTTCTGTGTGGCCATGACCAGGAAGGGGCGCTCAAGTTCGTGGGTCGTCGTGCCCGAGGTCACCGTCCGCTCCTGCATCGCTTCGAGCAGCGCCGACTGCGTCTTCGGCGTCGCGCGATTGATCTCGTCGGCCAGCACGAGGTTCGAAAAGATCGGACCTGGCTGGAACCGGAGCGCTTTGTGTCCGTCGTCGCCCGTCTCCATCACCATCGAGCCGACAATGTCGGCCGGCATCAGGTCGGGCGTGAACTGAATGCGCGAATAGCGCAGGTGCAAGACCCGGGAGAGCGTGCGCAGCAGGGTGGTCTTGCCTAACCCAGGCACCCCCTCCAGCAGCACGTGGCCGCCCGACAGCAAACAGATCAGGACCCCGTCGATCACATCCTGCTGGCCGACGATGACCTTGCCGATCTCCTGCCGGACCAAATTCAACTGGCGGACAGCTTCCGCGGGTGCAAGTGAGGTTGGCACGTTATTCATTGTATGGCAACGAAAACGGCGGCCCGGGAGGGGCCGCCGTTGGTGAACAAAATCAATGGGTTGGAAGGGTTAGGCGCGCAGGACCCCGGCGCACCCGGCCGCATTGGCGAAGTGCGAGACGATCGCGCACTGTTCGAGCAAGGCTTCCCGTGCCTGCTGCGGATTCCGTCCTGCGGTCAGTTGCGACCAGACGCTCATCATCCGGTAGTCCAGCCGCAGCACAAAGCGCTCGGTTGCCGACAGATGCTCGCCCACTTCCGGCACCCGCTCCAGCAACTGGTTGACCCTGGCAAAGTCAGCTTCCATCGCCGCCCGAATTGCCGTCAGGTCGAAAGGCTCACCCGACTCCAACTGCTCCTGCACGTCCAGAACCGCAAGACCTGACGCCTTCGCCACCACGCCCGCGTAGTCCTGGGTTGTCTGCGCGCTCAGTATCAGCAGGCAGCTATACCGGAACCAGTACGCGAACAATGCCAGTGAGGCGACGACGATGATTCCACTAATGACGATTTGCACCGGCAATCCCCTATTCCTGTTGGTCTTTCATCTGGTACTGCTGTTCTCTCAGGACAAATGTAACACCAACACAAGCTCACAACAACAACAAAACAAGGCACTAAGGTAATTTTCCGGAGAGCTAGGTAAAACGCCTTAGCGTTTGCCTTCTTCAGAAAACACCATATTCCCTACCGCGATTCCACGCCGCACGCACTCGATCACGTACAGCGATGCGTAACTGTCAGTAATATACTCATCGACTCCATAACCCATTTCCTGAGCTTTCTTGTCGATCCATTCCGCCGGACCCTCCAACTCCACGAAACAGCCGATCGGCGTCTCATCGAGTACCGCCATCCCTTCGCCCCCCTCCGCCTCCTGCAACGTCGTCCGGTACTTCTCGTACCGGAAGACTACCCGGTATCCCAACCGCTGCCAGATCCGCCCGATGGCCTTCGCGTCGCCCACCACCGTCTCGATCTCTTCCCGGCTCTTGTGCGGACCCGAGGCCGGCGGACCCTTCCAGGTCACCGTCGCCACCCCGCCGAACTCGCGCAACCGCAGCAGTTGCCGCTGCCCTTGCAAGCGCTGGTCGGACGTATCAAAGACCGAATTGGCCTCGAACGTCCGTTCCTGCACCTCCACGAATCCGGCCTTTTCCAGCCGCGCCCTCGCCTCCCGGGGCGAGGGCGCGGCGAGTTTCACCTCGACTTCGCGCGCCGCCTTACCGCCGGACAGGGGGTTCGCTCCCTTCCTTGCGGATCACGTTCATCGCCACCGTCAGGAACGAGGCCACGTCGGCCAGATTGGACGGCACCACGATCGTGCTCGACTGTTTCGCGATCTTCCCAAACTCACTGACATACTGCTCAGCCACACGCAGTTGGACCGCCTCGTAGCCGCCCGTGCTGTTGATCGCCGCGGCCACGCTCCGGATGCCTTCCGCGGTCGCCGTCGCCACCGCCATGATCGCCGACGCCTGTCCCTCGGCCTCATTGATCTGCTGCTGTTTGCGCGCCTCGGACTCCTTGATCGTCTTCTGCTTCTCGCCTTCGGCCATGTTGATCGCCGACTCGCGCACTGCCTCGGAGTTCAGGATCGTGGCCCGCTTCTCGCGCTCGGCCCGCATCTGTTTCTCCATCGCGTTCAGGATGTCGGCCGGCGGATTGATTGATTTGATCTCGTAACGCAGCACCTTGACGCCCCAGGGCTCGGTCGCCTTGTCGAGTTCGTTGACCACGCTCGAATTGATGTTGGCCCGCTCCTCGAACGTCTTGTCCAGGTCGATCCGGCCCACTTCACTACGCAGCGTCGTCTGCGCCAACTGCCGGATGGCGAATCCATAGTCCGAAATCCCGTAGCTCGCCCGCTCCGGATTCAGCACCTTCAGGTACAAAATACCGTCCACGCCCACCTGAACGTTGTCGCGGGTGATGCAAATCTGCTCAGGAATGTCCAAGGCCTGCTCTTTGAGCGACATCTTATAGCGAATGACATCGACAAAGGGCGTCAGAATGTGAAAGCCTGCCTGCAAAGTCCCCGCATAGCGGCCTAACCGCTCCACCACGTACGCGGACTGCTGCGGCACCACCACTGCCGTCTTCGCCAGTACGATCAATACCAGCAGAACCAGCAAAAATACGACGATCAGAGATCCCTGTTCCATCGTTGTTGTTCCTCCATTGAAATTCAGTGTGTCCGTTCAGGTTCCGGTGTGCCATCGAGGGCCCGGACGAAGAGCGTCAGGCCCTCCACTCGTTCCACCCGGCAGCGCTGAGCCAGCGCCAGCGGCTCCGGTCCCATGTTCTGTGCGTTCCAGGTCGTTCCGCGCAGTTCGACCTTCCCGATACTCCCGGCGGGCAGCGCTTCCTGCGCCAGTGCGATCTCACCCTGCAGCAGGTCCACCGGGATGTCCGGCGTCAGTTTGTGAAACCGGTCCTGCAGCGGCTTGCGGAAAAAGACCAGGCCGGCGACGGAAATCGTCAGAAAGATCAGGCCGTCCACCGGCAGGGTCGTCGTCAGGCCGGCCATTTTCAGCAGGCCCACCACGACCGCGCCAGCACCGAAGAAAAAAATGAAAAAGCCTCCGGGGGTCAGTACCTCTCCCGCCAGCAGCACCAGTCCGAGTATCACCCACATCCACCAGGTCACGGCGATGTTGTCCATATTTACTCCCACTGCGGATCATACTCCATCCCGGACCACCCCGACATCCGGCATTCTCGTGACAACAAACCGGCGAATACCGCCCGGTCCTGCCCGGGGTCGACTCCGGTCGGGTGGAAACGCCGCCGAGTCCGCCGCTTGTCCCCGGCTTCCTCGCGGTATATGCTGGTAGCGACCACTTTCCACTCCGAGGTGCATCGTTCCATGTCTGCAAATCAGTCGAACCGCAGAGAGTTCGTGGCTTCCGCCGCCGCGTTGGGCCTGGCGGGCTCCGCCATGGGCAAATCGTCTTCCAAGTCCGCTCAGGGTCGCGTCATTGGCGCCAATGACCGGATCAACGTCGCCGTGATCGGTACCGGCGGCCGCGGCTTCTATGTCGCCGACAAATTCGACAAGTACAACGGCGTCAAGGCCAACTCCTGCCAGATCGTCGGTGTTTGTGACGTCTACCAGCGGCGCGTCTCCCGCGGCAAGGAACGTTTCAAGTGCGACGGTACGCTCAACTACCGCGAAATCCTCGATCGCTCCGATGTCGATGCCGTCATCGTCGCCACCCCCGACCACTGGCACGCCAAAATCGCCCTAGAAGCCATGGACAAGGGCAAGGACGTCTACCTCGAAAAGCCGATGTGCCACACCATCGCCGAGGTGAAGTCGCTCATCGACACCGTCCGCGAAACCAAGCGCATTGTCCAGGTCGGCTCCCAGACCACTTCGGGCGACCAGTGGTGGAAGGCCCGCAAAGCCATCGCTGATGGCATGCTCGGCGACATGATCATGAGCCAGGGCAGCTACCACCGCAATTCAGTCGACGGCGAATGGAACTGGAAGATTGACCCCGAAGCCGGCCCCACCAAGTCCGGTGATGACTACATCGACTGGAAAACCTTCACCGCCGCCGCCGCCAACTCCAAGATCCCTTACGACGCCGACCGCTTTTTCCGCTATCGCAAGTATTGGGACTACTCCGGCGGTGTCGCCACCGACCTGTACTTCCACGTCATGGCGCCCATGAACGTGTGCTGGGGCGATGCCCAGTACCCCGAACGCGTCATCGGCTCCGGCGGCATCTACAAGTTCAAGGACGAGCGTGAAGTGCCCGACACTTTCCACCTCGTCGCCGAGTACAAGAAGGGCTTCTCCGTCGTCCTCTCGTCCTCCATGGCCAACTCCGAGCACATCCCCGGCCTGATCCGCGGCTATGAAGGTTCGCTCATCATGGTCGAACACGGCCGGTTCGAAGGCTTCGCCCCCCACATCACCGTGAAGCCCGAAAAGCGCGTCATCAGCGCCGATTACAAGGCCAAATGGGGTGAAGAACCCATCAAGATCGAAGTCGAGAACAAGGACACCATGTTCACCCACATCGGCAACTTCCTCGACTGCATCCGCTCGCGCCAGAAGCCCACGCTCGATGTCGAAACCGCTGCCCGCGCCCAGGTCGCCATCACCATGGCCGTCCAGAGCTACCGTCAGGGCAAGGTCCTGTACTTCGACGAACGCAACTTCAAGGTCGTCGACAAGCCAGTCCGCGCGTAACTCCTTTCAATTCAAAATCAAACGGGCCGGAACCCCTCCCGGGGCTCCGGCCCGTTTGTTGTCCCCGGGCGGACGTCAGTGCTACACTCCCCCAAGTGAAACTGATCCTGAGCGTCCTGTTTTGCACCGGGCTCGTTCTTGCCCAGGGGCCGTCGATTGATGATGACGCTCTCTGGGCGCATTTCGAGCGGTGGACCGCCGAGCTGAAGGCTCTGCCACCCGGTGAGCGCGCCTTGATTCGCGACCGCTACATCAAGGGACTCGCTGAAGCCGGCGTGCCTGCGGATGAGGCGCAGACGCGCTATGGACGCATCGAGAAACTTCGGCGCGCCTCCACCGATCGCGAGCGGGTTTATTGGGATGCCGCGTTCAAGTCCGGCGGCGGGCCGGACGCCCCCCTCGAACTTCTGCGGGACACTGTGGCCTGGCTGAAGCCCGGCCGTGCCCTTGACGCCGGCATGGGCCGCGGCCGGAACGCCCTCTATCTTGCGTCCCTGGGCTGGGACGTCACTGGTTACGATATCTCCACCGACGCGCTCAAGGCCGCGCAGGCGCACGCCGCTCAGGCAGGTGTGAAGATCAACGCCGTGGAAGCCCGGCACGACACCTTTGAGTTTGGCGAATCTCAATGGGATCTCATCATTTGCGCCTACTGCTATATGCAATTCAGTGAGGAGCAATGGCCTGCCCTGTTCCACAAAGCACTCAAACCTGGCGGTATCGTCGTGTTCCAAACCTCGACCGCCACCCGTTTCTCCGTGGCCGATCTGGCCGCCCTCTGGAGAGGCTTCCGCCTGTTGCGGGCTGAGGACCTGGATGCCGGCATGGTGGTGAACGACTGGAGCCCCTCACGCGTCTATCCCACGGGCAAGATCGTGGCTCGCAAGCAATAGAAGCACGCAAAAGGGGCGCA
>ERZ761609.236-NODE-236-length-73468-cov-29.685287_pt1 | contig 73468 bp, 68 predicted proteins | sample MGYA00511163_ERZ761609 | MGnify/ENA primary metagenome ERZ761609 (study PRJEB28899, sample SAMN02445070) | bioreactor sludge metagenome | biome: EBPR sludge | place: Australia: Brisbane, Thorneside Wastewater Treatment Plant | collected 2011-12-16 ...
AGTCCGTAAATTCTTTTCAATTTCTGCTTTTCGCGAAACTGAACGCCATAGTCGGACATCTTGCGCTGGCGGCCGGCGCCATGCTGTCCGGGACGCTTATCAAGACGTTTTGTATGTTTATCATCTGTATCGCGGCGGCCTTTAAGACCAAGGTTAATACCTTCAGCGCGGTTAAGACGAACAACGGGACCAATATACTTTGCCATAATCAGACTCTCCTTTTCTTGGGAGGACGGCAACCGTTATGCGGAACGGGTGTGATATCCGTAATGGAGCTTACTTGAAGTCCGGCAAGCTGCAATGCGCGAACCGCGGATTCTCTTCCGCCGCCCGGCCCCTTAACAAAAACTTCCACTTCTTTCATTCCAAATTCCATCGCTTTTTTGGCGGCTTTTTCCGAAGCAACCTGAGCGGCGAACGGTGTTGACTTCTTGGATCCGGCAAAGCCGTTAGCACCCGAAGAAGACCAGCACACGGTCTGACCTTTTGGGTCAGAAATCGTTATGATCGTATTATTAAAACTCGCGAAAACATGCACGACACCCTTAGTCAGATGCCGGATCTTTTTCTTAGCCATTCGTTCTATCTCCTGTTTACTTATCTAAATCTTAATGCCGGTTGGGCGAAGCCCAGAGGCAAAATAATTACTGTTTACTTTGCAGCCGGCTTCTTCGTGAGTCCGCCGATTGTCTTGCGCTTACCCTTACGCGTGCGCGAATTGGTATGCGTTCTCTGACCGCGCACAGGCAAGCCCTTCAAATGTCTCAGGCCCCGGTAAGTGCGAATATCCATCAAACGCTTAATGTTTTGGTGAATATCACGGCGCAAATCACCTTCGATCTTATAGTCGCGCTGTAAAATCATGGTAATGGCTGAAAGTTCACTTTCAGTCAAATCCTTCGCGCGCTTGTCCGGATCCACTTTGGCTGAAGCCAAAATCTTGTAAGACAAAGTGCGGCCAACCCCATACAAATAGGTCAAGGCAATAAAAGTTTTCTTTCCTTGTGGAATATCCACACCCAAAATACGCGGCATATTTTCTCCTGTTTATCTTTGGCTTTGCGCTTCCTGCGTAACAGCCCACACTTAGCTACTAAAAAATTTTCGCGGTTGCGGCATTACCGCAGAGCCCCATCAAACGGCTTAACCCTGACGCTGCTTATGCTTCGGGTTTGAGCAAATAACATAAACCCGACGCTGACGTCTTACGATCTTACAATTTTCACAAATTCTTTTCACTGACGAACGAACTTTCATAATTCCCTCTTTTATCTAATTTCTGGCTTCGCCGTTGAGGCTTCGCCTCAGAGCCGAAACTTATTTCACGCGATACGTAATGCGCCCACGACTCAAATCATAAGGGGACAACTCCACCTTCACTGAGTCTCCAGGCAAAATACGAATATAGTTCATCCGCATTTTTCCGGAAATGTGCGCCAGAATAATATGTCCGTTTTCCAATTCAACACGAAACTGAGCATTGGGCAAAGGCTCAACAACCTTTCCTTCAACTTCAATCGCGTCTTCTTTGGGCATATTTTTCTTTATCTCTGATAATCGGCGAATTTTTTTGCGTATCCGCCAGTTAAATTTATAAATCCATCTTCTAAAAAAGCGATCGAATCTTCATAATGACTGGCCCAAGAACGATCCTTGGTTACCACAGTCCATCCGTCCGCTAAAACCTGTACTTCATGCGAACCGGCCGTCACCATCGGCTCAATCGCTAATACTAATCCCGGCTCAATTCTTAAGCCTCTGCCCGCTTTTCCGTAATTCGGAACCTGCGGTTCTTCATGCAAACTTTTTCCGATTCCGTGACCGACAAAATCACGAACAACCCCAAATCCGCGCGATTCAATATATTTTTGTATCGCTTCCGAAAGATCACCAATCTGACAACCGGGCTTGTAAGCTTCCAAAGCCGCTTCCATTCCACCCTTGGAAGCATCCATCAACGCTTGTGTTTTGGCGTCCGGTTTTCCGCCGACGCACCATGACCGGGCTGCGTCAGAATAAAAATCTTTGTAAATAACACCAATATCAAAACTAACCAAATCACCTTTTTTCAGCTTTTTGTTGCCCGGAATTCCGTGAACAACTTCTTCATTCACTGAAATACAAGCCACTTTCGGAAAGCCGCGATATCCCTTAAACGCCGATTTGCCGCCCCGGCTTCGGATAATTTGCTCCGCAATGGCATCCAAATCATTCGTCGTCGCGTTTTCACAAACCGCAGGCTGAACCGCCGCGAAAATTTTTTGCAAAATCAACGCCGCTTCCTGCATGATTTCAATTTCGCGCTTAGATTTAAGCTCGATCATGAAATCAAACTGAGTTTTTCAAAGAGCTTCGTAATAATCGGCTGCAGCTCCGGAACATCGTAGTCTCCCGGAATATTTTGCAGCAAATCACGTTTCCGATAAAAATCAATCAACGGGCTCGTTTCATTGTCATAAACATTAAGACGATTTTTAATCGTTTCTGGCGCGTCATCCTTACGCTGAATGAGAGCCTCACCGGTATCATCGCAAATGCCTTCTTTTTTCGGAGGCATATTGCGTATGTGATAAACACGTCCCGTTGTCGGATTCACTCTGCGGCCCGACAAACGCTCTAAAATAACTTTTTCCGATGTCTCAAAATTTAAAACCAAATCCAATGGAATTTGTTCTTTTTCAAGAAAGCCTTCCAAAGCTTCGGCTTGCCCGAGCGTACGCGGATAACCGTCTAAAATAAAACCTTTATCCTTGATCGCTTTGATTTCAGAAAACATCATCTCATTCACAAGATTGTCCGAAACGAGGGCACCCTTTTCAATCGTCGCGCGCGCTTGCACGCCAAGCCCTGTTCCTTCTTTCATATGGCGCCGTAAAATATCACCGGTTGCCAACTGAACCAAGCCATGCTTTTCTTTAATAATTTTTGCGTGCGTTCCCTTACCAGCGCCCGGAGGACCCAACAAAACCATTCTCATTCTTAGGCACGCCTCGATTTGAGTTTGCCGCTCTTAATAAAACCTTCATAGTGACGCATCAACAGCTGTGACTCAATTGCCTTCATTGTATCTAAAATAACACCGACAATAATCAAAAGACCTGTTCCTCCGAAAAAGCTGGCAACTAAAAAGGGCAATTTCAAAAGCCAGTTTGCGGAAACAACGTTCGGGAAAATCGCAATAATAAAAAGGAAGACAGCGCCCGAAGCGGCAATGCGCGTAACAACAAAGTCCAAAAATTCTGCTGTGTTTTTTCCCGGACGAATACCCGGAACAAATCCGCCTGATTTCTGAAGATGATCCGCTACTTCAATCGGATTGAAAGTAATCGCTGTATAAAAGAAAGTGAAAAATAAAATGAGTCCGCCGTAAATCAACGAATATCCCAAGCTTCCATAGCTCAAAAACTGCGCAACTGAAGTTAAAGCGCCTGCTTGGGGGAAAAAGCCCGCCAAAGTTGCAGGGAAAAGAATAACTGATTGCGCGAAAATAATAGGAATAACGCCGGCCTGATTTACCTTCAAAGGAATATAGGTGCTGTTACCACCATAAACACGGCTTCCGCGAATTTGCTTGGCATGCTGAACCGGAATGCGGCGCGTTCCCTGAATAATATAAATAACACCGACAACCGTAAAAAAGAAAAGCGCCACCATAATAATAAGCGCCCACCAGGCCAATTGACCGGTTTGAAAAAGAACATAAGTTTGGCGCAGAGCTTCCGGAATTGATTCCACGATACCGGCCGCAATTAAAATGGAAATTCCATTGCCAATTCCAAATTTATCAATTTGCTCACCCAGCCACATAATGAAAGCCGTTCCCGTGGTCATCGTCAACATACACATAAGGCGAAAGCCCCAGCCAGGATTCGGAACAATGACTTCATCCTGAAACATTCTTGGATTTTCAAGCCAAAGCGCAATGAAAAAAGTTTGAATCAATCCCAAAATAATCGTCCCATAACGAGTATATTGAGTAATTTTTTTGCGGCCTTCTTCGCCCTCTTTGGCCATCTTTTCAAGCGCGGGAATGACAACCGTTAAAAGCTGAAGAATAATCGAAGCGGAAACATACGGCATAATACCGAGAGCAAAAATGGATGCCTTTTGAAGCGCACCTCCGGTAAACATCCCCATAAAACCAAGCAGATTGCCCCCGCCCATTTTCTGAAAAAAAGACGCGAGCGCAGTCTCGTCAACACCCGGAACAGGAACAAAAACACCCAAGCGATACACAACAATAATGCCCAAGGTAAATAACACCTTGTTCCGAAGCTCGGGAATTTTAAATATATTCTGAAAGGCTGAAAGCATTACAAACTCTTATGCGCCGATGAGAACGGCTTTTCCGCCGGCCGCTTCAATTTTTGTTTTCGCCGAAGCGCTGAAAGCATGCGCTGTCACATTCAAAGCTTTTTGAATTTCGCCTGTTCCAAGAATTTTAACGGCCGCGTTCTTTTTACGAATCACGCCATTTGCAACCAAAACAGCAGGGCTGATATCCGAAACAGATAACTCAGAAAGCTGATGGAGGTTAACCGCCAAAAAGCGTTCCTTCATATCTTCGCGGCTAAATCCGCGTTTCGGCAATTTACGCCAAAGAGGATTTTGTCCGCCTTCGAAGCCCGCACGACGGCTGTAACCTGAGCGAGCGCGTTGACCTTTATGACCCTTAGTAGAAGTTCCGCCGTGTCCGGAAGAGCCCCCGCGTCCGAGTCTTTTTGATTTCTTTAAATAAAGCTTTTTAGCCTTCATGACCGATGTCACTTTCTTCTTTGCGAATGCGGGTATTAACCAAGGACATTAACCCCTGGACCGTCGCTTTAAACACATTAACTGAATTATCACTACCAAGACTTTTTGTCAGAATATCCTTTATACCGCAGGATTCACAAACGGCACGCACCGCGCCGCCGGCGATAATTCCGGTACCGGGAGCCGCAGGCTTCAAAAGCACTCTTGCTGCGCCATATTCTCCGACCACTTCATGAGGAATTGTTGTGTTTCTCAAAATAACGCGAACCGAACGCTTACGCGCGGCCGTCAAAGCTTTTTTAATCGCATCCGCAACTTCATTGGCTTTGCCTTGTCCGTAACCAAACTCACCATGGCCATTACCAACAATCACAAGCGCGCTGAAACCAAAGCGTTTACCACCCTTAACAACTTTGCAAGAACGGTTAATTGCCACAACCTTTTCAAAGTTTGTAGATTTTTCTGTTCCGCTGGAAACTTCTTCAACAACAGCAAGTGCTGCTGCGGGAGTCAAAAGCTTCTTTGCTGCTTCCGCTTCGGTTTCTTTTTTTGCTTTAAGCTTATCTGCCATATTCCCTCAGGTTCTATTTCTATTGATGTTTATGCCGGTTGAGCTTTACTCAGAGGCAAAATTAATTGTCAGAACTGTATTCCGCCTTCGCGCAAACCTTCCGCAAGAGCTTTGATGCGTCCATGATATAAATATCCCGCGCGGTCAAAACTAATCGCCGAAATGCCTTTAGCTTTCATCTTCTCGGCATAATACAAGCCCAAGCTCTTAGCCAAATCTTTTTTCGGAGCTTTCTTCGGCGCCTGCTTCAAAAAGTCCTTATCCAGCGTGGAAAAAGAAATCAAAGTGCGCTGCGCCATATCATCCACAACCTGAGCTTGAAGACTCTTTGCTGAACGATGAACTGACAAACGCGGACGCTCCGGTGTTCCGGAAAGCTTTTTTCTTACGCGTACGTGGCGGTGTTTTCTTCCAAATTCTCTTGTATTCATAAATTCCTCAACTCTTGCTTTTTACTTTGGGGCGTCGCTTAGCTTCCGACTTTTTTACCCTGTTTACGACGAACCTGCTCGCCCACATAGCGAATTCCCTTACCTTTATAAGGCTCAGGCGGATTAAAACTTCTGATTTCAGCAGCCGCTTGTCCGACAGATTGCTTATCCGCGCCGGAAATAACGATACGCGTCGGATTCGGGCACTTAATGTCAACGCCATCACGAATGGTGTAATCAATCGGATGGGTAAAGCCAAGCGACATGCTCAAAACTTTTCCTTTAATCGCAGCCTTCGCACCAACACCAATGATTTCAAGTTCTTTAACGTAACCTTCAGATACGCCCTGAATCATGTTACGAATCACAGCGCGAGTTGTACCATGCAGCGCACGGTCTAAAGGCTGATCGGATGAACGGCTCACCAAAACCTCACTCGCCTTGGATTCAACTTTGATCTTGGGGTGCACTTCAAAAGAAAGCTCGCCCTTCGGACCTTTAACTTTAATCTTCTGTCCCTGAACCGTTACTTGAACTTTCTCAAGAACCGTAACAGGTTTTTTTCCTACTCGTGACATATTTCTATTTCCTATTTCGTTTTTTGCGGTTGCTCGCCTTCAGCGAACAGAGCCAAATAAAAAAACGTCCTTATTTCTGCGTGCTTAAGCGCGCAGAAATAACTGCGTTCACCAAACCGTGCAAATAAACTCGCCGCCAACGTTCATTTCTTTGGCTTGCCGATCGGTCATCAACCCCTTGGAAGTCGAAACAATCGCAACACCAAAACCACCCCGAACATTCGGAACTTTTTTAACGCCCACGTACCGACGTAAACCGGGAGTTGAAATACGGCGGATCCCTTGCAACGCAGGCTTGCGTCCTTTGACATATTTCAAACTCACTCGCACAAATTTCTTCGCGCCTTCTTCAAACCCTTTAAAGCTCTGGATAAACCCTTCTTTTTCAAGAATTTCCAAAATCTTCAAAGCTACGTTTGAAGACGGAGTCGTAATCTTCTCAAGACGCGCCTGAGAAGCATTCCGCAAAACCGTTAAAAAATCGCCTACAAAATCACTCTGTGACATAGTTTCTATCCTTCCGCTTACCAGCTCGAACGCACAACGCCCGGAATCAATCCGTCGTTAGCAAGTTCGCGAAAACAAATGCGGCATACTTGATATTTGCCGATATAGCCGCGCGCACGACCGCAACGCTGACAACGGTTATATTTACGAACTTTGAACTTAGGCTCAAGCCGCTGCTTGACAACCAAACATGTTTTTGCCATGAAACGCTACCTCTACCTTATCTTTTTTTAAAGGGAAAACCAAGAAGCTCTAAAAGTCTTTTTGCTTCCTGATTGTTGTTTGCTGTCGTCACAAAAGTAATATCCATACCCTGAACTTTTTTCACTTTGTCAAAATGCACTTCAGGAAAAACCGTTTGCTCAGTCAAACCAATTGAAAAGTTGCCACGGCCGTCAAAGCTACGGTCCGAAAAACCTTGAAAGTCACGAATTCGAGGCATCGCAACGTTAATCAAGCGATCCAAAAATTCGTACATTCTCGCTTTGCGCAAAGTTACTTTCAAGCCGATCGGAGAATTTTCACGAAGCTTAAAAGCAGAAATCGCTTTCTTGGCGCGGCGCACAACGGGCTTCTGCCCTGTAATCAAAGCAAGCTCTTCAGCGCATTGCTCAAGAATCTTGATATCAGAAGGACCTTCTTTAATACCCATATTCACCACAATCTTTTCAATGTGGGGAATCTGCATGGAGTTCTTATAGCCAAACTCTTCCTGAAGATGTTTTGCGATTTCTTCTTTATATCGCGTCTTCAGCCGCGGCGTGTATTTATCTTGTGCAGTTGCCATGTTAGAAAACCTCTCCTGATTTCTTCGCTAATCTTTGCTTGGTGCCATCCGCAAGACGGGAATAACCGACGCGTGTCGGCTTACCGGAACGCGGGCAAACCAACTTAACGTTGGAAGCATGCAGCTTACCTTCAATTTTTGAAATACCGCCCTTAGGGTTCTCTTGACTCTTTCTCTGATAAACGGTCTGGTAATTAATTTTTTCAACGAGCAAAGCATGCTCAGATGAAAAAACGCGCATTACTTTTCCTTTTTTACCCTTATCTTTACCTGCAATCACAAGCACTTCATCGCCTTTTCTAATCTTCATAACCTACACAACCTCCGGAGCCAAAGAAATAATCTTAGTAAAAGCGCAATCACGCAATTCACGAGCCACGGGTCCAAAAATACGTGTTCCGCGCGGGTTCTTCGCATTATCAATCAAGACAATTGCATTGGATGAAAAGCGAACCGTGGATCCGTCTTTACGCTGAATCGGGAAACGCGTACGAACAACAACCGCCTTAACCACTTCGCCTTTTTTAACCGCAGAAGTCGGAATAGCTTCTTTAACTGAAGCCGTAATAATGTCACCGACTTCAGCAACCAAGGTTCCATGACGTCCAATAACGCCGATCATGGAAGCTTTTTTGGCTCCGCTGTTATCGGCAATATCAAGAATGGATCGAATCTGAATCATGCTGCCACCACTTTCGTAATCCGCCAACGCTTACTTTTAGAGACGGGACCTGTCTCAACAATAAAAACTTTATCGCCTTTTTTTGAAGCGTTCTTTTCATCATGCGCGTAACACTTAATTTGACGCGCGATTACTTTTTTATATTCCGAATGCTGAAATACTTTTGTTACTTCAACAACACGGGTCTTATTCATTTTGTCGCTTGTAACGACCCCTTCTAACACACTGACTGATTTCTTTGTAACTTCCGCCATATTAAGACGCGCTCCTCTTTTGATTCATCACAGTCAAAACACGGGCGATATCACGCCGTAAGTCTCGAATAGTCGAATGCTTTTCAAGCTTTCCCAGCTTCGCGTCAAAACGCAACTGCATTAATTGCTTCTTAAGCTGGCCTTCTTTTTCAACAAGCTCTTCTTTTGTCAAATTTTGAAAATCTGCTACTTTTGCCATACTTAGTTACCTTTTATATTGAATGCCGGTTGAGCGATACGCTCAGAGGCAAAATAAATCAGAACCCTTCCCGCTTCACAAATTTGGTCCGAAACGGAATTTTATGCGCGCACAAGCGAAAAGCTGATTTCGCAAGCAACTCCGGAACACCTGAAATTTCAAAAATAAGTTTTCCCGGCTTAATCACGCAAACATAATACTCAGGCGAACCCTTACCCTTACCCATACGGGTTTCAGGCGGGCGCTTGGTGTACGGTTTATCCGGAAACGCACGAAGCCACAACTTGCCGCTACGTTTAACGTGGCGAGTCAAAGCAACACGCGCAGCCTCAATTTGAATAGCCGTTAAATACCCGCGGTCAATGGCTTTTAAACCAAAGTCACCGAAAGACAACTCTGCTCCGCGGGTCGCGACTCCCCCCATCGATCCGCGCTGCATCTTTCTATATTTAACACGCTTCGGCATTAACGACATAACAGCTCCTCTTTAAACTTTTTTCAGGCTTAAGCCTTAACCTGATTATTCTCTGCGCCAGCGGAAGCGGCTTGAATTTCCGCTTCCTTGCTTGCCTGCAGAGCTCTTTCAAGACGCTTTTCTGCTTGCTCTTTTTTAACCAAAATATCACCCTTATAAATCCAAACTTTGCAGCCGATCGTTCCATAGGCTGTGAAAGCTTCGATAAAACCATAATCCACATCCGCGCGGAAAGTCTGCAAAGGAACTTTCCCTTCATGATAACCTTCAGCGCGAGCAATTTCAGCACCGCCCAAACGGCCCTTCACTTGAATTTTAATTCCAAGCGCACCCTTTTGCATTGCTAACTGCATCGCACGCTTCATCGCGCGACGAAAACCAATTCGTTTTTCAAGCTGCTGCGCAATGTTTTCCGCAACAAGCTGCGCGTCAATCTGAGGAACCTTGACTTCCTTGATATCCAAAAAGATTTCATTTTTCGTAATTTTCGAAATATCTTCTTTAATTTTATCAATTTCCTGTCCGCGGCGACCGATGATCACACCGGGCTTCGCGGCAAAAATACGAACACGCACACGCCCCTGAGAACGCTCGATTTCAACGCTTGAAATACCGGCTTGAGCCAATTTCTTTTTGATATAAGCACGTATCTTAAGATCTTCGTGCAACAATGTACCTTCCGCCTTATCAGAAAACCAGCGGGCTTTCCAAGTGCGAATGTAGCCTAAACGAATTCCGTACGGATGAACTTTCTGGCCCAAAACGAATCCTCCCTATTGTCTAAGCTTTAACAGCTTTAGACTTCGACTTTTTTGACTTTTCTTCAACAACCGGGGCAATCACCGGGTTGACAACTTTTTTACCTTCAGCAACGATAACCGTAACATGCGTCGTACGCTTCAACATACGATCCATGCGCCCCTGAGAACGGGGGAAAATACGCTTCATGGTCGGTCCATTGTCAGTCAAAACCTCTTTGACGATCAACTTCGACTCATCTAAACCCTTGATTTTGGCATTAGCCAAAGCGCTCTTCAAAACTTTTGCGATAATACGCGCACCTTTTTTATTGGTAACCTGCAAAATAGCAACTGCGTCGATAGCCGGACGCTTGCGAACAATGTCCGCAACTAAGCCCATCTTACGAGTTGAAATTCTGGCATACTGCCAGCTGGCAACCGCGTGTTTATCGGATTCTGTTCTGTTTTTTGCTAAAGTTCCGCTATGGCTCACAAATTACTCCGTATATCTTTCAATTAGGTTTTCGCACCTGAAGCAGCAGCGGCGGCTTTTTCGCCCGAGCTACCATGGCCACGGAACTTACGTGTTGGAGCGAATTCTCCAACGCGGTGCCCTACCATTTCTTCAGTGATAAAGAGACTCAAAAAATCTTTTCCGGTGTGGATCGAAAGGTTCGCTCCAACGAAATCCGCCGTAATAGTCGAACGACGAGACCACGTTTTAATTGGTTTGCGATCTTTTGTTTGAACAGCTTTTTGAACTTTCATCAAAAGCTTCTCATCCACAAACACACCTTTTTTCGAGGAACGGCTCATATTTTTCTACCTTATTTTCTTCTGTCTTTAACGATAAACTTATTCGTAATCTTGGACTTCTTACGAGTCTTGAAACCCTTTGATTTTTGTCCCCAAGGGCTCTTCGGATGCTCGTTTGATTTCGACTTAGCTTCACCGCCACCCATCGGATGGTCAACCGGGTTACGAACAATCGCGCGCGTAATCGGGCGACGTCCCATCCAGCGTGTTTTTCCGGCTTTACCATAAACCAGCTTTTCATGCTCAAGATTAGAGCATTGCCCAATCGTGGCATATGCGTTCGCCGGAATCAATCGAACTTCACCGGATGGCATTTTCACATGCACATACTCACCCTCTTTAGCCAAAATTTGTGCCGCTCCGCCGGCTGCACGAACAAGCTTACCACCGCAACCCGTGCGCAATTCAATATTATGAATATTTGCACCTTCAGGAATTCTGCTTAAAGGAAGATGGTTTCCAACTTTAATTTCAGAGTCGGGACCGCTAACAATTTTTTCTCCGACTTTCAATCCGTCCGGACAAATGATATAGCGCTTTTCTCCATCTTCATACTCAACTAATGAAATTCGGGAACTCCGGTTCGGATCGTACTCAACCGTGAGCACGGTTGCCGGAAGACCATATCTATCACGGCGAAAATCTACCAAGCGAATGCGACGCTTATGCCCGCCTCCGCGGCCACGCTTTGTAATATGTCCATGATTGTTACGTCCACCTGTTGAACTTTTGCTAATCGTCAACGCTTTGTGCGGACGACTCGCTGTCAACTCGGCGAAGTCAGCAACTTGCTTATATCGCCCTGACGGTGTAATCGGTCTAAATTTAGTCAAGCCCATTTGCGTTTCCCCTTATGCCTATTTCGTAAAATCAATTTTCTCACCCTTTTTCAGAGTGACTGTTGCTTTTTTCCAGCTCGCCGTAAGGCCGGGCTGAGCACGCAACCGACGCTGCTTGCCGTCGTAGTTGATCGTATTAATCTTCGTAACATGAACGTTGTAAAATTTTTCTACAGCAGACTTGATCTGCTTTTTGTTGCTCGCGCGATGAACCTTAAACGCGTACTTAGAAAACTTCTCAGATTCTCTCGCCGCTTTCTCTGTAACAACCGGCTCTAAAATCACATCATACATGTGCAATTTCATAAATTACTTCTCCCCTACAATCCTTTGATCAATCACTGCAAGCGCTTCTTGATCAATCATCAAACGATCACGCTGCAAAACATCATACGCCGTAAAATTACGGGCTTCTTTAACATCAATCCACTCACGCATGTTACGGGAAGCACGGCGAATATTTTCGTCGGCAGTCTTCACAACACATAGCGCGCGGCGACCGTCAAGAGGCTGAGCTTTAACTAAATCAACCCACTCTTTGGTTTTTGCGGAATTCAACTTCACTTCTTCCAGAACAACAAGTTTCTTATCCAATGCCTTTGAGCTCAAAGCTGAAGCCAAAGCGGATAAACGCATCGACTGCGACAAATGCTGAGAGTAATCGCGAGTCAAAGGACCAAAAATCGTTCCACCTCCGCGCCATAGCGGAGAGCGATTTGAACCTGCACGCGCACGGCCGGTTCCCTTTTGACGCCAAGGTTTTTTACCGCCACCACTCACGTTTCCACGAGTTTTGGTATGCGCGGTTCCGCTACGCAAATTCGCAGCATAACCGTTACGAATCAAATTCAACAAGCGCTGGTTCACGCGAACTCCGAAAACTTTCGGATTCAAAACCACTTCGCTTTTTTTCTTTCCCTCTTTAGAGTAAAGGGGTGCCTTCATATTTTTGTCCTCTTAATTATTCTTTTGCAGCTTTATTTTGTTTCCGACTCAGCTGCCTCTTGAGCAGGAGAAGCACTAGCAGATTCTGACGAGTGAATCTTCCAAGACTTTGCTTTACCTTTTTTCAACGAGTTCTTGATCACAACATAGGCGCCGTTATGCCCCGGAATGCTCCCGCGAACAATCAAAACACCTTGCGCTTCATCAGAATCAACAACAAAACAATTTGATTTGGTAACCGTGTCGGTGCCCATATGCCCGGCCATTTTACGACCGCGATAAGTGCGTCCCGGAGTTGAGTTTTGTCCGGTTGATCCGGCTTCACGACCAAACTTAGAACCATGAGCCGATTCACCACCCTTAAACCCATGCTTCTTCACAACGCCTTGAAAACCCTTCCCTTTTGAAATCCCGGTGATATCGATAAAATCTCCCGATTCAAACTGCTTTACGGAAAGCTGCGCACCGAGCTTGAGACCGTCCGTTTTTTCAGAACGAATTTCACGCACAAATTGCAACGCCTCTTCCACGCCAGCTTTCTTCAAATGTCCAACACGCGCTTTTCCAAGCTGCTTAGCCTTACCTTTTCCATAACCAAGCTGAACGGCCTGATAACCATCCTTCTCTTTTGTGCGGATGGCAGTCACATAACAGGGAGAACAATCCAAAACCGTAACCGGAACCTGACGGCCCTCTTCGTCAAACACCTGCGTCATTCCAACTTTTTTTCCGAGTAAACCGATCATCTTCTTTTCCTTTGTTATTGATGCGTCTTATGCTTTCGCCGCGCAGAGCAAAACTTAAATTGTTACAACTTAATTTGAACGTCAACACCCGCCGGCAAGTCAAGCTTCATCAAAGCATCCACAGTACGAGATGTCGGCTCTTCCAATTCGATCAAACGCTTATGCGTACGAACTTCATACTGGTCACGCGCCTTCTTATCGATATGAGGACCCCGCAAAACTGTTGTCTTCCAAATGTGTGTCGGCAAAGGAATTGGGCCGACTACTTTTGCTCCGGTGCGGCGCGCTGTTCCAACGATTTCATGAACCGACTGATCGAGAACACGATGATCGTATGCCTGAAGCTTAATTCTAATTTTTTCTTTCACTTGGACCATTTTATTAAATCCCTTTTTTACTCTATCGCGCCTCGAGCTTTATCGAGAGGCGCATTATAAACGTTAGACTGTGATGATTTTTTCGGCGACGTTACGCGGAACTTCTTTGTACCCTTGAGGTTCCATCGTATAAGTTGCACGACCCTGAGAAAGGGAGCGCGACGCCATTGCATAACCAAACATTTCGCTGAGTGGAACGTGTCCGACAATCGATTTTAAATTACCGCGATTGCCCATTTCCTGAATAACGCAACGGCGCGACTGAAGATCGCCAACAATGTCACCCATATATTCATCAGGCACAACCACTTCGACTTTCATAATCGGCTCAAGCAAAATCGGGCTGGCTTTCTTAAACGCATCTTTGAAAGCAAAGATACCAGCCATTTTAAACGCAATTTCGGAAGAGTCGACGTCGTGATAGCTTCCATCCGTAACAGTCGCCTTAACGTCCGTCACTGGATACCCAGCAAGAACACCGTTTGTACAAGCCTCGCGAACACCGTCTTCAATCGCAGGAATAAACTCACGGGGAATACGACCGCCGACGACTTTATTCACAAACTCAATACCTTTGCCCGACTCAAGCGGCTCAATATCCAAGTAGCAATGCCCGTACTGACCGCGACCGCCGGACTGCTTAATAAACTTACCTTCAGCACTTGCCGTGCCCAAAATTGTTTCTTTATAGGCAACCTGAGGCTTACCTACGTTGACCTCAACGGCATACTCACGTTTCATCACGTCCACTTTAATATCAAGGTGCAATTCACCCATTCCGCCAATCAAGGTCTGACCTGTTTCCATATCACTGCGTACACGGAAAGTGGGATCTTCAGAAACCAATCGCCCCATAACATCCGACATACGATCACGGTCCGCTTTAGTTTTTGGTTCAATCGACATCCAAACAACCGGCTCAGGAATGAACAAGCTTTCGAGAATGATCGGGTTATTTTCATCGCAAATAGTATCGCCGGTTTTTGCCTCTTTAATACCAACCGCTGCAACGATATTGCCCGCACCAGCCTCTTCAATTTCTTCGCGTTTATTGGCATGCATCAAAACTAAGCGACCAAGGCGCTCTTTTTTTCGGGTACGAGGGTTATAGATATAGGAACCGCTCTTAAGCGTTCCGGAGTAAATACGGATGTAAGTGAGAGAACCAACAAACTTATCGCTTGCAATCTTAAATGCAAAACAGGAAAGAGGTTCATTGTCGCCGACCTTACGAACAATGACCTTGTCTTCATCGGAAGGATCCTTGCCTTCAAGCGGCGGAACATCACAAGGCGCGGGAAGATAATAAACAACACAGTCCAGCAACTGCTGAACACCCTTGTTCTTCAACGCAGACCCACAAACAACAGGCTGAACCTTAATATCGATCGTTGCTTTACGAATTGCGCGACGGAGCTCTTCAACCCCGACTTCTTGTCCTTCAATAAACTTATTCATCAAAACATCATCATGCTCGGAAAACTTTTCAATCATATAGTCGCGAGCCTTCTTAGCAGCAGCTTGATATTCAGCGGGAATCGGTTCAACCGTATACTTTTCACCTTTATTTTCTTTTTCGAAAATATTGGCTTTCATCTCAACCAAGTCAATCAAGCCGATAAAATTATCTTCTGCGCCCATCGGAATCTGGATAGGAACAGCGTTCGCACCCAACTGATCACGCATCTGCTGAACGTTAGGCTCAAAAGTAGCGCCGGTACGATCCATCTTATTAATAAAAGCAATACGGGGAACACGATAACGATCAGCTTGACGCCAAACAGTTTCAGACTGCGGCTCTACACCTTCAACCGCGCCGAATACCGCAACGCAACCATCCAATACCCGCATAGAACGCTCAACTTCAATCGTAAAGTCAACGTGACCGGGAGTGTCAATAATATTTAAACGGCAATCATTCCAAAAGCACGTTGTTGCAGCAGATGTAATTGTGATGCCGCGCTCTTGCTCCTGAACCATCCAGTCCATAACCGCAGTACCTTCATGAACTTCACCAATCTTATAGGTGCGACCCGTATAAAAAAGAATACGCTCGGTCGTCGTCGTTTTACCCGCGTCAATATGCGCAGCGATTCCGAAGTTTCTAATTTTCTCCAGCGGATAATGCTTTTTATCTTCTGACATTTTATTTACTTCAATTTCTACTTATCGTTAATTTAAATTAAATGCGCAAAAAGTTTTAACTTTTTGCGCCAAACAACAAAACTACTTACCAGCGGTAATGTGCAAAGGCGCGGTTTGACTCCGCCATCTTATGCATATCTTCGCGCTTCTTAATCGAAGAACCTGTCTTCTGATAACTGTCTAAAATTTCCTGAGCCAGCTTTTGACTCATCGGCTTCCCTTTTCTGTCCGCGGCATATCCCTGCATCCAGCGCAAAGCCAAAGCAATACTGCGCGACTCTTCGACATTCACAGGAACCTGATAAGTCGCTCCGCCAACGCGCCTTGATTTCGTTTCCAAAAAAGGTCGGACATTCTCTACTGCCTGACGAAAAACTTCAAGAGGATTTTTGCCTGTTTTTTCTTTAACGATATCAAAAGCCTCATAGACGATGGACTCAGCAACCGGCTTTTTTCCACCCTCCATAACCATATTGATCATTTTTGCTACAATAAGATCGTTAAAACGTGGATCTGGGTCAATTGTACGCTTACCAGCTGTTCTTCTTCTCATTTTCTTGTATACCCTTTTTGCTTTTGCTTAATTTAGAGTTATCTTTGCGGTTGAGCGCAAAGCGCTCAGAGCAAATTATGGTTACTTGGCCGCAGCCTTAGCATCTTTTTTGGGAGTTTTTGCTCCATATTTTGATCTTGAGCAAGTACGCTTATCAACACCTGCAGTATCAAGCTTACCCCGAACGATATGGTAACGAACGCCCGGCAAATCTTTCACTTTTCCGCCGCGCACGAGGACGATTGAATGCTCCTGAAGGTTGTGACCTTCGCCCGGAATATAAGCCGTGACTTCCATACCGTTCGTGAGACGAACACGCGCAATTTTACGCAGCGCCGAGTTCGGTTTCTTTGGCGTCTGTGTTCTTACGAGCAGACAAACACCTTTACGAAACGGTGCCTTCTGTAGCGCCGGTGATTTCGTTTTAAAAACAACCGGTTTTCTACCTTTGCGGACAAGCTGATTAATCGTGGGTGCCATGAAATCTAATTTCTCCTTGTATTACTTATTCTCTTGCACAGACGCAGCTTCAGCACCAGCAAGATCTTCTTTCTTAGCCAGTCCCGGCAATACGCCTGAAATATCTTTTTCAATTCTGAACGCTTGATGCGTCTTGAAGCCCGTACCCGCAGGAATCAAATGCCCCATGATCACATTCTCTTTCAGGCCGCGCAGATAATCACGCTTCCCGGCCGCCGCAGCTTCCGTCAACACACGAGTTGTTTCTTGGAAACTTGCCGCGGAAATAAAACTCTCCGTCGTCAAAGAAGCTTTCGTGATACCTAAAAGAATCGGAGTCGCTTTCGCAGGTTCTTTTCCTTTTTTGAGCATCTTTTCATTTTCTTCTTTAAACTGCTGACGCTCGATATGCGACCCGACAAGAAAATCCGTATCACCGGAATCTTCTATGCGGACTTTGCGGAGCATTTGACGCACAATGATTTCAACGTGCTTATCGTTCAGCTTAACGCCCTGGAGACGGTAAACTTCCTGAACTTCTCTTACGAGATAATCCATCAAAGCGCGCTCGCCGGATACTTTCAAAATATCTTGTGGCACAACCGGTCCGTCAACAAGCTGCTCCCCCGCAACAACGCGGTCGCCCGTGTAGACATTCAAATGTTTTCCGTGAGGGATCAAATATTCACAAGTCATCCCGGAAGGACTCTTCACAATGATTTTACGCTTACCTTTAACCACGTCTCCTATTTCAACAATACCGTCGATTTCAGAAATCACGGAAGGGTTCTTCGGCTTGCGCGCTTCAAAAAGCTCGGCAACACGCGGCAAACCGCCGGTGATATCACGAGTTTTCGCGACTTTACGCGGTGTTTTAGCGAGCATCATACCGCTCGTCAACTGCTGCCCGTCCTGCGCCACAATGTGAGCGCCGGTTGGAATCGGATAGAATGCGAGAACCTCGTCATTCGCACCAGTGATGATAAGCTGCGGATGCAAATCTTCTTTGTGATCGATGATCACGCGGTCAATCAAGCCTGTAGTCGCGTCCATTTCTTCATTCATACTGACGCCGACTTTAATGTCTTCGTATCGAACCTTACCGGCAACCTCGGTTAAAATGGGAACCGTATACGGATCCCATTTCACAAAAGTTTCGCCTTTTTCGGCTTTACCGCCATCGCGTGGAGCGATAATGGCACCCGAAGGAACGGTATATCTTTCAAGTTCGCGCCCCGTAGCATCATGAATCGTAATTTGACCGTTACGGTTAAGAACAACCACTTCTTTGCTTTCTGTCACAACTGTTTTTAAATTGTGATACTTCACAGTACCCGAGTTGCGGGCACGGAAATAAGATTGCTCAACAACGCGTGAGGCCGTACCACCGATATGGAAAGTACGCATCGTCAGCTGAGTTCCAGGCTCACCGATCGACTGCGCGGCAATAATACCGGTCGCGGTTCCAAGCTCAACCAAACGGCGATTACCAAGGTCGCGGCCGTAACACTTCGCGCAAATACCTTTTACGGATTCACAGAAGAGCGGCGAACGAATCCGAATCTTTTCAATTCCAAATTCACTAATTTTTTTCACAACGTCTTCATCAATCAACTGACCGGACTTCACAATCACCTGATCAGTGATAATATCCACAACATTGTCCAAAGCGACACGGCCAAGAATGCGCTCTCCGAGCGAAACAATTTCTTCTTCGCCTTCATAAACCGGCTCCATCACGATACCCTGCAAGGTACCGCAATCGATTTCGCTGATGATCACATCTTGAGCGACATCAACGAGACGACGAGTCAAATAACCCGCATCCGCAGTTTTAAGAGCGGTATCCGCCAAACCCTTACGCGCACCGTGAGTGGAAATAAAGTATTCCAAAACGGTTAAACCTTCGCGGAAATTCGCTGTAATCGGAGATTCGATAATTTCACCAGACGGCTTCGCCATAAGACCACGCATACCTGCAAGCTGACGGATCTGCTGTTTGGATCCGCGGGCGCCGGAATCGGCCATCATGAAAATTGGATTGAAGTCTTCAAGCTCTTCAAACATCGTGTCAGACACGCGATCCGTGATGTGAGTCCAGATATCGATTACTTTGTTATAACGCTCACCCTCAGTAATGATACCCTGACGATACTGACTTTCAATCGACTTCACTTGCTTGCGCCCTTCATCCAAGAACTTAATCTTAGATACAGGAATTTTTGCATCGTTAATACCGATGGAAATACCGGCTGCAGTCGCGCTTTCAAAACCAAGTTTCTTTAAACGGTCTAAAAGCTGAATAACTTCATAGTGCCCGAACTGGTTATAACATTCGGCGATAATTTTACCGAGCTTAGCTTTAGTCATAACATCATTTACGAAACGGAACCCTTTCGGCAATTCTTTGTTGAAAAGAATGCGTCCCAAGTGCGTTTCGATGATTTCATTATTATCGAGACGAAGTTTTACTTTGGCATGCTTATGAACCTGACCATCCGCAAAAGCAAAAGCAGCTTCATCGGATGAACCAAAAACAAGACCTTCACCCTGAACACCCTGGCGCGCTTTGGTCAAATAATAAAGACCCAAAACGATATCCTGCGTCGGAGCCACAATCGGCTGACCGCTTGCGGGAGAAAAGATGTTGTTTGCGGAAAGCATCAGAATGCGCGCTTCCATGATCGCTTCCATCGAAAGCGGAACGTGAACGGCCATCTGGTCACCGTCAAAGTCAGCGTTGAAAGCGGTACAAACGAGCGGATGAACGCGAATCGCCTTACCTTCAATCAAAACCGGCTCGAAAGCCTGAATACCAAGACGGTGCAATGTCGGAGCGCGGTTAAGCATAACCGGATGCTCTTGAATCACTTCATCCAAAATATCCCAAACTTCGGGACGCACACGCTCAACGATTTTCTTTGCGGAACGGATCGTGTGAACATGACCGCGATCTTTTAATTTACGGATGATAAAAGGCTCAAAAAGCTCAAGCGCCATTTTTTTAGGCAAACCGCACTGATGAATTTTAAGTTCCGGACCGACGACGATTACCGAACGGCCTGAATAGTCAACGCGTTTACCGAGCAAGTTCTGACGGAAACGGCCCTGTTTACCTTTAAGCATGTCACTCAAAGATTTCAGCGGACGGTTACCGGGGCCGAGAACCGGACGACCATGACGGCCGTTGTCAAAAAGCGCATCCACAGCTTCCTGAAGCATGCGTTTTTCGTTGCGAATAATAACGTCGGGAGCTTTCAAATCAAGAAGCTTCTTCAAACGGTTATTGCGGTTAATGACACGGCGATATAGGTCATTCAAATCGGAAGTCGCAAAACGACCTCCATCCAAAGCAACGAGCGGACGAAGATCGGGCGGAATAACCGGCACGACATTCAAAATCATCCAATCAGGTTTGTTTCCGGATTTGCGGAAGGCTTCCACAATTTTTAGAATTTTCATCCCTCGCGCACGGGTCTGCTTCGACTTCGCGGTGCGGACCTGGCGTTGATACTTCTGCGCCATTTTATCAAGCTCAAGACCGGCAAGCAGTTCCTGAACAGCGGCCGCACCCATACCAGCTTTGAAACTATCAAAACCATATTGCTCAACGGCTTTCTGATACTCATCTTCCGTTAAAAGCTGATGCGGCTTAAGCGGCGTTTCTTTCGGATCAATAACGATGAACTCTTCATAATAAAGAACTTTCTCAAGTGAGCGAACGCTCAAATCAAGCAGGTTACCGATACGTGAAGGCATCGTTTTGAAAAACCAGATATGCGAAACCGGAGTCACTAGATCAATATGGCCCATGCGTTCACGGCGAACACGCGATAAAGTCACCTCAACTCCGCAACGATCGCAAATCACACCCTTATACTTGATGCGTTTGTATTTTCCGCAAGCGCATTCGTAATCCTTGGTGGGACCGAAAATCTTTTCACAGAAAAGACCGTCTTTTTCGGGCTTCAGCGTACGATAATTAATCGTTTCCGGTTTTTTTACTTCACCGCGAGACCATCCGCGAACAATCTCAGGTGATGCAATCCGAATACTTACTGAGTCGAAGGTGTTGATATCGTATGTCATACTTTGAGCTTCTCCTTCGCATCTTGTTGCTGCTTTTCTACCTGCGCGGCTTCCATTTCCTGAGCTAATGCGATGCCTAATTTGGCTTTCGCACCATTTTTCTCAGGAACGATATCAAGACCGAGCGCCTGCAATTCTTTCACAAGAACGTTAAACGATTCCGGTGTTCCGGCGTGTAATGCGGGTTCACCCTTCACAATGGCTTCGTAAACTTTGGTACGGCCCACCACATCGTCCGACTTCACAGTCAGAAGCTCCTGAAGCGTGAAAGCAGCGCCATAAGCTTCAAGCGCCCAAACTTCCATTTCTCCGAAACGCTGCCCGCCGAACTGAGCTTTACCACCCAGCGGTTGCTGCGTTACAAGAGAATAAGGCCCGATCGACCGCGCGTGGATCTTATCATCCGCCAAATGCGCCAACTTCAACATGTAGATTTGACCGACAGTAACCTGCTCTGCAAACGGCATTCCCGAACGCCCGTCATAAAGAGCCGTCTTACCATTTTCAGGCAATTTAGCCTCTTTCAACATAGCCTTAATTTCGCCTTCGGTTGCACCGCTGAATACCGGCGTTTCGATTTTGATTCCGAGAACCTTTGCAGCCCAACCCATATGAGTTTCAAGCAGCTGCCCTACGTTCATACGCGAAGGAACGCCCAACGGATTCAAAACAATTTCAACCGGCGAACCATCAGGAAGATACGGCATATCTTCTTCAGGAAGAATTTTCGCGATAACACCCTTGTTACCGTGACGGCCGGCCATTTTGTCACCCACAGAGATTTTTCTCTTGGAGCAAACATAAACAACAACCTTCTTAATTACGCCCGGAGGAAGCTCATCGCCTTTTTTCACGTGTTCGATTTCACGAGTACGCTCAATAACGAGCTCATCGATTTCATCGCTCCATACGCGCGCAAGCTTCTTCACGGATTCTTCAGCCTCTTCATCCGTAAGGCGAAGGGAGTCCCAATCCGCGTTTTCAAATTTTTTCAGATCTGCTTTTGAAAGCGTGTGTCCGGACTTCATCAAAACTTCGCCCAGAACATCATCAAGCAAATCATCCGCTAACTTCGCACCAACCAAAAGATCGGTTACTTTGTTCAAACGAATTTCTTTCAAAGAATCGATTCTCTGCTGATAACGATCTTTGATTTCCGCGATATTGGAAGCTTCTTGCTTCTTTTCTTCGCGTGTTTTCGCCTGAGATTCTTTGCGGGCAAACATTTTTACGTCCACAACAATACCTTCCACACCGGGAGGCACTGTCAAAGAAGCATCGCGTACGTCGCCGGCTTTTTCGCCGAAAATCGCGCGTAAAAGTTTTTCTTCGGGAGAAAGTTCAATTTCCGATTTCGGTGTGATTTTGCCGACGAGAATATCGCCCGGCTTCACTTCCGCGCCGACACGAACAACACCTTCAAGGTCGAGATCTTTCAGCGCCTCTTCCCCAACATTGGGAATGTCGCGTGTAATTTCTTCGTTGCCCAATTTAGTATCGCGAGCTTCAACTTCAAATTCTTCGATATGAAGCGAAGTATAAACGTCTTCTTTACTGAGACGTTCGCTCAAAATAATAGCGTCTTCGAAGTTGTATCCGCCCCATGACATAAAAGCAACCATCACGTTGCGGCCGAGCGCAAGCTCACCACCCTGTGTCGCGGCGCCGTCAGCCAAAGGATCACCCTTCTTAACCTTATCGCCTTTTTTAACAAGCGGGCGCTGGTTCAAGCAGGTTCCGGCATTGGAACGTTCGAATTTATTCAGCTTATAGTTAATGTCGTCAACGATAATTTCATCAGCGGAAACATACTTAACGGTTCCCTTTTGTTTCGCGACAACCACAGCACCGGAGTCACAAGCGACATATTTTTCCATGCCGGTTCCAACCAACGGAGAGTCTGTAACTAAAAGAGGAACGGCTTGACGCTGCATGTTCGAACCCATCAAAGCGCGGTTCGCGTCGTCATGCTCAAGAAAAGGAATCAAAGACGCCGCAACCGAAACAAGCTGTCTCGGAGAAACGTCCATATAATCAATTTCTTCCGGCTTCTTTTTCAAGAAGTCGCCGCGGCAACGGCAAGAAACGATTTCATTATTGAACTTACCGTTCTTATCAATTTCTTCATTCGCCTGCGCGATAACATAACGATCTTCAACGTCAGCGGTTAAATAGTCGATCTTATCCGTCACGCGACCATTCACAACCTTGCGGTACGGTGTTTCAAGAAAACCGACCTCGTTTACGCGCGCAAAAGTTGAAAGCGAAGCGATAAGACCGATATTCGGACCTTCCGGTGTTTCAATCGGACAAACGCGTCCATAATGTGAAGGATGAACGTCGCGAACTTCAAAGCCGGCGCGCTCACGTGAAAGACCGCCTGGCCCAAGTGCCGATAAACGGCGCTTATGAGTCAATTCCGCGAGTGGATTCGTTTGATCCATAAACTGAGAAAGCTGACTGCGGCCAAAGAAATCCTTGATCGCGGCAGAAATCAATTTTGGATTAATCAAGTTATGCGGCATCGCGGCATCCAAATCATAAATCGACATACGCTCAACGCAAGAACGCTTCATACGCGCCAATCCCACACGGAACTGGTTCTGAAGAAGCTCGCCCACAGAACGAACACGGCGATTTCCAAGATGATCAATGTCGTCAACACGGATTTCACCCGAGCGAAGTTTTAAAAGCTGACCAAGAACCTTGATCACATCTTCGTAACCAAGAGTTGTCTTGTCGGACTTGCCTTCCATATTCAATTTACGATTCAACATGAAACGACCCACATTACCAAGGTCATAACGCTGCTGATCAAAGAAGAGCTTGTGGATCAAATCTTTCGCGGTAGATTCTGTCGGTGGATCACCGGGACGAATACGGCGATAGATCGCAAGCTGCGCATCCGCGCTGGTTTGATAAGGATCACGCTCAAGCGTGTTCATCACGCAAAGATCATCATTCGGAAGCTTCACAATCGAAAAAGATTTTACCTTGTTCGCGGCAAAAACTTCGAGAATGTCCTTGGTTAAACGGGAACCCGCGAGAGCAATCGTTTCTTGCGTTTCGGGATTCAAAACATGATCCGCACAAAAATTGTCTTCAAGCTTTGCGATTTTTGAACGATCAAAAGATTTTACTTCTTCCACTTCGTAGAAACTTTCCAAAAGCGAACGAGTCGAAGGACAGCCAAGCGCACGCAAAAGCGTCGTGGCAAGAATCTTACGCTTACGATCGATGTAAGCGTAAATAACCCCGTTAATATCCGTTTCAAACTCAAGCCATGCGCCGCGGTAAGGAATAATCCGCACGCCATAGATCTTTTTTCCGCTTGGATGGATCGATTCTTCCAGCGAAAGACCGGGAGAACGGTGAAGCTGACTAACCACAACACGTTCCGCGCCGTTAATCACAAAGGTTCCTGTTTCTGTCATCAAGGGAAGTTCGCCAATATAAACTTCCTGCTCTTTGGAAACACCTTTGCGTACAAGACGCAACTTTACTTTAAGCGGCGCGGCATAGGTCATACCACGGCGATGGCACTCAAGAATGGAGTACTTCGGCTTACCAAGAACATAGCCCTCATATTCCAAACGACAGGTACCGTCGAAGCTTTCAATAGGAAAGCAATCCGCAAAAGCGGATTCAAGCCCTTGACGCTTGCGTTTGCGCACAGAACCGAATGTTTGGAGAAATTCTTCGTATGAACGAATCTGAATTTCAACTAAGTTCGGAAGTGCAACCGTATCTTGAATTTTAGTAAAGATCTTTCTTTCAGTTAAAGGCACAGTAGGCCCTCCCCGATGAATCTCTGGAAAAAATCGGGGGCTCTGCGAGCCCCCGCATTCGAATCTGGACCGAAACGATTACTTAACTTCAACCTTCGCGCCAGCGGCTTCGAGGGTCTTCTTAATTTTTTCGGCTTCTTCTTTCGTAGCGCCTTCCTTAACAACTTTAGGAGCAGCTTCAACAAGATCTTTTGCTTCCTTCAAGCCAAGGCTGGTAACGCCGCGAATTTCTTTAATAACATTGATCTTTTGCTCGCCAGCACTTACAAGAACAACGTCAAACGCTGTCTTTTCAGCGGCAGCAGCACCACCCGCAGCAGCGCCGCCGGCAGCAGCAGCAACCGGTGCAGCTGCAGCAGCTGCACTAACGCCGAACTCTTTTTCAATCGACTTGACCAAATTCGCTAAATCAATAACCGTCATTTCTTTAATTGCGGTCAAAATTTCCTGACCCTTTGCAGAAAGCGGCGCTTCAGTTGCTTGTGACATAATCTTCATTCCTCCGTTGATAGTTAAACTTGTTGTTTACTGCGGTTGTGCAACATGCACAGAGCCGAAATAAACAGCGCGGTTTCCCGCTTACTTTTTGCTCCGCGCTACGCATACGCAGAACACAAATTTTTATTTGCGCCCTTTAACACCCTGCTCTGCGTTACGCCGGTTGCGGCTGCCGCAGAGGCAAAATATTAATTGGAAGCGGACGCAGCTCCCTTTTGCTTACCGACCTGATCCAATGAAATCGCGAGACCACGAATCGTGTTGGACAATACTGAAGCAAGCCCGGTGATAGGCCCGTTCAAGCTCACAGCCAACTGGGTCAAAAGCTCGTGACGCGAAGGCAACTTCGATAGCTGCTGGACAAACTGAGCGCTTTCCAGACGACCTTCAAAAAGAACACCCACGCATTTGATCTTTTCGCTTACCTTCGAACCATCGACAACACCCTTCGAAATATCCTGAGGTTCTTTGTCGCCGAAAGTCAAAAGAACTGACCCCTTCAAGAGGGAGTCGATATTATCAATCCCGCGGCTTTTCAAAATCTTGCGCGCCATGGCGTGCTTAACAAGCATCGAACGCTTGGCGTTCACGTTCATCTTATTGCGTGCTTTTGAAAGATCAGAAACACTCAGAGCTTCAAAATTCGAAAAGAAAACATAGTTGCTGCTATTGAATTCTTTTTCGATCTCCTGATACATTTTTTCTTTTTCAAGTGCCGGCATAACTTCCTCTTTTTACTTATCTTTTCGCGGTTGAGCGCTAGCCCAGAGCCCCATTTTGACAGTCGCGGTTGCGCCTTTGGCGCAGAGCCTAAAAATTACAGCGCGCTTAAATTAAGCGTTAACCCCGGCCCTTGCGTCGGCGCCATTGTAATCGCCTTCAAATACTCACCCTTGCTCGTCAAAGGCTTAGCATCACGAACAGCCTTGATCACGCTCTTCGCATTCTCAAGAATCGCCTGTTCAGAAAATGAAATCTTTCCGCAAATTGCATGCAATCCGCCGGTCTTATCACTTTTAAATTCAACGCGTCCGGCTTTCAACTCTTTAACCGCTGTTCCAACTTGCGGCGTCACACCACCGGTCTTCGGTGTCGGCATTAAACCCTTAGGCCCAAGCACACGGCCCAGCTTGGAAACTTCACGCATCATATCGGGGTGAGCAACAACAGCATCAAACTCAAACCACCCGCCAAGAACCTTCTGAACAAGCTCATCGCCACCCACATAGTCAGCACCGGCAGTTTCAGCCTGCTTCACGGAGTCACCTTTGCAAAAGCAAAGGACACGCACGCTTTTACCGCTCCCATGAGGAAGCGAAACCGTACCGCGCACGTTCTCGTCGCCGGAATCAGCTTTAATTCCAAGCTGAAAACTCATTGCAACCGTTTCGTCATATTTATTATCTGAAACTTGTTTAACAATTTTGACAGCATCTGCGAGCGAATAGGATTTATTCACTTCAACAAGAGCCGATCGTTTTTGCTGACGCTTGCTTTTCTTCATATGTCTCTACCTTAACTTTAAGTTACTCAATCTTTGCGGTTGTCCGCTTTATGCGGACAGAGCAAAATAAAAACTGTTAGCCTTCGATTACCTTAATGCCCATACTGCGCGCAGTACCTTCAATAATACGCATCGCGCTCTCAATCTTCGTGGCATTCATATCAACCATTTTCTTCTTCGCGATTTCGGCAACCTGCGACTTCTTGATCTGACCGATTTCCACTTTACCGGCTTCCCCAGAAGCCTTGGCAAGACCAACCGCTTTCTTAATTGAAGCGGACACCGGCGGCTGCTTTAAGATAAAGTCGAAAGACTTGTCTTTGTAAACCGTCATGACGACCGGGAAAATCGTTCCCATGTCTTTTTTAGTACGCTCGTTAAACTGCTTGCAGAACTCCATGATGTTCACACCATGCTGACCGAGAGCAGGACCTACCGGCGGCGCGGGATTCGCCTGCCCACCCGGAAGCTGCAACTTAATATATGTTTTAATTTCTTTTGCCATTGCTATACCCTTTATTTCACTTATGACGCGAGCTTTATCAAGCGTCGTAACTATTGCTGCGCGGCGCGAGTTTTATCGAGCGCCGCAAAATATCACCACTTAGATTCGTTCAACCTGCCAGTATTCAAGCTCAACAGGAGTTGCCCGTCCAAAAATCGTTACGCGAACGCGCAACTTGCCGCGGTCCGGATTGATCTGTTCGATCACGCCGTTAAAGTTCGCAAAAGCACCTTCTTTAACGCGAACGCTTTCGCCCTCACTGAATTCAACCTTCGGCTTTGGCTTGGAAGTCTTTTCTTCCTGCCCCTGAATAATCTCGTTGATTTCCTTTTCAGACAAAGGAATCGGACGCTTACTTGATCCGACAAAACCCGAAACACCCGGTGTATTTTTAACGAGATACCAAGTCTCATCGCTCAAATCCATACGAACCAAAATGTATCCCGGAAAAAATTTGCGCTCACTGATACGCTTCTTACCCGCTTTAACTTCACTTACTTTTTCAGTCGGAATCAAAACTTCCTGAATTTTTTCAGTCAACCCCTGCATTTGCGCGCGAACCATAAGACCCGAACGCGCTTTTCCTTCAAGCCCTGTCTGCGTATGAACAACGTACCATTTAAGATCCGACATAATTTCCCTTAACCCCGTCTAATCAAAAAGCTTAAAACCGATGAATTAACGATGTCGATAAAAAAGATCAACAGCGCCAAAAAAGCCGTCGCGATCATAACCACCATTCCCGCCTGAAAAACCTCAGCGCGCGGAGGCCAAGTCACCTTTTTCAACTCCAAAAAGATTTCCGTAAAAAATCCGCCAACCTTTTGAAACATAAATCTATTTCTCTTTCTTGATCACTGCCTTCGCAGAGCCAAAACAAATCGTTCTTGCGGTTGCGCTTCGCGCAGAGCCGAATAATACAGGCCTGGTAGGATTCGAACCTACAACAAGCGGTTTTGGAGACCGCCGCTCTAGCCAATTGGAGCTACAGGCCTATGTCTCACAAAACTTCTGACCATCCGGAAATAACGCCGGTTGAGCCAAAGGCTCAGAGGCCATACAAAACTCGTTACTTCTTCTCTCGAAAAACGATATGCTTACGCAATACCGGACAATATTTCTTTCTTTCAAGGCGATCCGGATTCTGCTTCTTATTTTTCCGAGTCATATAAGTCGTCGGGCTCGCAGGATCAGTTGCCACCAAAGTTATAATTTCGCTTGCCATCTTAATAGTTCCTAATTTATCAATATCGCCACAGAAAAAACTACCGGCGAAGCCGCCGGTTGCACCGCGTGCAGAGACTAAATAAATACCCCGCCGAAAACGGCGGGGTATTTGAATATTACGCGATAATTTCGCTCACAACACCCGCGCCAACGGTTTTACCGCCTTCACGAATAGCGAAACGCAATTCTTTTTCCATCGCAACCTGGCTGATCAATTCACCCGTGATGGAAACGTTATCACCAGGCATTACCATCTCGCGACCCTCCGGCAACTCAACGATACCGGTAACGTCGGTTGTGCGGAAGTAGAACTGAGGACGATATCCCTTAAAGAAAGGTGTATGACGTCCGCCTTCTTCTTTGCTCAAAATATAAACTTCAGCCTTAAACTTCTTATGCGGAGAAACTGAGTTTACAGCGCAAATAACCATACCACGCTGGATCTGATCTTTTTCAACACCGCGAAGAAGAAGACCAACGTTATCGCCGGCCTGACCCTGATCAAGCAACTTGCGGAACATTTCAACGCCGGTAACCGTCGTTTTCATCTTCTGACCATCAGCCTGAAGACCCACGATTTCAGCTTCATCACCCACTTTGATGATTCCGCGCTCAATACGGCCTGTCGCAACAGTTCCGCGACCGGAGATCGAGAAAACGTCTTCAACCGACATCAAAAACGGCTTGTCAACTTCACGCTTCGGCTCAGGAACATATTTATCCAACGCATCAATCAATTCTTCAATGCATTTGATCGAAGCGGGATCCTTCGGATTCTGCGCAGCCGGAAGACCGGAACCGCGAACAACCGGGATCTTGTCGCCGGGAAACTTATACTTTGTCAAAAGATCGCGAACCTCCATCTCAACGAGATCCAAAAGTTCTTTATCATCAACAAGGTCAATTTTGTTAAGGAACACAACAATCGCAGGAACACCCACCTGACGAGCAAGCAAAATGTGTTCACGCGTCTGAGGCATCGGACCATCAACAGCGGACACAACGAGAATCGCTCCGTCCATCTGCGCTGCACCGGTGATCATGTTCTTAATATAGTCAGCGTGACCCGGGCAATCAATATGCGCATAGTGACGCGTTGCAGAAGAATATTCAACATGCGAAACGGCAATAGTAACGATTTTGGAATCGTCACGAACAGTTCCGCCCTTAGCGATTTCCGCATAAGTTTTAATATCCGCAAGACCTTTTGCATTCTGAACCATGCAAAGCGCGGTTGTTAACGTGGTTTTACCATGGTCGACGTGGCCAATAGTACCGACGTTCACGTGCGGTTTTGTTCTGTCAAATTTTTCTTTTGCCATTGTCGTTCTCCTCTGTTTTGTTTTGCTCTGCGCAAAGCGCAACCGCATTAAACTTATAAATTCATATCCGAAACTCAGCTGAAGATGGGAATCGAACCCACGACCTCGTCCTTACCAAGGACGTGCTCTACCAACTGAGCTACTTCAGCACCAGCTGAAGAAAAAATCTTTCTTTACCGCTCGCAGGGTAGAGAATACCCTATAGGGACTCCTGTCCTGAGGATAAAAGAGCTGACATTGTATCTGCGCTTTTTTGCATGTCAATTCTTTTTTGGATTTTTTTCGATATTTTTTTAGAAAATTTACTTTAGACCTGCTTTTAACTTAATTAACCTCCTGTGAAGCAAAAATACTTTATTAGTATAAAAAGAAATTTATTTAATTTTAATGATCTTAATTGCTTTATTTTGATAATTTTTGATTGCTTTGATCAAGTCTAACGAAACTTGACCTTCGTCAACGTATGGATATAATGCCCCGTCTTTTTTGAAAGACAGCTCTCATAATTATTGTCGCAAAATAAGCAAAGGGAAAAATCATGGCCACTCTTATCCTTATCCGTCACGGTGAATCTCAATGGAACCTTGAAAACCGCTTTACAGGCTGGGTGGATGTGGAGCTTTCCGCAAAAGGAATTCAGGAAGCCGACAGTGCTGGCAAAAAACTGTCCGATTATAAAATCGATAAGGCCTACACCTCAACTTTGAAGCGCGCGATTAACACTTTGGATCTGGCATTAAAATCCGCGGGCAAAAATGGCCTGCCGATTGTGCGCGATGCGGCGTTAAATGAGCGGCATTACGGGGCCTTGCAAGGCTTAAATAAGTCTGAGACCGCAAAACTGTATAGTGACGAGCAGGTTCATATCTGGCGCCGCAGCTACGATATTCCGCCGCCAACTGAAAAAACTGATTTTAACCCCGAAGGTATCAGCGAAAGCTTAAAAGACACGGGCGCACGCGCTATTCCTTATTTCGATAAGAATATTGCCGCCGATCTTAAAGCGGGGAAAAATGTGATTGTGGCAGCGCATGGCAACAGTTTGCGTTCGATCGTGATGCATTTAGAGAATATGACCAAAGAGCAGGTTTTGGAACTCAATATTCCTACCGCCACACCGCTTGTTTACGAGCTCGACAACAGCCTTAAGATTCTCTCAAAAAAAATCTTAAATTAAGAAGCGATTTCAACTGCCGCAGGGCTAAGCTCATCGGGAATATATCCGGCATTCTCTTCTGAAATTTTTTTAGCCTGATCCTGTAAGCTTTCTTCAATGGAAGAAACAAGCCCTTTGTATTCGGGAGCCGGCAAAACAGGCGGCACAGAAACACTCTCCATGCTTTTGACTAGCTCTGCGACAAACGCTCGGGCAACATCATGAAAGCTTGGCTCAAAACCCACAGTAATTTCCCTACTCGGAAGAGAAATATCTCTTTTCTGAAGCAAAGGGCCGGTCGCATCAGTCTCAGAAACCGCCTCTATATTAAAACGAGTCAAAAAAGGCGCGATTTGCAACCCTTTTTTGTCTGATTTTGAATCCGTTTTCACTAAAAGCTCTAAGTTTAAATGTCCGCTCACGCGGCGCATCAGCTCTATTTTATCGATGAAAAAATCCAGGCTTCGAAAATTGACTGTCTTTTCTTCATAAAAAAAATCCCCTGCTGTAGCTTCAACACGCCTGATTTCAAGAACATTTCCCCTGGGAAAACCATAAGGATTACCGACCCGAACATCTTCAAAAACTAAAACAGACTGCTGTCCATCCCACCCTATCTTGCCAATGCTCAGTTCCACTCCCCAACTTAGCTCAAGCACGGAAGTCAGGATCGGCTTCGCAAGAAAAACACAGCAAAAAATTCCCGTGAAAATAATTCCAAAAAGCCAAACACAACAAAACAACAAAAACCGCATTATTTTCTTCATGTATTACTTGACATTTTCCTTTCTTTCAGCATAATATTCCCCGTTTCATTAGTAGTCGTAACTAATTGAAACGATTAGGGTTGTGACAATCGTTTTTGTACACACCGTTCGCTGTTTAGCCGCCAAGGACCAGCAAATCGTTAAGATATTAAAAACTATCGGGCTCGCTTTCACCATTCCTACGGTTTTGGTTTGCGGTCCTCTGCTGGGATACGGCGTTGCGTATGCGTTAATGAAAAAAGGGGCGCCCCCCTTTATCTTGCCTCTCTTAGTAGGTGCGGGATCTATTTTAGCATTAGTGCAGACTTTTAGAACGGTCAAATTGATCTTAAGCATTGAAGAGAAGCTATGACTGACACACATACTGCAGCAACGGCGGAAGCAACTCATCACGTGGCGCACGCGGCTGAGCACCACCACGCTCCGCACGAACTGCCAAACTTCCTCACGCTGCTCTCCGGCAAATATGAAGACAATGCTGTTCTCCAATTTTTACATCAGTGGGAAAATCTTTTTTTCTCGGGTGCTATTTTAGCTTTCATCTGCTTTATCTTTATCAAGGCCGCGCACGGCTACAGCCTAATCCCTCAGGGCTCGCGCAATTTCATGGAGGCGCTTGTTGAGGGCATCGAAAATTTTGTGGTCGGCGTCATGGGTGAAAACGGCCGCAAGCATGTCCCCTTCCTTGGCACCATATTTTTATATATTCTAATCATGAATTACTGCGGGATGGTGCCGCTTTTGAAAGCGCCTTCTTCGGCATGGAGCACCACTATCGCCCTTGCAACGATATCCGTTTTTTACATTCATATCGCAGGCCTTCGCGCGCTCGGCATCAAAACTTATTTGCACCACATTGCAGGCAGCCCTTCCAATGTGATTGCGTGGGTTATCGGCATCGTTCTGATTTTTCCGCTGAATCTCGTACTCGAGTACATGGCCGTTCCGCTCAGCTTGTCCCTGCGTTTGTTTGCCAATATTTCCAGTGAAGATCGCATGTTGCTAAATTTTGCCACGCTTAACACAACTGCTTTTTTCCCGTCATTCGGCGCTTCATTTTTACTTCAACTTTTTGCGAATATGATGGCCGTGCTTTTCAGCACTGTGCAGGCCTTCGTCTTTACTTTGCTTACCGCTGTTTATATCTACACCATGTCGCCGCACGGTGACGATCATGGCAGTGGTCATCATACCTCTGAGCCTTTGGCTCAACCGGGACATTGAGAGAAAAGTTTGTTTTGCTAGTTTTTTAAAATTAAATGAAGGAGATCAAAAAATGACACAGGAAGTAGCACTTTCGTTAGCAGTTCCGCTCGCCCTCGGCATCGCAGCGTTCGGCGGCGGTCTCGGTATCGGTAAAGCCGTCGCATCCGCGATGGAAGCAATCGGCCGTCAGCCCGAAGCGCACGGAAAAATCATGGTAACCATGATCGTCGGCTGCGCACTTATCGAAGCTTTGACGATTTATGCGCTCATCATTGCTTTCATGAAGCTTGCTTAATCGAAATCGATAACGCTTAAAACGTATGGATTTCTTTAAACAAAATATCATTCCGGCTGAGGTTTTTATCCAGCTCGCCGCTTTTCTCATCGTATTTTTCACTTTGAGAAAATTCGGTTGGGGTCCGATTCAGAAATCACTCGCTGATCGTCGCGAACATATCCGCAAAAGCATCGATGATGCGGATAAGGCGAAACACGACATGGAAAGACTGAAAGCTGAATATGAATTGCACCTGAAGCAAATTGAAGAGCAAACTCGCGCGAAAATGGCTGAGACCATTGAAGCCGGGCGCTCGATCGCGAAAGAAATGCAGGACAAGGCCCGTGAAGAAGCTCAGCGTACTTTTGATAAAACAAAAGCCGCGCTTGATCTCGAGGTTTCGAAAGCGCGCGTAACGATGCGCCGCGAAATCGCCGACATCTCAATTCATGTGGCTGAAAAGGTTCTGCGCGAAAACTTAACCGAAGCCAAGCTGCGCGATAAAGCATCGCAGCTGGTTGACGAGCTTGAGAAGACGCTATGAAAGACGCCGGAATCCTTGCTAAGCAGTATGCGAACGCCCTTTTGAATCTCAGCAGTGCCCAAAAAAATACTGCTGAGATTGAAAAGACCTTTGATGAGTTCGTGAATGCCGCTTACAAGGATCCGCGTTTTGCTCGGTTCATGAACAGCCCGGTCGTGCCGGTGCAGGAAAAAGAAAACCTGCTTAAAAAACTTATGCCGCAGGATGCGCCCGCGGTTCTGGGACTTTTCTTGAAACTGGTCCTGAAGAAGAAGCGCTTTGAAATTTTACCTTTAATCGAAAATACTTTTCAATCTTTGTCCGAAAAAAAACGCGGCGTGCGCCGTGCCGAATATATCAGCGCTTCGCCGATTACGCCCGAAACGCAAAAAAAACTTACTTCTGTTTTGGAAAGCCGGTCTTTTTTTAAGGCCGACGCGGGTCATCCCGTGAAAATTAATTTGGTTACAAAAGTCGATCCGTCACTGATCGGCGGATTTGTTTTGAAACTCGACGAGCATGTCGTCGATGCGAGTTATAAAACGAAATTACAGGAAATGAAGCAGAAACTTTACGCGGCTGCGGTGTGAGTCTTTTTTGCTCTGTGCGTTTTTAAACGCACAACCGCGCAGTGTTAAATTTAGCTCTGCGCTGAGCACGCAACCGCGATTCGGTTAATGCGCAATAAAATGCGAAAGGAATAATTATTATGTTGAAAGCAGATGAAGTAACACAGGCGCTCGAAAAAGAAATCGCAAAGTATCAATCCAAACTCGAAGTCGAGTCGGTTGGTTATGTTCTGCAGGTCGGCGACGGTATCGCGCGCGTTTACGGGCTCGATGCGGTTATGGCCGGCGAACTTGTCACCTTTGAAGACGGAACCACAGGTTTGGTTTTGAACCTGGAGCCGAATCAAGTCGGTGTGGTTATTTTGGGTGACGACCGCAAAATCAAAGAAGGCGGCATGGTTAAGCGCACAGGCAAAATCGCGCAGGTTCCTGTCGGACCCGCTTTGATGGGCCGCGTGGTGAATCCGCTTGGAGAACCGATGGACGGCAAAGGACCGATCGTCACCGATCGTTTTCGCCCGATTGAAGCATTGCCTCCTTCCGTCATTCAGCGTCAGCCGGTTAAAGAACCTTTGCAAACCGGCATTAAAGCCGTCGACGGCATGATTCCAATCGGACGCGGACAACGCGAGTTAATCATCGGTGACCGTCAAACCGGAAAAACCGCAATTATTCTCGACACCATCATCAATCAAAAAGGCACGGGTATTCACTGTATCTATGTTGCCATCGGGCAAAAGCTTTCAAGTGTCGTTGGTATCGCCAAAACACTTGAAGAACAAGGCGCAATGGAATACACAACGATCGTTTCCGCTTCCGCGGATGATCCGGCTCCATTGCAGTTTTTGGCTCCGTATGCTGGCTGTGCCATCGGAGAAGAAGATTTGTACAATGGCCGCCACGCTTTAGTTGCCTACGACGATTTATCGAAGCATGCCGTGGCTTACCGCCAGCTTTCGCTTCTGCTTCAGCGCCCTCCCGGACGCGAAGCTTATCCCGGAGACGTTTTCTATCTTCATTCCCGTTTGCTTGAGCGCGCGGCAAAAGTGCGCCAAGACTTGGGCGGCGGATCTTTGACAGCTCTGCCTGTTATCGAAACGCAATTGGGCGACGTTTCCGCTTATATTCCGACCAATGTGATTTCTATCACGGACGGTCAGATTTATTTGGAAACAGATTTGTTTTACGCCGGTGTTCGTCCCGCGATTAACGTGGGACTTTCTGTTTCCCGCGTCGGCGGCAACGCTCAAACGAAAGCGATGAAGCAAGTCGCCGGAACATTGCGCCTTGTTTTGGCTCAGTACCGTGAACTCGCAGCTTTCGCTCAGCTCTCAACGGATTTAGATAAATCCACCAAAGATCAGCTGACGCGCGGAGAGCGCATGGTTGAACTTCTCAAGCAAAATGTTTTTCAGCCTATGCCGTTCGAAAAACAGGTTGTGATTATTTTGGCCGCCAATGACGGCGCGCTGGATGATTTGCCGTTGAAGCGATTGAAAGATTTCGAGAAAGAGTATCTCGCTTTCTTGGACAAAAATTATGCGGACGCGATACGGGACATTCAAACAACGAAAGCGTTGTCGAATGAAACCAAAGAGAAATTAAAAAACGCGGTTTCGGCCTTTAAAGCAACATTCCGGTAACGTTTAGACGATTTACATAAAGCAAATCGTCGGAATAACAGGTTTAAAGAAGTATGTCGGGACAGTTAAGAACATTAAAAAACAGAATTAGAAGCATTTCCAACACGAAGAAAATTACGCGTGCAATGGAGATGGTGTCGGCGGCAAAGCTCAAGCGCTATCAGAAGATGGTGTTGGAAGGCGCGCCCTATGCCGATGGCTTGCTTCAACTTTTGAAACGTGTCAGCGCTAGCGGTGTCGCAGCTGATCATCCCCTGCTGGGCGGCAATTCGTCCAAGCGCGGTGAAAAGAAAAAAGCGCTTTTTGTTTTCACATCGGATACCGGTCTTTGCGGATCACTCAATCTTGATTTGATCAATTCGGCTCAAACTTTTTTAAAAAATGAGAAAGAGCCTGCGGTCATTATCGGTGTCGGAAAAATGGGCGTACTCGCTCTTAAAAAATCCGGCCGCACGATTGAAAAAACATTTATTGAAATCAAATCCACAGAAATTGAAAACACGATTGTAGAAATTAAAAACTTGGCCGCCGAACTTTATCTTTCCGGACGAGTTGACAGTGTATACGCGACGTACAGCCGTTTTATCAGCGCGACACGCTTCAAGCCTGTCACCGAAAAGTTGCTCCCGTTCAGTATTGATTCCGCCTCTGAGCCTGCGGCTCAACAGGCATCAAACGATGCTTATATTATGGAACCATCTCCTGAAACTCTTTTCGATCGGCTTGTCCCCGCTGTTTTTAGCATGCGGGTTCGGCAAATCTTTCTTGAATCGTTTGTCAGTGAACAAATGGCGCGCATGAACGCGATGCATCAGGCGACTGAAAACGCATCGGAATTGATTGATGAGCTTGTTTTGGCACGCAACAAGGCTAGACAAGCGGCAATCACAAAAGAACTTATTGAAATTATTTCAGGGTCTCAAGCTTTAAAAGCCTAAGATCCTTTTTTGTTTGGCCGGAAAACATAAAGTTTTCCGACGTTAAGGTTTTGAACTAATAACTATTGTTGGAGGAATTATGTCATTCGGAAAAGTAGTACAAGTTATGGGTCCCAGTGTGGACATCGAGTTCGAAACAGATCAACTGCCAAAAATGTTGAACGCGGTCACAATTGATCTCGCCTCTGCACCTTCGGCGCAACCGGGCGAATCTGCCAAAAAAAATCAACTCGTCCTTGAAGTCGCTCAGCATATCGGCGGCAATGTCGTGCGCTGTATCGCGCTTGCGACAACCGACGGGCTTGTCCGCGGCATGAAAGCGGCTGATACCGGCGCGCCGATTTCGGTTCCGGTCGGCAATCAAACTCTGGGGCGCATTTTTAATCTGCTCGGCCAGCCGATTGACGAGCAAAAAAATAAACCGATTGACCTTAAAAAGACTTATCCAATTCATCGCGAACCGCCTTCTTATGAAGAGCTTCTTCCCGTTTCCGAAATTTTGGAAACCGGCATTAAGGTTGTCGATCTTCTTGCGCCTTACGCCAAGGGCGGAAAAGTGGGTTTGTTCGGCGGTGCCGGTGTCGGTAAAACCGTCATCGTTATGGAATTGATCAACAACATCGCAAAGCAACACGGCGGTGTCTCTGTTTTCTGCGGCGTCGGTGAGCGTACCCGTGAAGGTAACGATTTGTGGCTTGAGCTCAATGAGTCGGGCGTACATGAAAAAACCGCGCTCGTCTTCGGCCAGATGAACGAACCACCGGGAGCCCGTTTACGTGTTCCTTTGACCGGTTTGGCAATGGCTGAATATTTCCGCGACGAAGCGCATCAGGATGTTCTTCTTTTCGTGGACAACATTTTCCGTTTTACTCAAGCGGGTTCGGAAGTTTCAGCGCTTTTGGGCCGCATGCCTTCCGCGGTGGGTTATCAGCCCAACCTTGCGACCGAAATGGCCGCATTGCAGGAACGCATTGCTTCCACGAAATCCGGTTCAATTACTTCGGTTCAGGCGATTTATGTTCCCGCGGACGATTTAACCGATCCCGCGCCGGCAACCGCTTTCTCGCATTTGGATGGCGTGACCGTTCTTTCGCGTCAAATCGCCGAGCTTGGAATTTATCCCGCTTGTGATCCGCTTGCTTCAACATCGCGCATGCTTGATCCGCGCATTTTGGGCGAAGAGCATTACAATATCGCCCGCGAAGTTCAGCGTATTTTGCAGCGTTACAAAGATTTGCGCGATATTATCGCGATCTTGGGTATCAATGAGCTTTCGCAGGAAGACAAAGAAATTGTGGCGCGCGCACGCAAGCTTGAAAAATTTCTTTCACAGCCTTTCCATGTTGCCGAGCAGTTCAGCAACTTAAAAGGTAAGTATGTTCCGCTCAAAGAAACCATCGCGGGCTTTAAACGGCTTATCGCGGGCGAATTCGATCATATCCCCGAGCAATGTTTCTATATGTGCGGAGGCATTGAAGATGTCGTTGCAAACTACGAGCGCATGAAACAATAATTTGCTTCTGCGGCTTTACCGCAACCGCAAATTAAAAAGAAACAGTAACAGAAACAAACAGTATGAGTTATCAGTTACAAATTATTACACCGCAGGGCAAAGCGTACGAAAACCAGATTGAACACGCGGAAGTTCCCGCGGAATCGGGTTATTTCGGCGTGCTTTCAAACCATGCTCCGCTGCTCAGTTCCTCGGCGGGCGGGCGTCTCACGCTGCGCGAGAAAGGCGGAAAAACCCGCGTTTTTTCGGTCGGCCCTGGTTTTTTTGAAACAAGAAAAAACCAAGCCGTTTTGATGACCGAGTCATTCTCGGAAAAAAACTAGGCGGCGCATGGCAACCGTTTTCTTTTGGATCGCTTCCGTTTTAGCCGTCGCAAGCGCGCTCAGCATTCTTTTCGTAAAAAAACCGACGCGTGCCCTGCTTGCTCTCTTAGTCTGCATGATTTGCTTGGGCGTACTTTACACACTGTTGCATGCCTACTTTGTTGCTATCGTCCATCTGATTGTTTATGCTGGCGCCGTGCTCGTTTTGTTTTTGTTTGTGATCATGCTTGAAGGCTTGGGCGCGACAACCCTTCCGATTCAACGCCGCTTTTCACCGCTTCATCTCGCTTTAACCGCGACAGCCGGTCTTATCTTTTCTTTCTTTATCGTGAAAATTTTATGCTCATCGAAACTGCCTGCGCTTCAAAACGCGGCCGGTACGGTAGAAAACATCGGAAAAAATCTCTTCACGAATTACCTTCTGCCCTTTGAGTTGGTTGCGGTGCTCATTCTGGTTGGTATTTTCGCGGCAGTTTCCCTGATTAAACCGGAAAATAAAAAATCATGATTCATCCAACAGCAGAGCACTATTTGGTCTTAAGCGGCATTCTTTTTTCCATCGGGCTTTTCGGTCTTTTTGTCCGCCGCCATATTTTGATTATGCTTTTATGCCTTGAGTTGATGCTGAATGCGGCTAACCTGGCTTTAATCACCGCTTCCTCCGTGCACGGACAAACCGACGGACAAATCGTTTCTTTTTTTGTCATGGTGATCGCCGCGGTGGAAGTCACCATTGGTCTTGCTATCGCGGTTCTTTTGTTTAAAGAAAAAAATACGGTCGACACCGAGCAAATGACCTCCCTCAAGGGGTAATTTTTATCATGCTTAATCTTTGTTGGATTATTTTGGGATTACCTTTGGCCGCAGCGGCATTCATCAGCCTGCTCGTCATTCCTTTTGAAAAAGCATCTAAAGAAAAGGATTTTTTTCGGACTCTTTCCGTCTGGATATCCGTGTTAAGCATCTCTGCGGCCTTCATCTTGAGCGTCATCCTTTTTCACCAATTTCAGGCCGGGCAAGGACATTACGGCACGGCGCTTGAAGCTTCTCTGCCTTGGATGAATCTTGCGGGCATTAAAATGGAATTGGGTATTTTGCTCAATCCGATTGCCCTAATCATGCTTTTGATCGTAAACGGCGTTGCTGCGTTAGTCGCCATTTTCTCAGCACGATATATGCAGGGCGAAGACGGTTACTCTCGTTACTTTGCGGCACTTTCTTTTTTCGTTTTCGCGATGTTGGGAATTGTGCTCGCTAATAACCTAATCCAAATTTTTATCTTCTGGGAGCTTGTGGGCGTGGCATCTTATCTTTTGATCGGTTTTTGGTTTCAGAAGCCCAGCGCGAGTCTCGCTTCCAAAAAAGCTTTCTTAACCACCCGTATCGGCGATGCGGGCATGATGCTTGGCATTTTGCTTCTTTTTGGAATTTTGGTTCAAGCCGGCACCGGAACTTTTAATTTTCTTGAGCTAGAAACCAAACTTCATCAAAACGCATTGCCTTCCGAACTTTTGACCTGGGCTTGTATCGGTTTATTCTTGGGCGCGGTCGGAAAATCAGCTCAGGTTCCTTTGCACGTTTGGCTTCCTGACGCGATGGAAGGCCCGACACCTGCCAGCGCATTGATTCACGCGGCAACCATGGTCGCCGCGGGTGTTTATATGCTGGCGCGTTTATTTTTCCTGTTTGAAATGAGTCCCGTTGCTCTGCAGGTCATTGCCTGGACGGGTGTTACCACCGCCCTCATTGCGGCAACCATCGCGGTGGTACAAAACGATATCAAAAAAGTTTTAGCCTATTCTACGCTCTCTCAGCTCGGTTATATGGTAATGGCGATCGGCCTGCATCATCCGGAAGCGGGTATGTTTCATCTCGTAACGCATGCTTTTTTCAAAGCGTTGCTTTTTCTTGGCGCGGGCAGTTTAATTCACGCGTTGCACACGCAAGATATTTGGCAAATGTCCGCTGCGCTTAGCTCTCAAAAAAATGCCGGCTTTAAAAAACTTCCCATTACGGTCATTACCTTTTTAATCGGAACCGCGGCATTAGCGGGCATTCCCTTCACCAGCGGTTTTTTCAGCAAAGAAGAAATTTTAAATGCCGCATCAAATGGGCCTATTGCTATTTTTGTCGCCTCTTTGGTTGTGGTTATGCTGACGGCTTATTACATGGGACGCGTGCTCACCGTTGTCTTTTTTTCTTCAGCTTCTAAAGCTCACGGAAAACATCAGCATGATATTCACGAAGACAACGCACTTGTGACATTACCTTTAATTATTTTGGCGATTTTTTCTATCGCGGCAGGCTATCTTCCGTTTCAAGCGCTTTTAAGCGGCGATTCCCATGCCGCGCATCCGCCGCTTTGGCTGGCAATTCTTTCCGTGAGTTTGGCTGTGTTCGGACTTTTAGCAAGCTTTGTGCTCTACCGCAATAAAACGGAAGACCGCCATGCGGCTCTCTTTCAGATTCCCGTCAAAATCATTCAGGAAAAATTTTATTTCGATCATTTCTATGATTGGTTTGTATCGCGGGTTCAAGGCGGACTGGCGATTGCCGCTGATTTTTTTGAAAGAAAAATACTGGTCGCTTTCGGAACAGAAGGCGCCGCAAAACTTGTCACGGCTGTAGGTAGTGTGGTTCGAAAAATGCAAAATGGCTGGATACAAACCTATGGTTTGTTTTTTGTCATGGGCTGGATTATTTTGATCGCCTATTTAATCGGAAACGGAGGCAAATCATGATTGTGACGCTGCTTCCTTTCATTGCCTTTTTGGGCGCAATCCTTACTTTGTTCACGCCGTCAAAAAATTTAAAAGCTTTGCAGGGCATTTCACTTGCATCAAGCGCTATCTGTTTGGCGGCAGTTCTTTATTTGTTTTGCACTTGGGATTTTTCTCAAGCCGGTTTTCAGCATGTCCGCACCTGGGATTTTTTTGCCCAAGCCGGTATCTGGTATCAAACCGGTCTCGATGGAACCAACCTTGTATTTTGTCTTTTAAACGGATTGGTTACTTTTGCCGGCGCCTGGATCGCCATACGCACAACCTCGCGCTTGAAAGAATATCTTTTCTACTACTTGCTCTTAACCGGCTGCATGTTTGCCGTTTTTACGGCGCTCAATGTTTTCTTTCTTTATGTTTTTTATGAAATGACTCTAATTCCAGTTTTTGCCATGATGGGCATTGCGGGTATACGCGCCAAAAAGGAAAACGCCGCCATTCGGGTGGCTTTATACATGACTGCCGGCGCGGTCGTGGGCTTATTCGCCTTGCTGAATCTCTACGATATTTTAGGTCCCGGTTTTCTTGACCTAACGCAAACCCAAACTATTCTCACCTCCAAGGCAGCACTTTTGACGCCTGAAACTCAAAAATGGCTGGCTGCATTATTGATCGTTGGATTCGGCGTGATGACCACGCTCTTTCCTTTGCATAGCTGGTCACCGGCTTTCTACTCAGCTTCACCAGTTTCGCTGGCGATGGTACATGCGGGTGTCAAAGTGGGGCCTTATATATTGTTAAGAACTGCGGTTTCGTATTTGCCGGAGGGTTTTCAGTTCTGGTCGCCGTGGATCGCGGGATTAGCTTTGGCCGGCATCCTTTACGGCGGATTTGCCGCTTTGCGCCAAAAAAATCTGCGCGATCTTGCCGCATTTTCAAGCATCAGTCATATGGGAACTCTCTTTGTGGCTTTCGCCGCGCTGAATACAGCCAGTCTCTCCGCCGGTATCTTGCTTGTGTTTGCGCATGGTCTTATGACGGCTTGTTTCTTCGCTTTGATCGGAATTTTAGAAGACCGCGGACAAACGGATGAAATCAACGCTTTCAGCGGCCTCGGAAAATCGATGCCTTTCTTTGCGGTTTGCTTCATGCTCACTGCCATGGCATCTTCGGGTATTCCAGGATTTGCAAATTTTCCCGGCGAACTCATGGTTTTTGTCAGCGCGTGGAAAAGCTTCCCGTGGACAGTTGCAGCCGGAATTTTGGGAGTACTTTTAACCGCTGTTTATATGATCCGTGCCGTGCAGGCGCTTTGTTTTGGACAGGATCATCCCCGCGCCTCGACATTCAAAGACATTGTTTGCTTCTCGGAAAAAATTCCGTTTTTAATCCTTCTGATTAGCTTGGTTATTTTCGGTATTTTCCCGGCAGCTCTTTTAAAAGTCATTCAGCCTGCGATTGAGGCTCTTTTATGAACGCATTAAACTTATCTTTATTTGTTCCTGAATTAATGACTTTGGTTTTCTTTGCCTATTTCATTTTGGAGTCGGTGCTTGCCGGGAAAAAAGACCGCCCTTCCATTTTTAATGAGATGGCTGTCGGCGCGCTACTTCTAGGAGCGGCTTTATTTTTATTCGGAAACAAATTTGGCGCGGGATTCGGCGGTATGGCTGTGGCCGATGCTTTTGGTTTTTATTTTAAAGTTTTTTTTACGGCTGTCTTTTTTGTCGTCGCTTTTATGAGCCGCGAACAGCTTAAAAATACCGCCCAAAACAATCAAGGTTTCGGCTTAATTCTTTGGAGCTCCCTGATTGGTCTTTATTTTCTGGCTTCTGCCTCCCACTTACTCGTCTTATTCGTTGCGATTGAAATTTTAACCATGTCGCTTTATATCCTAGCGACCTACGGTCGACACATTCTTGCGACCCATAATCAACATATGCTGGCAACACCCGGCAACGCAAAAGCCATTGAAGCGGGCTTAAAATATCTCGTATTGGGATCCGTGGCTTCCGCTTTTATGATTTTCGGTATTGCTTTGCTCTATTTACAAACCGGCACGCTTTCTTTCGCAGGTCTTGCTTCAGCGCAAAACCTTTTATGGTCAACGCCGATAGGTATCTTGGGCTTGCTTTTATTTTTCGCAGGCATTGGCTTTAAAATCGCGGCGGCGCCTTTTCACTTTTGGGTTCCCGATGTTTATGAAGGTTCTCCCGCTCCGGTTTCAGCTTTCTTGTCTGTTGCTTCTAAAGCGGCAGGTTTTCTCGTTTTGATTCGCTTTTTTCAACTGAGTCTGTCGCCTTTACCGCAAAGCTGGCAAATCGCTTTCGCTGTTATTTCCGCTGTAACACTGCTTTATGGAAGCTTGGGTGCGCTCGCTCAAACCAGCCTTAAAAGGCTTTTGGGGTACTCCAGCATCAGCCACGCAGGCTACCTGTTAATTGCCTTTACCGCGGGCACAGCGCCGGCATCGCAAAGCATTCTGTACTATTTGGCGGGCTACGCGGCAAGCACCCTGGCAGCCTTTTATGCGATTACACTGATTGAAAAGCAACAGGGCTCGGATGCCTCGAAAAATCTAGACGGCCTCGCGCAAACCTCGCCTTTTTTGGCGGGAACCTTTGTTATTTCGCTGTTTTCTTTGGCGGGCATTCCCCCGCTGGCCGGGTTCATGGGAAAATTCTGGATTCTTTTTTCGGCATTACAGGCCGGACAAAATGCGCTTGTGGGAATCAGTTTAATCGCAATCGTACTCGGAATTTTTTACTATCTCTCGCTGGTGTCCAGAATCATTTTGCGCGAGCCTCAAAGTCCGGCAACTTTTGAAATCCCGGTGTCTGCTAAATGGATTTTGGGATTACTCAGCTTGCTGTCGATCGCAATCGGGCTTTTTCAAGCGCCGTTGATCCAAGCCGCCGCGATCGCGATTAAGAATTAATTGCTTCGCTAACGACTTCCAACAATCTTTCCGCTGAAACGTACCCCTGCATCTTGGATTTAATTTTCCCGTCATTGCCGTAAAAAACAAGCGTCGGTAAAGCCCAAACCTCAAAAGCTTGGTTACGGGCAATAGTCGTTTTGTCTTCACGGAAAGACATATCGGCCTTGAGGCGATTCCATTTTGAAAGCGCGTTCACCACGCGCTCATCGCGGAAAGTTGAAGAACGGAGCTGTTGGCAGGGGCGGCACCAAGCGGCATAAAAATAAATCAATGTTGGATGGCCGGAGCTTTGCGCTGTCTTTAAAGCAGTTTCATCAAATTTTTTCCATTCCACATTCGGCCTGGAATCGCAGCCCGACAGAGCAAAGATAATGAGAATTACGCCGTAAAGCTTTTTCAAGTTCTTGCCTTAAGCCCGTCTTTGCTCCAAAACTCAACGTTCCGTAATATCCCGTTCGAATAAAGAATTCCGATTAAATCCTGCTGGCTTTGAGGAATCGCAAAAACACGGTTGTTTTTAAAAAGTAATACAGCCGTTTCCGAGTACAAGAAATTTCCGACCGTATACTCCCAAACATCAAAAACATCCGCGCCGTTTTTTAGTGAAGAAACATAGTCGGGCTGACCGCCCATCAAATAAATAACCTGTTCCGGAGTGTTACCGATTTGAACACGCTCCATTTTGTTATACACATAAAGCCGGGTTCCCGCGTCCGGAATCGCAGTGCATCCCGCCAAAAATAACGTGATGAAAACAATTGCCGATTTTTGGATAAATATTTTTAAATTCATAGTAGTTGCGTCACAAAAATCATCAACCCTCCGACCAAAACAGAGCTTATCATGATCACGCTTAAAGCACCGCGATTTCTCCAAAGCACGCGGCCAATAGGCATAAAGTCAGGATAAGACAAAAAAACAAAAAGAAATTTTCCGGCCGCCAAGGTAGCCATGCCGGCGGCAAGCAAAGCCATGGGTGTGATGTGACGTGAAAAACCGATCCAGCCAAGAATAGCCCAAGTTAAGTAAAGCCACGTTACTATCATCAGCCATCGGGGCCGCGCCTCCGGAAAAACTTTTTCAACAGACAGTGATACCATAACTGACAGCGCCGCCAAAGCGATAAAAATTGTCGTCACGCCTGAAGCGCCTAACGCAAAGGCTAAAAGCATTCTATTTTCCTCCTTGAACCGGGACTCGACGCCAATAAGCCGCGCATAAACTTCCAACAACAGAATGCATCGCGCTGGAAAGCGCGCTTGGAATCGCGGTGAGCGGATCACTGAAATTTTTACGGGATAAAACAACCCCCAACCCCGAGTTCTGCATACCGACTTCAATTGAAATGGTCCGCGCTAAAATCTCAGGCTGTTTTAAAATTTTCGAAAAGAAGTATCCCATCAAAAACCCAAAGGCATGCAAAGAAAATACAGCGCCCAGCAATTGAACTCCGTTTTTTAAAATCGCGTCCCGCCCGGCTCCGATAATACTGGCGACAATCATGACAATAAAAAGCACCGCGGTCAGCGGTAAAAAAAACTGAATGCGATTTACAAGCCGGGAAGCGTAACGGTTAATCAAAAGCCCTGCTGTCACCGGCAAAAGAACAACTTGTACCGTGCTTAAAAAAAGCCCCGTCAAAGAAACCTCCACACGGCTGCCCGCAAGCCAGGCGGTCAAAAAAGGCGTCATCAAAGGCGCAAGCAATGTCGATGCGGCCGTCATACAAACCGAAGCAGCGACATCCGCGCGCGCCAAATAAGCCACAACATTCGACGCTGTTCCGCCCGGACAGCAAGCCACCAAAACAATTCCTACCGCAAAGGGCGCGGGAAGTCCCCAGATCATACTGATCAGCCAGCCTAAAAACGGCATAATCGTATACTGTAAAAAAACAGCGATGAGTAACGGTTTTCCGCCGCGAAAGGTCCGCGTAAAATCATCGGCAGAAAGAGTCATCCCCATTCCCAGCATGATCATCATCAATCCGAATGTAATCCACCCGCCCGAAAACCAAGTGAAAAGATCGGGGCGAACGAGCGCCATGAAGCTAGCCGCAATAATCCAAACCGGAAACAGCTCAGCGGCTCTCCGAATCATGCGTCCTTGTCCGGATTTTTTGCATTATACTTTTTCCATCCTTCGACAAGCAAAGTCACCGCAATCAAAAAACAAGCCAAAAATCCGGTTAAAGCAAAAATGAAATTAGATTGTGCTCCGCACCAAAAAGCCGCCATAAGGATCATCGCCGCGGGAAAAACAAAGGCAATCAAATAACGCTTCAAAGTCATACCGCTCACAGCACCTGGCGGCAATGCGGACATTCCAGCATGACTTTTAAAACCGGCAGGCGGCACTTGGGACAGCGCCGATAGCCTTCCGGAGCCGGGCCGTAACTGCGCCAAATCCATTTAAAAAGCGCGGATAAAAGTGCCGCAGCCAGAACGCCTAAAATTAACAATTTCCAAAGCGCAAGATGCTTTTCATCTATTTGCAAACGCAGCCAAGCCTGAAACACCAGAGGCAAAGTCCAAGCAACCACAGCGGCAGAAATCCATTTGATCACGCGCGGTAACGGGCGAGTTGTTAAATCAATCCAGCCCATGGCGTCCGCAATCAGTAAAATCCCGGCCGGAATCATCAAAGTAATCCAAATCATACCCGCCCTCCCCGAGTCAGAATCTTCCAATGCTTTTCTAAAACCGGCTGAACAGAAAGGCGGCTTCCCTTCTGCAGAAGAAGCATTCCTTCAAGTCCTTTTATTTTTTTGATTTCTTCCAGCGCAAGGACTTGCTTCCATTTTTGAACAAAGGCGACATCCACCAAATACCACGTCGGTGCTTCTTTTTTACTCTTAGGGTCAAAGTGGACATCTTTCTTATCAAACGCGGTGGGATCCGGATAAGACTTGCCCGCGACTTTCGCGATACCCGCAATGCCCGAAGGCTCCGCATTTGAATGATAAAAGAAAACCAAGTCGCCCGTTTGCATTTGATCACGCATAAAATTACGCGCCTGATAATTGCGCACGCCATCCCACATGGTTTTGCCATCATGGGCAAGATCATCAATGGAGTAAACATCCGGCTCAGATTTCATCAGCCAATACTTCATGGATTCGCTCCACGAGTCACGCCCCAAGCCCCACGAATAAGAAAAAACCACCCCAGCATCAAAAGCAATCCGCCAATCGGTGTAATCGCGCCAAAGGCTTTAATCCCGCTTAAAGCCAAAAGATACAGGCTTCCGGAAAAAATGATTATCCCCGCGGCAAAGCATGTTCCCGCCCTTGAAATCAACTTGGAGTCAAAAACGGTCACCGCCCATGCGGCCGCAAGCAAGGCAAAAGCGTGATAGGCCTGATAACGGACCCCGGTTTCAAAAATGACAAGCATTTCCGATGATAAATGCCGCTTAAGAGCATGCGCGCCAAAAGCCCCTAAAAGTACGCTTAAAAAACCAAAAGAAGCTCCGGATAAAAAAAGAATTTTTTGCATGACGCTATTATAGGTTGGAAAAGCTGAACCGCCAACGACGGTCATTGATTAAATTGGATTTATAGCGGGCTGCGTTTTAAGAAATCATCCACGCTGGCTCTATCCGCGCCCATCAATCCAATTTTAATCCCGTACGCTTTTAAAACACGGTTGGATTGGATAATCGCATAAAGCAGAAAAAGCACGCCAAGAAGGCCGACAACAAAGCAAATGGCCATCACTGCCCACAAAAGCCATTTTTTCGAAAAGAACTGCATGATCTGCGAGAGATGATAAAGCGCACGAAACATCCAGATTGAGCAAAACCAATAAGCGCCCTGAACCATGTAATTCATCAATTGAAAAAAAAGTGGCGGCTGGGATTCCCCTCCTGCCGGAAGGGCGGTATTTCTAGCAATCAGAGAAACAACTAAAACTAAAAAACCCGTGGCGATAAACCGCGCCGCGAACCAAGCAAGCATCTTTTTTTGGTGATAGGCAATCAGCCTAATTTGATCCGCAGTAAAAGAAACAGGATTTGAAGACCCCATTTTAGTTCGAGAGAACTTTTTGAAGATCTTTGTCGGCAGCCACTTTAGCGTAAAGCGGATTGGGGTTAAGCAATTCAACAATATCCAATTTCATGGATTCGCGCGTGTAAGAGGCCATATCCAAAATTTGCGTATCCATGCGAATTGCGTCTTCGGGGCAGGCCTCCACACAAAAGCCGCAAAAAACACATTTACCTAAATCAATGTCAAAGCTCTTGGGGCGCTTTTCAATATTCACATCAGGGTGCTCTTCCGCCACAATCGTAATACACTTTGCGGGGCAAACCGTTTCACACATCATGCAGGCAACGCAACGCGGTGTCTCATCATGCCGCTTGGTCAAACGATGGCGTGTGCGTAAACGCGAGGGAGGTTTGCGTTTTTCTTCCGGATACATAATCGTCACGCCCGCGCGAATGGCTTTAAAAAGACCCAGCCAATGCATGGTATGAAAAAACAGATTTTTCCAAAAATGTCCGCCGGTAATCCATACCCCGCGAAGGATTTCAGGAATATAAATCTGCTGCCAAAAATTGAGTTTCGGTCTCGCGACCGTCTTGGTTTTGATTGCCATAAGAGCGCAAATTGTAGCATAAGCGGGACAGAGCTCCAAGAGCTGAGGCGCCTCAAAAGCAAGCTTTTTAAGCGGCAGAAAGGACGCTTCGAATCGAGAGCAACTTCTCGGCCAAAGCGGTAAGCCCCAACGCGGAATAAAGCGCAGAAAGGCGCTTAGGAGTCCAAATCTCACGGTTTTCCGAAGGGATATCCTCAATCAGACGAGCCCACTGCAAATCATCCTCTGCTGTCATCCAGGCTGTAATTTTATCTTTTTTGAGCCATGCCACCGCGGAAACTAAATCAGCAAAAACACGCGCACGGTTTTGAAGTTTTGCAGGAATTGCTAATTTATTTTCGGAAAGTACCGCAATTTTTTGGTCCGGCAATAATCGATTAAGCAGTTCATCCATGCCTTCCTGCTCTATCATTGAGGGGCTCAGAATAACACCTTCTTTAAGATCCCTCGAGAGCCCGGCAATTTGTCTTCCCTTTTCGCGCAACAGCGCATCTTGTTGAGAAATAGCTTCTGGAAAGTATTGATGGATCCATTCCACAAACTTATCGCGCGTCATCAAGCTCACGAATTCGACTGACACAACTCCACCTGTCAGCTGCGCAACATCAACAACCGAGGTCACGTCTTTTTTGCGAGCCTCCGAGCGGGCATCTAAAACCCTGCTGACAAGTCTGTCCATTTCATCATAAGTTAAGTCTTCCGCGTTACCAGCATCATAGGCATCTGCAATTTTTTGATAAACTTGGTTTGCAATACCATTCACATCTTCTACATCTTTGCGGTGCTCAGTAATCCAAGCCCTAACCCCGGCTGTTCCCGAATAAACATTGACAATATTCACTCGCTTGCGACCAATAGATGGTAAATCAGCAAATGAATAAACCAATGGCCCTTTTAAATGCCCGTCCCAATGAATCCCGGCGGTATCTCGAACTTCGCCGGGCCCAACTAATCCTTTGCGGTAATTTTTCGTCTTTTGAGCAAAACCTATCACTTTCTGGATAGCCCCCGGCTGAACAACTCCGGGCTCAACTTTATCGAGAATTTTCAAAGCATCTACCATGGATAAAAGTCCGTCTTGATCACCTCTTCCGTCGAGGCTCACATCCAAGGCAGAGCCGCCATACCTTAAGAAAGCTTCGGCATTCGCTAAAAGTGTCTCATGCGACATATTGATGCCTTGGTGAAGGTGTCCTCGAATAAATTTAGACTCGATTCCTGCATGCTCAATAACAGCATTGAGAATCGCAGGGATGCCGCGCGGAAGCTGAGCTCTTGGATCCGCTTCTCCGAGTCCCAAAGTATCCGCTAAAACAACGCGAAGTGTGATGCCTGCTCGCTCTGCTATTTTTTTGGCTTCGGCCAAAAAAGGCACCGCAAAACCCATAATATCAGTGCGCGTAATATCTTCTAAAACCAAATTAACCTCCGTGGCGCCGTCATCAATCGCCTGCCGTAAAATATCCAAATTCAAACTCATGGCCCACTCTCTTACGGGTAAATTGCTTCTGGATCGTTCATATTGCGAGTTCATTTTTTCCCACAAATGCCGGTCTGAAACGGCGACAAGAATATAGCGTGTTGTGATGCCAAGATTGTACGCAATATCTAAATCACTTTTCGTCGCGCGCCCAAATCCAAGAAGCTTCATCGCCGAAGACTCCTTTTTCGACATAAACTGCTGTAAAGCCCTATATCGATCGACATCCCGCCGCTGATAAAGAAATGCTTCCATATGGGCCACCGGAAGAGTCTGAGCCAGCTCAGCCCACTCAATCATTTCTTCATCCGTTAAGTAATACCCAGCCTGCGCACCCTCCCTCAATGTCACATCATTCAAAGTTCTTCCTTTTAAAGGAATTTCAACAAATGGTGTGGCCGAAGGGTCAACTGTGCTAATAGGCATTCGATTACCCGGGAAAATATTCTCATAAAAATGGGGGCCCTCTTTTAAAGTTGGTATAAAAGCTCGAGATTCTGACCGCGCGGGCTGATGCCACTGGCGCAAATTTTGATTTAGTTCGCGGGCGGAGCGGGTTTGAATGCCCGCCACTTGGGCTTGCAAAGCTTGCGGTGAATGGGGCCGCCTTAAAACCGCTTCAAGACCACGCAGAGAAGCGATTAACAGTTTGATGTTTTTTTGCGCGTAAAAATAAACATTATGATCGACCACAAAACGAAAATAAGTTTGATCTAATTCTTCAAATTTTTCGCGAATAGCGGTGACTTCTTCCAAAACCGGTTCGGGTGATTTCGCTAACACACCGCTTAAATCATTCAAAGCTTGCTGAATATCTCGCGTACGAATTTGATGAAAAAGATAATCGCGTTTTCGAACAACACCTTTTTTCTTTTTGCGAATATCGGGCAATCGCAAACGAACCCAGGTCAGCGCATGACTTACACCGATTTGCGCGGTTTCAAGATGCGTAAGATTCTGCGAATTTGCCAAGCGCTTCATCGCATCTTCAGCCATTTTCAAGCTTTCCTTCGGCATGGGTACAGGCTGCCCCTTATCGAGTAACTTCGCTTGCTTTTTTTTCAAACCGCCTTTACCGTCCGGACCTTCAGCAGCATCCTGAATCACAGCGAGCCATCTTGCGGCTTCGTTTTGATCTAACTCACCGCGTCTTCTTGTCGCGGCAATTTCATCACTCAAATCTGTCAACGCTAACTCATGATAAACAAGCTGAGCAAAATCTCGCTCTTGGCTTTCAATGGTATGCAGTCTTCCGCGATAAGCCTTATCCATCTGATCGTGTTCCAGCGGAATCAAGCCGGGCATAAGGATACGGCTTCCGTCTTGAACCGTATGATACTTCCACACCATCTGATAAACCTGTGTTTTGCCGTCTTGCGTCACAATCTTAAACGCAGGCTGTCCTGAATAATCAAGCGTATAAATCAAATTGCCGGCAGCACTTAGAGTTCTGAAACGAGGACCGCGTTCAGGCTCATGCGTCAAAACATAGTGCCAGCGATGCAATTGCGCAATTTGACTGTACCCCCGAATGATGGAGTAGGCGATCAACGGATATTTTGTGCGGTGATGAAACGGATCTTGAAGCCGATTTTTAAGCAAAAGCATTTCCGCTTTCAGCTTTTTCTTTTGAATTAAAAGCGCCTCATAGAATAATGCGGTGAATCCATCGCGGTCATCGCGGCGGATTTTCTCCATCTCTTCAATTTTTTCTTTAAAGGCGGCGGCTTGCATTCGGGCAAACGGAGATAGCTCTTCAACTCTCATCTGATCAATTAAGCCAAGCTGTGTTTTCTCTAAGTTATCACGACCGCGAATTTCGCCGAGCCTTGAGTCCAACTGCTCCGATAATGCTTCGTATTTTTCATCTAATATTTTACGCCCATCCTCGCCTAAGGTTTCGGAATACTGCTGATTCAATTCTTGAATTTCAAAAAGAGATTTGTAAAAATCAACCGCACGATAAGCTGCCGCCGCTTCGGGAGAAACTTTTATTTCACGCGCCTCGGAGCGCTGCGCTGTTGAAAGCGGAACGGCATCATCAACGCTCATCATCATTTCAACAAATCGATAAAAATACGGCTCAAAATCTTTTTTGTTGATTACCACTTGCTGCTCGATCGGCTTCAGCTCCTCATGCACCCAGACAAAATAGCGCTCCTTCGTCGAAAATAACCCCGCAAAAATGTTCGCAAGATTTTCCAATTGCGCCGCCTGCGCGACAATCCGGCGCCATTTTATTTTAACGCCCAGAATTCGAATATACGGCTTAATTCCCAGTTTGCGCTGTTGGATGATTATTTTCCGGTTATCCGAATCGGTCGGATCAATGCGATCCAGGGGATCGTTCCAATCAATCAGTTTAGTAGAATAAGCATAGCGATGCTCTCCCGCGGGCACAATTACTTCTTCCGATGAATGACGAATAAGCTCGCTCCAAAACTCTCTATAAAGCGTCCCCAAAGTTCGCGGCTGAATCATTTCATCTTTTTCCCCGTAACCCGCAATTTGTTTTTCCAAAAACACCGCCATCCGCTGAACAGCAAGAATCGAAAAGGTCCATTGTAAGTTGCTTCCGCGGGCGAGCCTGTCCACAATTTCAGCGCTCGGAACAGCATTTAAACCGGCCAGGTAATATCGAAACCAATTTTGACCAATGCCTAAATGGTTTGTCTTTTCACCTTCTGCTTTTTGCGCCAACCCCTGAAAAACACTCGCTCCCATAAAACTTGCCATTTCTAAAGCGACCGTATCATCGATAGCAGGGCTGCCTTCAAGATTTTTCTTTTCCATTAAAAACTTCAAAAATTGGCTGTACCACTTATAACTTTCTTTTTTAAGGCTCGACTGAGTTGCGTGTATCAGCTGCATGGCATGCCGTAGCCGCGCCAGTGAAATTCTACTGTCTAAAATAACGGGTGTTTTTTCATCCATTTCCCGAAATTCAAGTAAGGCATTGATAGCGGATAAAAGGCGCTTGTCTAAGGTATGCCGTAAATCAATTACCCAATCCGCCTGCACGTTTTCTTCGAGAATTTTCTCTCGGTAGTGTTCATAACTGACCAAAAAATGCATTAAATATCGGTTAAGCGCTTCAACGATTGATTTCTTCTCTTTCGCCGTTAGCCCTCGCTCTTTAACCAACCACAGGCCATTTATGAAGGCCGGCTCATCCAAGTTCTTTTTAAATAAATCGGATAAACGCGCAAAATCTTCTTTGAACCGGACTGAGCTCTCATCCGAAGATTCCAGAGAGTCCAAAATTTGATCCCGCGAAACATGCGGATGTTCCTCAATGACTCTCTGAACAGCGTATTCATGAGCGACAATATCAAATAATTTTTTTCGGCTAATATATTTGGCAAGAATCGTGCGCCAATCGTCTTCATACCGTAAAATCAAATCTGCCAAAGCTTTTCCTTTATTTTTCTCACGATACTGAATTTCATATCTGCCGGCATACTTACTGTCCACATCCAAAACGCTGTCGCGAGAAACGCGAATCACACGGCTTAAATAATGGCGCTGCCCGCGTTCATCCGGTATCTCTTTGGAATCACCGGGCAGCGTAATTTCCATATCCGGATGATCGGGAAGGGCTTCAACCTCTTCCTGGGTTTTGGAATTGCGGTGCCATGCGTTGTGAATCACAATCGTGAAAAAATCCTTTTTTTCATGCGCGTCAAAATAGCTCCGAATCGCAGTCAGCACCTTCACTATTTCCGATTCATGCCAAAACTCCCATTCATTTTTAACGCCCCTTTTTCTTAAATCGGCGGCCGCCTCTGTTTTCGTCCGAACAGATTCCGCTGTCAAAAAGAAATCACCGTCAAAAGGAACGCGCCGAGGGCTTCCGTCTATTCCACTTTTCAACATTTCTCCGATATGCCCAGAATCGACACTTTTACCCACGCCGGATGGTCCTGTTCGAAATAGAATACCGCCCTGCCGGCCTCCAAAGTGTTTTTCTAAAACCGCTCGTAATAATGGAACATAACTTTTCTTCTCGGCCGCAAATAAATAAAACGGTATTCTCCAAGACTTTCTCAATCGGTCTAGTTCATTCACAATTTCTTCGGGCGTCTTCAGGGATTTTTGTTTTATAAGCTTTGAAGCAACCCGCGGGTGCTCCCGAACGCTCAGAGTTTCAAATCCTCTCCCGGCAAGAAAATCCGACAGAAACTGCCGCAGCTCGTGATAAAGCCCCTCAACCACAAACCATGTCTCCGGAAAATTTTCAAAAGAAATATAAGGCTGTCCGGTGTCTCTTTGAACTTTGATTTCCGCCGTCCACTCGGACGCGAGTAATCCATTTTTAACTTGGGCTCCGTGATAACGCTGGCGGATTAAAAATTTAAGCTTGAGCTGCGTTGAAAACTCGGACGAAACAGGTTCCGCGCCACGAAAAAGCAGAGAAAAAACAGGATTCGCCTCAAAAAACTGCCTTTCTATCGCCTCACGGCTGGGCCAAGCATAAACCCGCATTTCAGAGCGATGGCCTTCTCCCCCCGCAAATCTCGAGTCCGTGCGGGGCTTACTATAAAGTAATTTTTTGTGAATATATTTCTGAATAGAAATAGGCAAAACACCGATGCGCTGTTTCGTTCTTATCTCCGTTGACCTAGCGCCTTTCGAATAATCATCAACAACAAGAACATTGTCAGAGTAGGTGCTTTTCAGGCGAGCAACTACATCAGGATGACGGAAATCATTAAGTAATACGAATTTCATCCTAATCCCCGGTCGGGCATCGTTTAGATCCTTAGCAATGTGGGTTTCCAAATGCTCTAGGTTATCCGCCCCTGTAATAGTATAAAAATTCGTTAGAGCCTTTAAATCTGGAGCCAGAACAGATGCTAGGATATCGATACCCCCCTTATATTGGGTGCTGTCCCGGCTTGCATTGATCGTAGAAAGTAGCGGCTTAAAAATTTCCGAGATCAACTTAGTCATTTGAAATCGATCTTCAAAAGGGGATTTATTTGGCTTCCACGGAACACCGGAATCTCCCTCGCCAGTAAATCGATCTCCAATGGGAGAAAAAACACCGTAATATGTCCGCGGTTCTGTGGTGTCAGAAACGCCAACCAACGCTGACAGCACAACTTCAACATGATTGAAATGCGGCGGATCAAACGTTCCTGGTAATTCGACGATAACAGGCGGGGCATCTCTAAGCGCTTCCGTCGAACTTTCTTGTCCGTGTAAAAGATCCTCAAAATCTCCTAAAATAAAGAATCCTTTCTCTGCTCTCTGTTTTAATATTTGCAATGCTTTTTGGATCCGATTATAAATCTCACGAATGAGGCGCTGGTCTTCTGGATTGGCGTCTCGTTCCATATCGGCAACTGTCTGATTAGCAAGTTTTTCAATATCAGATAATAAACGAGAAGACGGGTTATTAATTTGGGCAGGATCAAACACCAACTCACGAGCCTGATCCAAAGCCTGTGATATGCTATTTATGTCCCCTAGTATAATAAATTTCAATGCATTCTCATCAAGCCCTTTATCTTGCAAATCTTGAGGAATCTTGCCGTTTATTTTAGCTTCATAAAGAATCGATCCTACTCCCCCATAATTTAGCGCCACAACTGGTTTCCCAGATTTCAAGACCTCAATCACTTCTTGCGTCGTACCTTTATTGCCATTCATGGCAATAAAAACATCTCCCACTAGCGCCGTGCGCATATTCCGAATTGTAAAGCTTGTCCCCAATCGCTCAATGCCAAGATTATCTGAGGACACTCTTTGATATTCTTCATTTGGCCCAAATCCTGTCGGAAGCAATGCGAAGAATCTATCCTTTGACGTCTCTGATGAAAAATACCCTCTATAAAAATCAGCCCCAACTCCTGAGTCACCACCTGTAAAAGCCACAGCGTTTAAAGGCCTCAAATAATCGGCTAACGCTCTTCCTAATCTTTCTCCATCAGCAACGGTATATTCTTTTGAAGGTTTCGCTGCTCCCACTATCCCCACCCTAAGCCCTTTTCTCTTTGATCTGATAAAATCAGCCTCATCTTTAAGAATTTTATTCAAGTTATGATCCATTCCCCTTTCTTCAATAAAAGATTCCACGTCATCTAAAATTCCTTTAAGCACAATCTGAGAATCATGGCGTTCATCTAAGTCCGCTAAATGATCTCTTAATGAAGCCCTAATCGCGCTGGTAGCTTTGGCTAATCTCTGAATTTCCGCTGCATCCACGGGCTCAACCAAGATAAAATCTGCATTATTTCTAGATAAATCTATAGCTTCCTCCTCTGCTTCAAGGACATTCCTCCATATCAGTAAAGTTGCAGCATAATCGGTGTCACCACCGCTTGTTAATAATCTCCGCATAAACCTTATCTGCTTGGGCGCATCGACAAAAACTTTAGTTATAGGTGCTGACTTTGGTAGACCCTCTATAAAACTCGGGTTCACCGCATGTAATCCATCAACGATCAGCGGCTGATTAAAAGGCGGATTAATTATCTGGGTAAACGGATGTGCATAATAATAAGGAGATGTTACGGTTACTCCTTGCCCTTGCAATAATTGGGAGACATGGGCCCATACCAACTCATTGTTATGAGATATAAAACGTTCGTGGCTTTTTGTCCCGTATTTCGTAGCCCCTTCATCCGATGGATAAAAATCAACCGGCAATATGGGAGATCCCAATAACTCTTTCAAAGAATCTGCCACCGCCGTTTTTCCTGCACCTGACGGCCCTCCCAAAAGAACAAGCCCGCCGTTCTGTTGCTTTAAATGGCGAACCAATGTTTCACGATTCAACGAAGAAGCTCTTATCCGATCATTGAGAATTTTAATTTTCTCCACATCGACCGCATCCCGGTAATTTTGGATCACCGCAATAAATAATTTAGATAAATAGAAACCATCTAACAATGCCACCAATGCCCTAAACTTAGCTATTTCCATCTGAAACAACGCCGCCACGACATAGCGGGTAATGGTTGTATCCCTGCGGTTTAACAATTTTGCGGTTTCTTCCAGCGGCCTAGAACGAATCAAAAACGAATTAATCTCTTCCTCTATGGCAGGGTCTTTTGTTTCAATCGATGCAATTGAAATGATGACGAAGTTGCCGGCTATCCGCATTTGATACTTATTGGCTAAAACCGTATTTATTTTTCTTAATGCCGAGCCCGAAGCAAAAAAGTCATCAACAAATATGACATTCTTCCCCTCATAAGATTGATCAGATTCCACGCTGTATTCATACATTTCTTGGACGGCGTCTCTTTCCGCCTGTGTCTTCAGCTCAGCATAAATAAGAGGCTTGCTAGATATTCTGTTCTTGCGGACAGCTCTCACGCTAACATATTCTATGCCGAGCTTAGCTGACAACTTCCTTGCGAGAGGAACTATGGACGGCTTGCTTAGGCTGTAACCCGTCGTGGCAAGCACCCATTGTCCTGGGTTACTCTTGATTTGATCTCCGAATTTCTTTAGGATCTCTGCTTGAAGCATCTCCAGAAAATAATCCAGCTGCTCTTGACTACCGTATTTATATGCTGAATATCTAAGTAGCACATTTGGATCTGACATAATCGCTTCCCTGCTTCCAAAAGAATATAAAGCAACATGCTCTTTATCCCGCATTTCGGAGCGCCTGTCTGATTGAGCCCCATCCGATGCATTCTTATTGTGGTCACCACTCCCGTTGCTAATAATCAACAATTCCTGAGGGATATTTAAACGATAATTGTGCTGCACCTCGTCCCATAGGTTTCTTTCTATATACTCTCGAACTTGAGGATCTGCAGTCGCTGACTGCAACGCTGCTTTTTTTAATACAAAGGGCACAATTCTGAGCATTTCATCAAGATCAGCTGTGACTGTAGATTCCAAGATCTCAAGGGAAGCCTCGAAGCCCTCTGAAATTAACCGATCTTTGATGGCTCTACCATCAATGGGCTGAGATGGGATGCTCAATGCTTTTTTCATCCTAGAAAGGTCTTTCTGACTGCTTCCGTGAACAGTATATAAAAGAATTAATTTTCCTCCAGGCTTAAGCCACGAAGCCATCCTTTTAATTTGATTCATCCTGTCTTTTTCTTCAATGTAGTACAAACTATGTGAAACAAGAATGACATCAAATTTGTGATCCGGAACATATTCCTGAATGGGAACAGTAATTACATCTAACCCAGGAATTTCTTTTGATTTCAATCGCTGTGAAGCATGTTTATCGATCTCGACTGCCACCCCGCGCTTAAAAGACGGCATCAAGACTTGCGTAATAGCGCCATCTGATGCACCCACATCAAGAAAGTCCCCATCCTGCTTTAATTGCAAAGGAGAAAAATGATTATTTAAGATCCTCTCTACTCTGGCAATTAGTCCTGACTCATGATCTGACGCCTTCCTAAACAAATCAAATAAAGGGAGATATTCACTAAGATCGCTACGTTCTAAACCAGCTTGCTTTACCACTTCTTGAACATGTGCTTTGCCGATCATCACCCTGTCCATTTTCTTGCCCCGCATTTCAGAGCGAGCGCCATCCTTGTGTCTCTCAAAAGAGTGAGGATTCCATATTTGATAACCGGCCCTGGGACGCTTCGATCCCCTTTCCGGTAAAAGCGGGGGGGCCGTCTCAATCTCACGCTCTAAACCAGCCCTATGTGTTTCAATCTCTTCCAGGATAAAAATGATTTTGTTCAGTTCTATAACTTCTATTTCAAAACGTTTCCATTGGGATTCAAAAATAAAAAATTCGGCGGTTTGTCCGGTCATGCCATGCAAAGAAAACTCATACCAGTGTTCAAACTTTTTCATTTTTTCTAACTGCTCAACCAATTGATCTCTTTTTGACTTTAAAGCACGAGCTATGCTTTCTGAAGTTCCGACATTTAAGTGATCCATGCCTTCTTGAGCAGCGACAGAAAGATCCGCAAAAACATCATTTGAAATACCCCTCAAATGTTCTCTGGCCAAACTTAATAACCCCTCTATCCACGCTAAATCCGGATCGCTCGTGTCATTTTTAAAACGGCCCATTTTTAACGCCCATGTCGTAACAACATGTTTAGAAAGGCCGGAAATATTTTCCTTCTTTTGCTCTCTCCACTCCGTGATCCTCTTCGCGGCTTGCCGCGCTGAAGCCGGGTGATTTTGCGCAGCAAGGATGAGTCGGTCCCTGATCAAAGGTGCCATTTTTTCATTCATTGCCCCAGCCAGACGAAGCCGGACGGCATCAACCGGATTCGACCAAGAATAAAACATATCAAAAAAATCAAGATGAATTGAATTTGAGAAAAGTTCAATTCCGGGAAGCAGTGTTTGAAGCGCTGCTGCATTTTCTTGCATGAAAAATCCTCTAACTATTTCTGAGGCGGTTTCGGACACGGACTGCCCGCTCACAAGTCCCGGGCCGAACAAAAACCCAGTCAATAATTGGCCAAAATGCCGCCTGTCCATTCCCGGTAAATCTCCCGCGGAAGCTGCTTTCTCCTTTAATCTGAGATGCTGTGAAACCATTCGCAGTAATTTATCCGCCTCGGGATCCATACCGGATTCCGCCAAATCAGAAGGGTTCGCGTAAAGCAGCTTTAAAAAAGTTAAAAAATCTGTTTTTTCAGAAAACGGAATCGTGGTGTCGTGTTTGATTCGTTCAATAAAGTTACGTGTCAAACTTCCCCATGTTACAGATTCTTTTTTTATTTTTCCGACGCGCCCTTTCACTAAAACAGCCTGTGCTGTTTCATCTATCCATTTTGTCCAGCTCAAAATTCTTGCCGCATCTGTCCTCCGCATCTCAGAGCGGCCGGCAAAAAGTGTCCGCTCACGGTAGGCGTGCAAATAAGGCTGAACCTGCGCCATAATTTTTTGAGCGACTTCAAGGGAAGTTTCCTGCTCGGATAAGTCTTTCATCTCCCAGGCGATTTCTCTTTTAAGCTTTGTCACTTCCGCTTCATATTGGCTGAAAGCCTCTTCGAGCCGGTCTCTTACAATCGGATCAGGATTGGCGGCTTCAAACACATATCTCGAAACTGAATCAATAAGTCCATAAAACCGAGCTTCTTTATTTTTAAGCTTTTCATGCAATTGTTTTTTTCGAGCTTGAATCCGCTGCCGCTGTGATTCCGTGGTGTGGCGGGGCGCATCTTTTGTCCCGTTGACCCGGCTTAAATTCAACATCAATCCGCGGCGTGCCTCGGGAGAAAATGATTTAAAAATTTCAATACCATGATTAAGTTGTCCGATCACTTTTTCGGAAGATTCCAGGATTTGATCGCGCAAACGAAAAAAGCGCTCGTTTTCAAAAATATACCGGACGCGTTCATCGTCTTCGTTCGTAAAAAGCTGCGCTAAAACATCTTGCGCGCGCGCGTTAATCAGCGCAGCGTTGCCGGCAATCTGTTTTTCTTCGGTGGCAATTAAATTCCACAGCCTTTCCATTAAACGGCTATTTTGCTTTCCCCATCGCTCAAAAGCTTCGTTAAGCCCCAAATGCTCAGTTGCCCATTCAAACACAAGCCCGTGCCCAAACCGAATTTGACTTGATTTTTCCGAAGCGATTCTGCGCGCCAAAGAGCCCAGTCCTTTATAAAAAAAGTCAGGGACTTGCTGCGATGTTTCAACCACGGGCATGCGCGTCAACCCCGAAACAGTGGCCGTGACGAAAACGCCGTTAAGCAAGTCAATAAACTGGCGACGGCTTATAGAAGACTGCAGCAATGATTCAAAATAAGTTAAATCATCGCGATGCAATTTTAAATAAGTCCTGTAGAGGCGGATCAATTTTTTCTCATCAGGCTGCAAATTCTGAAACCAGTTTTTTTGCGGACCGGTAACCTCAACAAATCGAACCGCCCAACCGGGCTCATGGTTGAATTGAACCAGCATTTTTTGATGAAAAAATTCTATAATTTTAAAATCGCTCCATTTTTTTGACGCGGCCTGCGCCGCCAAAACTTCTGGAAACTTTCGAAGGTATCCATCCAGCCAAAGCGTGGGATCAAACTTTGCCTGATCAACAACCGCGCGCAACTCCCCGACAACCGCTAATTTAAGTTCGGACATAAGCGTTTCGGCTGTTTTATTTTCCGGAGAAATCGGCTTACCGATGCGCACGCGAATATAAAACGGCGGCTGCCTCGGATCATTTTTTTGCCACAAACGGAATGCGCGCCAAAGTTCTTTCACCCCCCATTTGCGTGGAACATTTGAATCAATCGCAAACGGCACCACTGCGCTTCCGGTCTCAACGGCAATCTTCGCCGCCGAACTTTCACTCCAATGTAAAAAATCGCGGGCAATCTCATCATCGCTTTTGCCCGAGATAGCCGCTGTTTTAATCCGTTCATGCACACGCTCCGGCCGACCCGCGGGAAAAACACCCAAAATCGCCCCGGAGTTTTGGTTCAAAAACTCTTTGGCTTTTGCGACTGTTTTTCCTTTTTCAATGGGAAGTCCGCCGCCCATTTGAATCAATTTGCGTGTAAACGCATCAACGTGTTCAGGTTGCGCTATAAAAAAAGGCATCCGTCCTGCCAAGCGATAAAGCTCCGTCACGAAGAAAAGATTTTCAGCTAATCCGGTGTGATTGCCCGCCAAAACAAAACGTTCATCGGACCAAAGATTCTCATATCCTTCAATTTGAATCGGCCACGGTTTTTGTCTAAAAGTTGTCCATGCTTTAAAATTGCGGTAAAAAAATTCCCAAGTGCGCAGAAAAATCAAAAAGCCTAATCCTTTTCCGTTGCCGACCAAATTTTTAAATTGGGGAGCCTCTCTCTGCCGCATTTCCGACCGTGCTTCACCTGTTCCATCGACATCAAACAACGGCCTTAAATTTAAAGTACTTTCAGTTTGACCTTCCGTCTCTTCGCGGAAAGGTCGATTGCTCTGCCAGTTTTCAAAAGCACCAAGCTGAACTTCGTTTTTTAGCCCTGATAAATCAAACTTTCCAGCTTGCAATCTGGTCTTGGGAATCAGATCAAAACTGACTTCCTGCTCATCGATTGTTAAATAAAATTGCATCTCTTCTAAGGCTGCTAAGGCCTCTCTTTTTCTTTTTGCAATTTCTTCCAGCCGAAGCACTGGGTAATCTCGCATCGCTTGACCGTGGTTCTCAAAACCATATTGATGATTCTCAACCACATGCTGCCATGCCGACGCCAACTCACCTCTTCTCTGATAAAGCTCGGTCTCTATTTCAGAAAGTTCTTTTCTCAAAACTTGAATATCCTTCTCAAGTCCGCCCGAATGAGAGGTTAAAGCATTCTCCTTTTTTGGCAGGTCTACATATGACTCCAACACTCCAAATTCATCCCGATATCGTCTTGCGAGAAAATCAATCGCTGGCTGAGGTAAATTCCAAATTAAATCAGCCAACTCTTGCAGCATTTCATCTACTTGTGGCAAATGAGTAAAAAATTTTCGTTCGGGAATCCAATCACCCTCTAGAGGCGGAAGAAGATCCGACCGCCCTGCTTTTTCCAGCGTCTCTTCATTTAAAAAATATCCGATATAATCCGGATTCTCCCGAATCCAATCTGACAAATTCTCCATCACCTTCATGCGATGAGCTAAATACACAAAAGCTTGGTGAAGAGAACTACGCCTATCTGCAATATTCATCCCTGCGATTATTTTAGCTCTTGTTAAAACAGTGCTTTCATGACGAAGCAACGCTTCTGTGCCATGCAAATGGAAAAGAGCGCGACTACTTAACGCGGTGGGCAAGCTTCCAAAAAAAAGACTTAATCCTGCCATCCCGGAAAGTTTGAGTAAGTTGCGGCGATCAAGCTGCTGCAGCTCAGGGCGATGAATCACTGCCTTCAAATCTTTATTTTTTTTATTCTCAATCAATTTTCGCCCCACCAAAATAAGAAGCCGGCGACGCAACTCATGATCAAAAGGTTGATCGAGCAAGGACAGTCCAGCATATTGACCTGTCAAAATTTGAGCGATTTTTTTCTTTTCTGAACCGGTTAATAATCGCCCTTGATACTCCACATCGCTTTTCATTATGACAAAGAAATAATTTGCAAGTTCACGGTAAGTTATTTTATTTCCACGGCCTTGCTGTAATCGCCCCCAAACAAGAACACGATCCGCAATTTCATGTAAAAGATTAGAAAAGCCAACTTCTTCACGAGCGGCTTCAACATTCTGATAGGTGTGTAGAATTTCTGGTTGCACACCAATTACCGAACCTGCCAAATCAGGCGCTCGCCGCATTTCGGATCTGAAACCGGCCATTTCGTGATAAAGATTGAAATAGTTTTGCGCGCTCACTGCTTTTGAAAATTGCTGTGTGACAAAGCTACGGCCGGCTATTCCCATTTGACGCATTTTTTCGGGATTGCGGCTTAACGCGAGAATCGCTGCAGCAAGCGCGACGGTATCGCCTTTTTTTACGCCCACAGTGGAATCGGGATTAAGCGTATGCGTAACTCCCTCGCTCAAATAGCTCACCACCGGCCTCTGCATACTTTGCGCTTCAAGCGACATAAGTCCCGGCGATTCGAAGTAAGTAGGAAAAACAACCAGATCAGCGGCGGCATAGCCCTCACGCACCCCCGGTAAATCCGCGCTCGGTAAAATATTAAATAAACTCTCTAAACCTTCCTCTTTAATTTTTGATTTTACCTGAGCGGCATAAAGGGGATCTTCATCCTGAGGCCCCATTAAAACCATACGAAAACGCAGCCCTGCCGCCTTCAATTGTTTGGCAGCTGTGATCAAATCTTCCTGGCCTTTTCTCGGGATGAAACGGGCAGGATAAAAAATCATGAAATCATCCGAACCCTCTCCCAAAAACTTTTTACGCGCCGTCTGCCGATCCGCACGGGACGGATCAAAAAAGTCCGTATCAATTCCCGCTTCAATAAAACGTACTTTTGAATCGCGCTCGCGCGGCAAGGCGTTAGGGCCATACGCTGTTAATACCGGAACAAGCCATGGAAAAAAAAGATTTACTGCCCGGCGAAAGATTATTTTTAAAGGCCATAACCAATAAGCCCAGCCCGCATAAAAACTGTACGGCATATGATTCGTAACAGCCAAAGGTGTTTTTTGCAGACCCAGCAGAGCCCAATCAAATTTGGCATTCATTTGATGCGAATGAATGACGTCAATTCCCTCCTCCGTCATAATTTCGCGCGTTTGGCGGCGGATTTCTTTCATCCACGCCAAGCCTTTTCTGAAGCCATAAGGATAAGAACGAAACCCCGTTATGGGATGAAGCACGATAGAGCTGCCGTTTTGAAATCGCATTTCCCCGCTCTTTTCAGCAGAGCCCTCATTGCGGTAAAGAACGTGAATTCTCATGGGGCGCATGTTAACCATTTCCTCATTCAGCTGATGTACGTGGGTCATCATGCCGCCCTGCCGCATAATGTCCCAGTCCATAACCTGAACAATAGCAAGCTCCGGTTCCTGAACCATTTCATGCCGCATTTCGGAACGCTGCGTATGACCTTGAAGCCAAGCATGGTAAGCTGTCGCTTTCAGCGCTAATTCTTGCGCTTTAGAGTGCTCGGTGGGAAGCACATAAAAAAAGTCCGCATTGAGATCCGGCTCCACGAGCCGCAGCATTTGACTCATCATCTCAAGCATCGGCCCGCCCATTGCGGATAGCAACGGGTCGCTGCCTAACAAAGACCTCATCGCTTTTTGCTCACCTTTGGCATAAAAAATACGCGCCTGCGGAATGCCGCGGACAATAGCTTGAAGCTTCGCGGGATCCTGTGTGCTTGCCGAAACAATTTCCGCATCAGCTTGTTCTGCAACTAAAATTAACTTCAAAGCTCGCGAGTTGTTTCCCGATTCACTCTTCTTATAAGACTCTAAAAAATCCATAAATTCATCCGCGGATAAACTTAAAACTTGCTCGGGCGGTTCTTCCGGTCTCGTCCGGGATGAAGGCAAAAAAGAAACCAAAGGATCAATCGCTTGTATTACCCGCGGGTACCCACGCTCCATCGGAGCGGAACGTTCTTTACCAAAAGCAATCAGCTCAAGATCAGAGAAAGGAACGCTGTCTCGCTCAAAAAAGTATCCCCGCAAAAACGACTGCATATTTTCCTCTAGCGACAAAGGGTCATTTCCGGACATTCGCTTGATTGATGACAAGCCCACACTCAATTCATTAACAATGTGAATCAAGGCTTGTTCTCGAGTCAGGTTGCGGGTTAATTCGGCAGTTTCATGGTCGGTCACTTCAAACCAGCCGGCTTTTAAATCCGTGATAATATTTCCCGTATGCGGCTGATCAGTGAATATTCCAAGGGCGTGGCTTAACCGTAAAAGCTTTCCATAATAAAACACGAGCTCCGTTTTGGCTTGTCCCCGATAGCGGGTCATTAACTGAAATATTTTTTGAGATTCTTTCTTGGGCACGGCACGAATCAAAACACCCACCGGAAGACCTCTAAAATCACGGTCAGCAATATGCCCATAACCAAGCGCAAGATAGCGTGTCGCAGCCTGCCTTCTTTTTTGAGTTAATACTTCATACTCCTGTTTCACCGCAGAGAACAAAGCCCCTCCCAAAGGAATTCCTGCGCGAAGATTTAAGTGTTCGCGTCCCCAAACATCAATCACGGGTTTAATTAAACGATAGCCCTGCCCCACATGCGCCCGCGAATAATCCGGCAAATGAACCCCTGATTGATCTTTCCAGCCCGCTCCTTTAATTTCAATTGCTTCCAGCCGTTCATCGCCGCTTAAAATCAACGGATGGCGCAAAGCAACAATCCTTAAGCGACCATCGATTTCATCAGAGCGCGGTGCTGTAACCCACGCGGCGGCATCCAAAATTTGCTTTCGATCTTCAGGATGAATCTGATCCCAAAACTCTTTTGACAATGAAAAATCAACGGAAAGCGCTCCGGCATGGGTAATTGAAATCATTTCATCCGATAAAACTTGCCCCGGCTTGTCTTTCAAAGCTGCCTCTCGTTCGAGCTCAGATAGCGCGGCGTCAAACCCAGCTCTAAAATCCTCGGGCAATCTATCTTCACCTTCCGAAATAAACGCTTCCCGTTTTTTCAAAAGTTTCTCTAACTTGCGCAAATCACTTGCCATTTGATGAGGGGCCGGCAATTTTGAAGCTGCAAAAGTCTCTCTCAAAGTAAGATTTTGATTTTTAAACTCCTCTTGAATAAATTTTTTAAATTTTTTCTCGTCACTGCTAATCCACGTCAACACCCAACCCTGACCATCCTTAACCCTCAACGTCGGCTGACTATTCCCCGAAACTCTCTTCACCGTTAAGGTTTTAATCGGCATTCCGTGGGCATCACGAATCACTTGATCTTTAAAGAATTTATTTAACATGTTCTTAACCGCACCGGGAAGATCATCTGATAGTTCAAGCCGCATTTCAGAGCGCGCATCCTTTTTAACCCTGGGAGCGGAACTGCCTGTTCTTGCCGTAGGCAAATATTTAAAAACTTCATGCCGCTCTAACACGCTGTAGAGTGTGCCTTGAGGGATTTTGAGGCGCCTTGCCGCAGCATGAGTATTCCGATCCTCAGCAAGATATGCGCGCACCCATCGAAAAACTTTTTTGATTTCGGTGTCTGTTACAATTTGCCATTCTTGAATAAGCTTGGTAATTTCAGCTTCACTTGTTTTCATTCGTTTTGCAATTGCGGCCACATCCCCCTGTTCAATGACATACCATTTTCTGAGTTTTTTTCGCCTTGCCGCCTGTTGATCCATCCTTGCGATCTGCGCGTGAGTCAGATTGTTCTGGATATGATGAAAAATAGTCGCCTGTGAAAGACCAACCTTTTCTCCTGTTGCGGTTTTATCTCCTTCAGCAATCACATAAGCGCTCTGGATGCGCTGCATCAGAATTTCATGCCGGTTCTTTCGCTTATGGCTCATTTTTTCCAGTAACCCATGCTTGGAAAGATATTTGCGAATAGGATTATTAGAAACCCCAACTACCGCCGCAAGCGCGATGATGGAACCGTGTTCGGCCAAAGCTTTTTTCCACGCGTCTGAATTGTCACCGCCAAAAGATGCGATAAAAGATCGAACCAAAAAATCTGCCGGTCGATCATGCTTCCCGCGCATATCCATTTCGCGGGCTTCAGAGCGATTTGAAAACGGCAGCAAGTAATTATTTCCATGCGCTTGTGTCGAAGCCAGCGTCACTTCTTCGGTGGCTTTCCAATCCACCCACGTGAGCGGCCATTCGCGCGAATAAGTTTCAAGCTTCAACCATTCAACGCCTTGGCCATCTTTACGAAGAAGCGGTCTTGCATGAGCTGAGTAAAAAATTCCGCTTTCTTCATGAATGACAAACCGAATTTTTTCGCGGATCTGCAAGTTTTTTTGCATGAGATGGCGAAACCACCCCGGAACGGCTTGTGGATTAAACACGTCGTGGGCGACCAAGGTTTTTTGCGGCGCACGAATCACAACTTCTTCATCGTTATTTATCACAACATGAGTCCGTGCTTCCGAGCGGCTTTTTTCAAGATTGTGTTCATTCCATTTTTTTAAACCCCGGATCACTTCTTGCGGAATGGCGGGCATAGTCCCGGCAATGTCGCTGTAAGTTCCGTTCACCTGCCGTGCACCGAATTGAAACCCGCCTTTACGATTGAGTTTTATAAGGCTATCCCTTAAAGCATTATGAGAATAATGACTTCGAACCGTCAAAGGCTTCTCTCCGCCAAAATATGTCATGAGTGACAGCGCAATAAAAATCCTGCCAAGTCCTTGGCTTGCGGGTAAATTGGGGAAAACCTGCCCAAGACTAATCGCATCTCCCGCTCTTGTTGCCATAAAACTTCCCGGCCGCCCTCCCGGAAATTTTGAGGCGTCGGCATTTTGAATTCGAATCATCCCGCCTGTCTCGGTAAGTGGAAATTCAATTCCATAGCCCTGCTCAAAAAATGACGCAACGGCTTCAACGTCTAAAATTTCTCCCAAACCCGATTTTTTGAGGTCTCCCCGCATTTTAAAACGCGGAGAGGAAGTCACTGCAGCTTGCGCAGCTAAAGCATTTCGAAATGCGGCTGGCGCATCGGGCTCTGCCGGCGAAACAGCACGCAAATAGGAAACTGCCGTCACCCCCGGGGTGGTTCGGGACACTTCGGAGGCGGAATTAGCGGGCATCATCAGTTTAAGATAATTTTCGCGGCCATGGATTTGAGTAATGCGCGGGTGGACGCGTAAATAAGAAATATTTTTCTGCTTCAGCAAGCCGCCTATACCTTTCGAGTGAAAACCGCCCGTAATAATCGCGGCTTTCTCAATCTTTTCTTTTTTAATCCAATCAATAGTCCGCTCAACCATCACAGAATCGCGTGCTTCGGCAGTTGAATAAAAATCTCGCGCCTTTTGAGTCGTCGCTTCAATTCCAGTCCCGAGGCCAGAGCCCCGAGTCCCAACCACACTCCCCGCATCCTCACTTCTCCGGCCCTCAACCTCGGGGTTAATTTTACGCCACTCATCACAAGACAACTCAAGATTCAGAAGCTTCTTCAGCAGCAAATATTCACGGTATTTCGCGACAAACTTTTTCTCCTCCGCTGTTTGCGCTAATTTTTTGATTAGTTTGTTTTCAAGCGTCTCAGTTTCTTTTAACAGAGTTTGAACATCCAGCTCTTGGGCAAGGATTTGCTTACCCCACTCTTTTGAAAGTGAGGGATAGTCTTTGAACTTAAAGCCAAGCGGCGCGGCTTTTTCATAAAATTCCTCGAAATCTTCACGAGGTCCGGAGACCGTAATTTCAGGCCCAGAGGCCGATGGCCCGAGGCCCGAGAGCAACCAGCGATAAGATGAGAGTTTTTTCTCTTTAAGCCATTCTGCTAACCGCTGAACTTCTACTCTGACATCCGGCCTCCGGTCTGCGGTCTGCGTTTCAAGGAACTTGAGTTTCATAAAGCGCACAAACATCGGCCAATCGTACTGTTCACGCGCGTCGCCTAAGTCTAACCCCAAGTGCGCCTGAACCTTTCCCGCGAGCACACGTAAATGCGCCGAATAATCACTTTCGATTTCTTCGTGGAAACTCCATTGTCTAAAATAATCCGCAAGCTCGTGATTCAAAACTTGGGAAGCTTTCGTCAGAAGGCCAGCTTTCATCTCACTCAAAAAAGCATCCGACTCGGCTTTCGCGCCCATCACTGCACGAAATTGCTCCCAATTTTTTTTATAAAGCTCTAAACTTTCAATTCCGTACCCTGCCACGTCCGTGGCCTGAGTCCCGTGGCCTGAGTCCCGCGGAGAATTTTCATAAAGGAAATTCTCCGGTCCACCCACAATGCCTTTTTCGGTTAATTCAGAAAGGATTTTTTGATTTTCTTCCGCGTTATTTGAAAACTGCAATAAAGAAGGCTCTAGCTTGCTCCAGGCTCCTTCAAGGAAGAAGGTTTGAATACCGTATTCCTTTTTCAAATGCTCGAGAATGGCCTGAGTGTTCTTCTGCGCTTCAGGCTCGCCGTGAGCGTCTTCGATATGAATAAGGAAACTAGAGGCCGGAGACCGAAGATCGGATGGTTGAAAGATTTCTTGAATAGAACCAATATGCGCAGGAATAGAAATTTGTGTAAAACTAATTTCTCTCGAGCCTCCGCCCGCCGGGCTCAGAACTTCATTAAGCGGTGCTGGTGCCGACCACGCGGCAGTCTCCCAAATAAAAAGCCCCGCCATTAATAAAGCGGTTGCCTTCATCCAATGTTTTTTTGGAGGTATCTGTGTCATTCGTTTTGATTGTGGCTTCTAACTAGTTGATTTAATTAATGTTCGGAAAAGTTAACACATGAATGGCAACTTAACAAAAAAGGTACTTTTTAAAGCAGCTGCTTTTAACACTTACTCCTTACTGCTAGTTTTTGCTAGTCCCTCCCCCATCCCAGATACGGGATCTGGGATGGGGGTAGAAACTTGCCAAGCATGCTATAATTCCCACGTTTTTCGCACTTAAAACAAACTATTCTTAAACAAGGAGAAAACCATGGTTCGTATTGGAGAAAAAGTTGAAGATTTCAAAGTTGATATTTATCAAAATGAAGCTTTTAAAGAGCTGAAACTATCTGACCTCAAAGGCAAGTGGGTTGCTATGTTTTTTTACCCCGCTGACTTTACTTTTGTCTGCCCGACTGAACTTGAAGACGCAGCCGCGCTTTATGAACAATTCAAAAAAGAAGGCGCTGAGTTGATTTCTTTTTCAACTGATACTAAGTTCGTGCATAAAGCATGGCATGACGTATCGCCCGCAATTAAAAAAGTAACTTACCCGATGGCGGCAGACGCTTCCGGAAAAGTTTCCCGTCAGTTCGGCGTTTATATGGAAGAAATCGGTCTCGCATTGCGCGGAAGTTTCGTGATTGACCCGGATGGCGTTTTGCAATGCGTTGAAATTAACAACTTGCCGATCGGCCGTTCCATGGCGGAACTTCTTCGTAAAGTTCAAGCTGCAAAATTTGTCCGCGAAAATGGCGGCGAAGTTTGCCCCGCAAACTGGAAGCCCGGCTCCAAAACTTTGAAGCCCGGTCTTGATCTCGTCGGAAAAATATAAAATCAGAAGCAGGAACCAAGAAGCAAGAACCAGGAAAGCAAACTTGGTTCATGGTTCTTGCTTCTTGGTTCTGTAAACCGGAGGTTTACAATGGCATTCACACTTCCCCCGCTTCCTTACGCAATCAACGCTTTAGCGCCTCACTTTTCGGAAGAAACGCTTATTTTTCATCATGGCAAACATCACAATGCTTATGTGGTCAAGCTCAATGAGCTCACCGCAGGCAAACCAGAAGAAAATAAAACTCTTGAAGAGTTAATTCTCACTACAACCGGCCCGGTTTTTAATCAGGCCGCTCAGATTTGGAACCACACTTTCTATTGGAATTCGCTTTCTCCGAACGGCGGCGGCGAACCCAAGGGCAAGATCGGTGAAGCCATCTTAAAACAATGGGGCTCGTACGATAAATTCAAAGAAGAGTTCACGGCAAAGACTGTGGGCGTTTTCGGCTCCGGCTGGGGCTGGCTTGTTAAAAAAGAAGATGGCTCACTTGAAATCGTCGGTACGTCCAATGCGGGCAATCCGATGACAGATAAAAAAAAGCCGCTTCTCACTTGTGACGTTTGGGAACACGCGTATTACATCGATTTTCGCAATTTGCGTCCCAAATACCTCGAAACTTTTTGGAAGCTCGTAAACTGGGATTTCGCTGAAAAAAACTTCTCGGCTTAAATCTCGCTCTACAAACTTTACCTCCGGGGCCACAAATCCCGGAGGTTTTTTATTAAATCTATTCTTTGTATTCCTGTCTTATATAGCGTAGCCTTGATATAGACAAGACAGGTGATGATTAACATCAGCCCAAACAACTTCCAGCCTAAAGGCTCTTTATGAAATACGGCTCTGTTTTTGTATTATTACTTCTAACTTCTTTGGGAGTTTGCTCAACAGCCTGGGCGGCGCCTGATTTTCCGCCTCGTGAAAAAAGTCCGATTCAGCCAGTCACGACCGAACAGGCTGCGGCAGAAGCAGCGCTGCCAAACGAAAATGTAACGCCCGAATCCGCCAAGTCAGGCAAAATCGGAGAATCAGCGCTCGCAGAAATTCATGTCACTGTTTTATTCGGACAAAGCCAAAATGGCGAGAAGTCTTATAAGATCGACTATAAGGTGATTGAAAAGAAAAAAAATGAAACAGAAGAAAAAGAGCCTGCGGTAAAGGTTTCCTTTAAAAGCAAAGCGGATAAAGAAAAGTTTGCGGTTTCCGAAGTCTCCGTCAAAAAGAATGAAAATGGAACTTATAAAATCACCGCAAAGATCATCGAGACAACCCCCGATGAAATCACCAAACCCAAAATCACCTATCTCGACTAAGAACCTGACTAACGACAAACGACTGCCGCAGAGCGACTCAGAAAGTATAATTCAAACCAACTTTGTCTTTTCTTTTTCTTTCAATGGTTTACGACCACGAGACAGGATTGATTGCAAGGAACAAGCAAATCACTGAGGAGACGTATGCGAAAATACGTTGCACGAAAGTGATGAAGCTTGTGACGCTGCAAGCGGCCTATTTCAAAGAAAAACCACAAAAGCGGCGGTAATAATGAGAGAAGCCACAGCAATCGGGAAAATTCCCTTCCATGCCATCGACATCAGCTGATCATAGCGGAAGCGCGGTAAAGTCCAGCGAATGGTCATGAAAAGCCAGCACACGGCCAGCACCTTGAGCATATAACTTCCGATTTGCATTAAATCCACCAGCATTGCCGGTAAATTCACAACCGCTCCCCACGGAAAATGAAATCCGTCCGCGGACAGAAAAGGAACTTGCCATCCGCCAAGAAACAAAGTGACGGTCAAAGTCGCGATCAAAATCGTTTCAATAAAATCAGTAAAAAAGAACATGCCGAATTTCATACCGCTGTACTCGGTGAAGTAGCCGACGATTTCTGATTCCGCTTCGGGCAAATCGTAGGGAATACGTTTTGTTTCCGCGATACCGGCGGCAACAAAAAGGAAAAAGGCGATCGGCTGAACCACAATTCCCCATTTGGGAATCCAGCCCCATAAAAGATATTCGCCTTGGCCGCGAACGATTTGCTGAAGATCCAATGAACCATAAACCAAAACCACGCCTAATATAGTTAAGCCCAAAACAAGTTCATACGCCAACATCTGACTCGCCGCGCGCAAACTGCCCAAAAACGCATAATTATTATTCGAAGCGAAGCCCGCTAAAATAACTCCGTAAACCCCGAGCGACGCGGCGGAAAAAACATAAAGAATACCGACATTAATATTCGCCACCTGCAAGTTAATATCGCGGCCAAAAAGATGCATCGAATCCCCGAAAGGAATCGCGGCAAAACCCAAAAAGCAGCAAGTCAAAGAAAGAATGGGTGCCAAGGTATGCAAAAATTTATCCCCCGAAGGAGGAATAAAATCTTCTTTCATGAACATCTTAATCGCGTCGGCGATCGGGTGAAAAAGGCCCAATCCGTTCAGCGGCGCGAAAATAAGCCAATTGATCGGTGCGGCCCATTTCCAGGGGAGAGTAATATGGGCGCG